>ERZ1034901.953-NODE-953-length-21334-cov-6.042436_pt1 | contig 21334 bp, 24 predicted proteins | sample MGYA00520628_ERZ1034901 | MGnify/ENA primary metagenome ERZ1034901 (study PRJEB33766, sample SAMN09781783) | gut metagenome | biome: gut microbiome | host: Homo sapiens | place: Madagascar | study: EMG produced TPA metagenomics assembly of the PRJNA485056 data set... | reverse complement strand
ATATACCCCCGTATTTACGGGTCTATACGCGCGTGCGCGTGTGTCAGTCAGGTGGACAAGTGCGGCGGCGATGCCGCGAAAAAGATGGGAGGCTATTAGGATGCCGGAATTGGAAAAATACATTGAGAATAAACTGCGAATCGGCGTAAAGCGTCTGGGATGTGGGGCGCGGTGTCTGAAATTTGAAAGCCCCGGCACATCTGGGGTGCCCGATAGGATGATTCTGTTGCCGGGAGGTCGTGTCGTGTTCGTGGAGCTTAAACAGGTGGGCAAGCGGGAGCGGATGCGGCAGACGTATGTACAGAATCAGATGCGGCGGCTGGGCTTTACCGTGTTCAGCACGGTATCGACCCCGGAACAGGTGCAGACGATTCTCAGTCATTGCGAGGAGGTCATGCGGCAAGATGGATTGTAAAGAGTTCCACCCATACCCCTATCAGCAGTTTTGCATCCAGCACATCATCGATCACCCCGCCGCTGGGCTTTTTGTGGACATGGGCATGGGCAAAACCGTGATGACGCTGACCGCGTTTAACTACCTCAAGTATTATGCGTGGCAAATTCGGCGATGCCTCGTCATTGCGCCGAAGAAAGTTGCCGAGGCAACATGGCGCACCGAAATTTCAGGGTGGCAGCATCTGCGGCATCTGCGCTGCTCCGAGGTGCTGGGAACGGCTACACAACGCCGCGCCGCGATGGCAGTGGATGCCGACATCTATGTGACGAATCGGGACAATGTGCAGTGGCTCGTCAAAGAGTACGGCAAGGCGTGGCCGTTTGATATGGTCGTGCTGGATGAATCGTCATCGTTCAAAAACCATCAGGCCAAGCGGTTTAAGGCTCTGCGGTCAATGCGGCCCAAAATCAAGCGCATTGTGGAGTTGACCGGCACCCCCTCGCCGCACGGCTTGATGGATTTGTGGGCGCAGGTCTACTTGCTGGACGGTGGGCAGCGGCTGGGCCGCACGATCTCTGTTTACCGCGATATGTACTTTGAGCCGGACAAGCGCAGCAGGTCGCAGATATTTACTTACAAGGCCCGCCGGGGCGCGGCAGATGCCATCTATGCCGCCATCAGTGATATTTGCATCAGCCTGTCCAGCGACGATTATCTGACCCTCCCTGACCGCATCTATGATGAGATACCCGTCAAGCTGGATGCCCCTGCCGCCGCCGCGTATAAGCGTTTGGAGCGGGATGCACTGTTGCAAGTGGACGAATCGACCATCACAGCAGGCACGGCGGGAGTGCTGGCGGGCAAGCTGTTACAGCTTTGCAACGGCGCTGTGTACGATGAGGATGGCAAGGTCATCCCCGTCCATGACTGCAAGCTGGCGGCGCTGGTGGAGCTGATCGAGGGTCTGCACGGTCAACACGCCTTGCTATTCTACTGGTTTCAGCACGACCTCGCCCGCATCCTCGCCGCCCTTGAGCCGCTGGGTCTGCGGGTGCGCGTATACAAAGGCCCCGATGATGAACGGGCATGGAACGCGGGAGATGTGGACATTCTGCTGGCGCATCCCGTGTCCTGCTGCTACGGCCTCAACCTGCAACACGGCGGGCATCACATCATCTGGTTTGGACTGACATACTCGGCGGAGGTTTATCTGCAGGCGAACAAGCGGCTACACCGACAAGGGCAGACGCATCCCGTCGTCATCCATTCGCTGGTCGTGCAGGGCGGGCAGGATGAAGATGCCATCGCAACGGTCATGGGCCGTGTCACCGAACAAAACCATTTGCTGGAATCCCTAAAAGCAAAAATCATCACGGCAAAGGAGGCCGCTTGATATGACGATGAAAGAACTATCTCAGCTTCATTGGCTGAATGTGGAGATCGACCGCGATAAACAGCGCCTTGCAGAGCTTGAGGCCCGCGCCACATCCCCCGGTGGGCCGAATATGTCCGGGATGCCCGGTGGTGGCGGTGCAGGTTCGAGCGTGGAAAGTGACGCGATAGCCATTATCGAGTTGAAAGAGCAGATCAGGGGCAAACTGGCCCGCGCTATGGCAGAGCGTGACCGCATCACAGCATATCTTGACAGCGTGGACGATGCACAGTTGCGGCTCATCATGCACCTGCGCTTTGTGGATGGCCTGTCGTGGGCGCAGGTGGGCGCAAGCGTTGGCGCGGGATACACTGGCGATGCCTGCCGCATGGCCTGCAAGCGCTATTTAGCAAAAACCGCATAGAAAAAAGCGAACAAAACGAACAATTCAACGTAAAATATTGATTGTTCGCTCCCATGCGCGTATTATGTATTTGCGGGTTTAGGGCGAGGGAGTTCTGGGCGCTCCCTCGCCCGTGCTTTTCCCGTTGTCACCTCCAAACGCCGCTGCGTGAATAAGCGCGGCGGCGTTCGTGTTTGCGCCGAGGTGGCAAAAGCCCTATACGCTGGGTGCGCCTCTCACGCCCGGCGCTGTGCAGGCCCTTGACCCCTGCACTAAATTTGCCGTGATAGCCACAGGGCGCTACGCTCCCAAAAGCGCGGTAGGGTGCAAGACCCTTACGCGGCACCATTAGGCCATTGCCGCCGTCCGGCCATTGCGGCGGCACAAGTGATCTGCACCTCCCCAGCGATGGTAAATTGCGGCTTGTAACCTCATTCACGCGGTTCCACCGCTGGCGGTTTCCGATCAGTGGCCTATATTATATCGCACAGTAGAGCATTGGCAGCTCGGCAGGTTCATACCCTGCAAGTAGCTGGTTCGATTCCAGCCTGTGCAACCATGCGAGGTTTGAGGGCATTTCACCTCGCGGCGCGTCCACGGCAAAACGGGCTTTTTCTCCTTTCCCCGTATGACGCGCCTAATTTTGGAATCGCGGCGTATTTCTACGGAGTGCGCCTGATTTTGGTTATTATCGCGGTTCGCCGCGAGGGCCAACGCCGGTACTGCCGCCGTTGACCTGCCCCTATATTACGCGCCACAGTGTCACAACTGCGGCGCATTTTTATTACTTTCCCGGAGGTCTACGGTGTACCGCACAGAGCGCAACTACGAAAATCTCAATAAGGGCATTTTCCCCGGCGCTGGGCGGTTCGACATCCCCATCCTGCGGCCCGAATTGACAACGGCTGAAAACTGGATAAGTTTCAACTACGCCAAAGGGTGCGAGGAGCCGTCAGAGCATGGCGTTCACTTTTTCGTGGACGATTACCAGTTCAACCGAATCTGGGCGCATCCTGACAGCTACCTCGGCATGATGGCGCGGTTCGATACCGTATGCACCCCCGATTTCAGCACGTATACGGATTTTCCCCGCATAATTCAAATTTACAACCACTACCGCAAACACTGGCTGGGCGCCTATTGGCAGGCCCACGGCATCAAGGTTATTCCGACCATCTCATGGAGTACGCCGGATAGCTTTGCATGGTGCTTTGACGGTGAGCCGGTGGGCGGCGCGGTGGCCGTGTCGAGCGTCGGCACACAGGCAAGTCCCGAATCGGCAGACCTGTTCATGGCTGGGTACAATGAGATGCTGCGGCGCTTACAGCCCGCGCAGATCATCTTCTACGGCAAGGTGCCCGCCGGGTGCGATGGAAACATTTTTCATGTCACGGCGTTTCAAGAAAAACTCAAGGCGCGAATCCGCGCCAAAAAAGAATCGACAGAATCGGATTGAGGTGTTACAATGGGCGGTAGAGGCAGTACAAGCAGCATGAGCGCATCGGGCGGTGCCCCGGCTGGCCGTGGTATTGGCGGCGGTGGGCTGGGCAGTTTCAACCTTGCCCCGCAACAGCAGAATCAGCCCGCCGCTCCCGTGGTAGCCCCGCAGGCGGCGGCACAACAGCCCGATAATCAGCAGCAGCCCAATGTTGTGCCCACGGCACAGCAGGCGCAGAACCTCAACAATCAGGTGTTCAGCGCTACGGACAATTCGCCGTATCATAACCTGTACAACGGCCAACAGTATTATGCCAAGCAGAATTTGAGCATCGATCAGCGGCTTGCCGTTATGAATTATCTGTCCGATGCCAAAGAGGCGGGCACGATGTACTCCATGTCGCAGAACATGAACCATGCGATGGCGACGGGCCAGAAACTTACCGCGAATCAGCAGTTTGTGCATGACAACCTCATGGGCGCTATGCACAATATCGGCTATAACGTCAACCTGACCCGGTATGACCATTCGGACGTGCTGGACAGTATGCTTGCGGCCCGTGGCGTTCACGGCACAGCAAGCGGCATGACTGCTGCGCAGTTGAAAACCGCGCTCGTGGGCCACACCTACGGCGAGAATCGTTTCCTGTCCACCTCGTACAATGACTTCAAAAACGCATCCAACGCGGACACGTTCACGACCCGCGAGGTGCGTTTCGAGTACAAGGTCAAGGCCAACGTACAGGCAATGATGCCCGGTAACGGCCCCGGTGGCCGTCTGGGCGAGGTCGTCCTTGCACCCACAAGCCCGCAGAAAAATATGCGGATTGTCGATGTTAAGGACGATAAGAGCCGCCGCACACGTTCTAAGGGTATGTCGCCCGGAATCTATAACAACAACCGTCAAATCGTCGTTGTCGTCGAGGTCGGTTAAGGAGGTACGCATTATGGCAACCAAGAAAAGCACTGCATCGAAGAAAAAGCTGACCCCCGGCGATACCGGCATTGATCGCTGGACTTCCAACGGCTACGGCATCGTCAATGGCCCTGTGAGCGCCGCTGATAAAAAGCGTATTGCCAAGCTCAATGCCGAGATGGATGCCGCTAAAAAGAAAAAGTCTGCCCCTAAAAAGGGCAAGAAGTAAGGAGGCCCATCATGGGAGGTAGAGGCAGTTCGTCCTCGATGGGCGGCGGCATGGGTGCCGGTGGCGGCGCAGGCATTGCAGCTACACAGCAGCAGCCTCAGAACGCTCCGCCGTTCGCGGTGCCGCAGGGCATCAAGATCAATGCCGGTAACATCATCACCCCGGCAGCGGTACAGCAACAGCCGCCGCAGCCCCAACAGCAGCCGCCTATCGCACAGGCCCCCACGCCGACAAATACGCCGGTTCAGCCCGATGCGCTGTCCGCGCTGACGAAGATGAGCGATGACCAGCTCACGGGTCTGTTACGGCAGGCTAAGGCGGCGCAGATTCCTAACCATCTGAACGATGCACCAGACATCACGCAGAAATTCGCTTTTGTGGCCGGTGTCAATGAAAAGCCCACGGTTCTCGATGATGCGTCGTTCGACCAGTACCTCAAAGACAACAGTATCCCCCGCCGCAATATTCTGGCCCGTTCTGTCAACCCGATTACCTTTAAGGCCGGGTCGGTTACGTTCACCTATACGGCCAAGGATGTGACGGATATGCTGAAATACAGCTCCCTGAATTACATCGGCGGCAAGCACGGCGGTCAGGTCTATGGCGCGGGTACTTATTTCGACAAGACGGGCGGGCGTAGCACCGGCTATGGAAATGGCACGACATCTGCTACGGCTATCGCGGTTCTGAATCCTCAGACCGCGCACACCATTTCTCTGAACACATTGCGGAGCCGCATCCCCGCTTTCCAGCGCAGTCATCCTAAATTTGCGCTGGCGCTGGGTAAACCGACTGGTGATAATTACAGCATCTACGCTATGGCAATGGGCTATAATGTCATCACGTCCGACTACAACGGCTACCATAACATCATTGATCGCAAGGCGCTGGTTTACCGCGCAAGCGATAACTAAAACAGGAGGATACAGCAATGGCGTACAAAGAACCCGTATTTACCAAAGAGGCGATGGCTGCCCTGCAAGCCAGTTGGAACGACAACATCAGCGGCAGAAAGCCCACTGCCAAGACCCAAAAGAAAGCCACCGCCCCGAAAAAGGCAGCGGGTAAAAAGCCTGCTGCCAAAAAGGGCAAGTAACTGAATATCCCCTTTAGCACTCGACGCTGAAATGCGCCGGGTGCTTTTTTTTATTTTTACCGATAGGAGGTGGCAGCAGATGCCCGAAAATACCGAGGCTATGCCGGAGATCAGCGCAAGCCCCGCGCCGCAAGACGCGAAGCCCGCCGACACCGGCGAGAAAAAGCAGAAAAAGCCTCGCAATACATCCGGGATGAAACCGCCACTGAATCAACTGCCCCCGGAGGAGGCGTTCGCCATCCGCTCTAAGGGCGGCAAGGCGGCGGCAAAAAAGCGCCGGGAGGAGAAGCTGGTAAAAGATGCCCTGCTTAACCTGCTGACGAAACCTCAGCACAAGAAAAAGGGCGGCAAGGCCCACTACAAGGCCAGCGCCGAGCTGACAAGCTATGATGACGTGTTCTCCGAGAACACGACCCTCATGGTGCAGATGCTCATTCCCCTTATCCAGTCAGCCATCAACGGCAACATTGAATCCCTGTTCGCCATCCTGCGCGTTCTGGGGCAGGAACCGGGCACCCCCGGCCAGTTTGGTGTTGACGAGTTTACCCCGCCTGAGCCGCTCCCGGATGGCGCAGGCGGCCCCGGCAAGCCCACGCCTGCCGACGACCCTAATGCGGTGCGCATCCACCTGATACGCGGCGAGAAGCCCGCCCCCGTGGCTGAGGGCGATGCCCCGGCAGCGGAGCAAGCCAACGCCGATCAGGCCAACACGGCTACACCCATCACGACCCCTGCCGATGGGGAGGCGATGCCCGATGCCTGATGTTTACATCGAAGATGTCATCGCGCCCAACTATGACGAACTGCTGGATGATGTTCTCGATCATCGGCACTCCCAATATCTCCTCAAGGGCGGGCGCGGTTCGCTGAAATCGTCCTTTATCGGCTTTGCTATCCCGATGATTATGGTTCAGCCGGGAAACGAGGCTTGCAATGCGGTCATATTCCGTAAGACCGCCAACACCCTGCGCGATTCTGTTTACAGCCAGATGGTCTTTGCCCTTGACAAACTGGGCCTTGACAGCGAATTTATCTGTCATGTTTCCCCCATGAGCATTACCCGGAAAAGCACCGGGCAGACGATTCTCTTTCGCGGTCTTGATGACCCGATGAAGCTGAAATCGTTGAAATTCCCCAAAGGGTACTGCGCCATCACATGGTTTGAAGAAGCGGACACGTTCGATGGGATGAAAGAAATCCGAAACGTGTTGCAGTCAACCAACCGTGGCGGCTCTAAATTTTGGAATTTCATGTCGTTCAACCCGCCCATCACCCTGAACAACTTTATGAATCAGGAGGCGCTTGTCCAGCGTCCTGATAGGCTGGTACATTCCAGCACTTATCTGACCGTGCCGCCTGAATGGCTCGGTCAGATGTTCTTTGATGACGCGGAACTGCTGCGGCAGACCAACCCCCGCGCCTATGAGCATGAGTATCTGGGCATCCCCACGGGCACGGGTGGCGAGGTGTTCAGCAACCTTGAGCTGCGCGAAATCACCGATGCCGAAATAGCATCGTTTGATTATATCTACGAGGGCATCGACTGGGGCTGGTATCCTGACCCCAACCATTGGAGCAAGATGTGCTACCGCCCCTCGCAGATGACGCTCTATATTTTCGATGAACTGCGCTGCAACAAAACCCCGAATGAGGTTTTCTGGCAGCGCTTGCAGAAAGAAAAGAACGTAACATCGCAAGACCTCATTATTGCAGATAGCGCCGAGCCGAAATCCATTGCAGACTTGAAAGCCTACGGCGCATCCATCCGCCCCACTGAAAAGGGGCCGGATTCTGTGCGGTACAGCATGAAATGGCTGCAATCGTTGGTGAAAATTGTCGTCGATCCCAACCGATGCCCGGAAACGGCGCGAGAGTTTGCCGAGTATGAGTACGAGCGCACCAAAGACGATGAACTGACCGGGCAATACCCCGATAAGGACAACCACAGCATTGACAGTGTGCGGTACGCGCTCAACCCCGTTTGGAAACGGCGCGGCCTGTGAGGTACAGCCCATGTCTATTTTTTCAAGTATCTATACCATGATAAGGCAGGTGTTAGGCAGAGTGATTCCGTATCAGAATATCCAGCAGGTGGAGAACATCGACACGCCGCTATCGCAGGAGATGCAGATTGCCCTCGAAGCATGGCACCGAGCCTATCTGGACAAGCCCATCTACAAAAATGAGCAAGTCAAAACCCTCAACATTCCTGCGTTCATCGCGTCCGAGATTTCCCGGCAGGTCACGCTTGAATTTAAGTGGAGCATCACGGCGGGCAAGGATGATGGCACCGGCGAGGACATCTCCAATCCGCGCTCCGAATTTCTGAGCAAAGAATTTGAAAAACTGGCTACACAGTTACGGAGCAAAACCGAGATCGGATGCGCGGCGGGCGGCATGACGATAAAGCCGTATGTCCGTGACGGGCATATCTATTTCGACTATACCCCCGATTGGGATTTGTATCCCATTGCTTTCGGTGATGATGGCGACCTGTCCGATGTCGTTTTCCGCGATATGTTCAGCGAGGGCAAGACCTACTATTCCCGCCTTGAGCGGCACACCGTCGAGGGCGATAGAATCAAAATCACTCAGCGGGCCTTTAAGTCCAGTTCCCGTGATGCTCTCGGCAAGGAAATCGCTCTGACGGAAGTATCGCAATGGAAAGACCTCAAGCCCGTGGTCTATGTCAACAATGTGGATGGACAGCTTTTTGGCTGGTTCCGCGTGGCCTCGGCAAATACCGTTGACCCGATCTCCCCTATGGGCGTGGCCGTATTCGCCAAGAGCATGGACACCATCAAGGAGGCTGACACACAGTACAGCCGCTTACTGTGGGAGTTCGAGGGCGGAGAAATGGCCGTTGACGTTGACCCGATGGCCTTGCGGCCCATTGACGGCGTTATGCGCAACGGCGCAAAGGCTATGGAAACCCCTAAGCTGAATGAGCGTCTGTTCCGTGCGGTCGATCTGGGCAGCGATGACACCTATCATGTGTTTGCCCCGCAGTTGCGTGACAGTTCTCTTGTGACCGGTCTGAATCAAATTCTGATGAAGATTGAAGATCAGTCCGGGCTGGCCCGTGGCACCCTCTCCGATGCCAACACAGAGGCCCGCACGGCCACTGAGCTGACTATCCTGCGTAATCGTACCTATACCACCATCGCCGACAATCAGCAGGCCCTTGAGCGGGCACTGCGAGAAGTCGTGCGGGCGATGGACAAGTATGCTGACCTGTACAACCTCGCCCCGGCTGGCGAATATGAGGTATCGTTCGATTGGGATGATTCCGTTATTGCCGACACCGAAACCCAGTTGCAGCAGCGACTTCTCATGCTCAACAATGGCATGATGAGCAAGGTCGAGATGCGTATGTGGTTCTTTGGTGAGACACGCGCACAAGCCGAAAAAGCCTTGCGGGAGGTCCAGCAGGAAAAGGTCAACGAGATGCAGGCTGCTATGGCTATCCAACAGCCCAATCCTGATCAGAGCGATGTCACCGTTCCCCCGGATGAGGGCGATGGCGGCGGTGCGGATCAGGATGGGGGCAACCCGGCTACACCGTTTGGAAGTGGCCCCGGCGAGGAGTGATGACCCGTGCTGACCCAGAAAGAGCTTGATGCCGCCGTCCGCAAGATGGTTGCGAATCTGGATGAGGTCAATCTGTATTTCATCCAGAAAATAGCGGCACAAATAAAGAAAATCGGCGAGATGAACCCCACCAGCATACACCGCTATACGGTCATGCTGGAAATGGGTGCAGACATCGCCGATATTTCCGGCAAGCTCCAAGCCGCAACCCGGCTGACACAACAGCAAATGGCCGTTGTGTACAACGCCGCCTTGCAGGACAACTTTACCGACCCGCGATTCAAAGCCGCGCTGGCGGCGCATCCGCTGCCCCGTGAGGAGAATCAGCGGCTTGTACAGTACACGCGCAACATCGCCGCACAGACCTCCGGGGCGCTGCAAAACCTGTCCAACACTACGGCCATATCCGTGCCCTACCAACAGGCCATAGATAAGGCCATTTTAAGCGTGTCCACCGGCATGACCGACTACAAATCGGCTATGCGGCAGACCATCAAAGATATAGGCTGGGCAGGGATGCAGGTGCAGTACGCAAGCGGCTATCACCGCCGCCTTGATACCGCCGCCCGCCAGAACATCATTGACGGGGCCTGTCAGATCGCCCAGCACAGCGCCGACGAAATCGGCAAGGCGCTGGGCTATGATGCCGTGGAACTGTCCGCGCATCTCAACAGTGCCCCCGACCATGAGCCTGTGCAGGGTCATGTTTTCCTGCTGGCCGAATACGCCAAAATGCAGGCGGGCATGGCCTGCGTGGACGTGGATGGTCATCACTTTGCAGGATTCAAGCGCCCTATCGGCGAGTGGAACTGTGGGCACTTTGCCGCACCGTTCAGCACCGAATATTCGGTGCGCAAATACTCCGACCATCAACTGGCGGCATGGATAACGTCAAACCATGCAGGCGTGACTATCGGCAACAAAGAGGGTCTGACCCTCTATCAGTGTTCGCAAATGATGCGCAAAATTGAACCCGATCCCCGCCGCTGGAAAGATGTTGCTATTGCGGCACGGGCTGCTGGCGACGATGACCTGCGCCGTGAGGCACAGCAGCACATCAACGCTCTAAGTACCCGCTATAATCTCATTGCCAAGCAATCCGGGCTGTCACAGCGCCGTGACCGCATGGCAGTGGATGGCTTTAGGGCCGTAAAGGTAAGCGCCTGAAACGGCGCTTTTTCTGTGTTATCACGCCGTTTTGGCTGATAAATAAATACCCGGCATTGCAGGGAAATAAATGCGATGGCGCGACGTGCGCGGAGTGGCCGCGCGATTATAAGCTAAATCAATCGCGGCGAAAGGACAATCTTATGGAATTGCTCAAAAATCTGTTTTCCGAGGGCGAGGCACTGACCTACGACCAGTTGACCGAGAAGATCAGCACGGCGGGCCTGAAACTCGCCAATATCGCGGACGGTTCCTACGTCAGCCGCGATAAGATGGATTCCAAGGTCAAAGGCTTGCAGGGTCAAATCGCCGACCTGCAGGGGCAGGTCAAACAGCGTGACACCGACATGGCCGAATTGCAGACCAAGTTGACCGCCGCACAGACCGATGCTGATAAGCTGGCATCTGTTCAGTCTGACCTCGCGGCACTGCGTCAGCAGCGCGAGAATGACGGCAAGGAATGGGAGCGGAAAATCACCGCGCAGGCGTATGAATTTGCCATCCGCGAAAAGGCGGGCGAGGTCAAGTTCAGCTCCAATGCCGCGAAAAAGCAGTTTATCGCGGATGCCATCGCCAAACAGTTTAAGCAGGACGAGAACGGCAAGATGCAGGGCTATGATGAGTTTTTGACCCAGTACAAGGCCGATGACCCCGGCAGCTTTGTCTCCGATGAACCGGCTCCCGCACCGAAGCCTAACACCCCGTCTATCACGGTTCCTGCAAAGCCCGATGGAAACCCGCACAAAATGAGCTTGTCCGAGCAGATGGCGGCAGCAAATGCCGATCCCAACTTCGTGCCCGATTTTAACTAATCGAGCTACACCAGACGAACCCCTAAAAAATCAACAGGAGGCATAACCACATGGCAATCTTCGATTCCAAAAACTTCAACGGTAACGTGTTCAAGCAGTATGTTGACCGCGTTCCCAACCCGAACCGCAACGAGCTGATTAAGTCCCGCGCCGTCAAAAAGCGTCAGGACATCGCGCAGTCCATGAGCGATCAGGTCGGTGGCAACTTTGTCACCATTCCTCTGCGCGGCATCATCAGCGGTACCGCCCCTCAGAACTACGATGGTTCTACTAACATCACCGCCACCGGCACTAAGACCTTCTCCCATTCCCGTATTGTCGTCGGCCGCGCACAGGCATGGACTGAGCGCGATTTCTCCTACGACATCACCGGTGGTGAGGATTCTCTTGCCAATGTCGCTGCTCAGATCAGCGAGTATTGGGAGGAAGTCGATCAGGCCACCATCATCAAGATTCTGGCTGGTATCTTCTCCATGAAGGACGCCGAGGGCCTGAAGTTTGTCCGTGAGCACACCTACGATGTCACGGGCATGACCAACTCCGAGGGCGTTCTGGGTCTGATGGACGGTACCACCCTGAACACCGCTATGCAGCGTGCCTGCGGCGACAACAAGGGTGCGTTCAGCCTCGCCATCATGCACTCCGCGGTTGCTACTGGTCTTGAGAACATCAAGCTGCTGGCGTACATGAAGTACACCGACAAGGACGGCATCGAGCGCGAACTGGCAATCGGTACGCTGAATGGCCGTGCCGTTCTGGTTGATGACACCATGCCTGCCGTGGAAACCATCACCACCCCGGAGGTACTGGGTGCATATACCATCACCATCAGCACTGCTGGCACGGCTGGCGACACCATCACCGTGGACGGCCAGACCTATACCCTCGGTTCTGTCACTTCCACCGCCAACAAGACCCTCAAGGCTGGCGATGCTGCCACCGAGGCGCAGGCTCTCAAGACCGTGCTGACCGCTCAGTACGATGGCCGCTTTGCCGTTTCCGTGTCTGCCGGTGTCGTCACCCTCAAGCAGATTTTCGGCGGCGAGGGCGCTCTGCCTGTTGTGTCTGTGACTGGCACGCTCAAGGCCGCTGCCGCGCAGACCGTTGCCGGTGTGGCTAAGGTGTCTCAGGTTCGTTACACTACCTACGTTCTGGGCGACGGCGCTATCGAATACACCGACTGCGGCGCTAAGGTGCCCTATGAGATGGATCGTGATCCGGCCACCAACGGCGGCGAGGACACCCTCTATGGTCGTCAGCGCAAGTGCTTTGCCCCCTATGGCATCAACTTCACCAAGGCCCACATGGCATCCCTGTCCCCCACCGACGACGAGCTGGAGAACGGCGAAAACTGGGAACTGGTGAACTCCAACGAGGCCGAGGGCAAGCAGTACATCGCCCGCAAGGCTATCCCCATCGCCCGCATCCTGTCTCTGGCCTGATTTCGGGCCGCTGAGGAGGTTTACACATGGCACACGATATGTACCTCACCTTTGACGAATACAAGGGTTTAGGCGGCACCGTTGATGCCGCTGCGTGGCCTCCGCTGGAATGTGCTTGCAGAAAACGCATTGACCGCTTGACGGATTCTCGTGTCCAGAATATGGCTGAGATTCCGAGAGCGGTCAAGCTCTGCGTTTTTGCGCTGGCGCAGATGGAAAGCGTTGTCGGTGCTGTGGCGCAGGTCACATCGCCCACGGTCACATCGTTCAACACGGATGGCTACACCGAAAACCATGGGAATGTGCCGGATGCCGATGCCGCAGCCAAGCAGATGAACGCCATCGCGGCGGATATGCTGTACGGTGAGCTGGATGACTACGGCGTTCCCCTGTTGTATAGAGGAGTGAGGTAAAATGCAGCTTTGCAATGATACTATCACCCTGTACAACCGACGATTCGACCCGGAACAGGATTGCGACGTTTACGAGCGCACCATCATCCGGGGCGTTCACTGGTTCAATTCCGATGCAACCACCGTTGACAGCACGGGGCTGAAAGCGGCAAACAAGGTCACAATCCGCATCCCTGTTGATGCGGATTTCGGCGGCAAAGCATATCTGCCCCCTAAGCAGTATGCCGCTGCCGATGACCCCGCCGCCGCTTTTACTCTGGCCGCTGGTGATCTCGTGGTTTTGGGCATCGGCGCTAAGGGCCTGCGCCCCGCCGCCGTCCATGACACCTACTCTGATGCCGCAACCATCCTGCAGGTCACGGACAACCGCCGCGCTCCGCAAGCGCAGCATTGGAAAGTCGTAGGTGCATAATGCAATTATCTGTTAATGCGCAATTCGATTTTGACAGTATAAATGCCGTTTTGGATAGGCATGGTCTTGGAAATCACGGAACTGTGCAGAAAGCCATCGATAATGCCGTGATACGCTGGTGTATGGATTATACGCCCGCCGATACATTTACGCTTGCTAAAAGTCCTTATGCAGCTTCTGATATCGGCTCTGGTATCATTGTATATCCTGGCCCCCATGCACACTATTTGTACATGGGCGAAGTCTATGGGCCTAACATTCCTATCTTTGATGATAGCAGTGGTATCCCAACGCGGTTTTTTTCTCGCCCTGGCGAAAAGAAAAAACCAACAGGCAGACCTATACAGTACAAGACTGATAAGAATGCTCTTGCTGGGCCGTTTTGGGCAGAACGGATGAAAGCAGATCATATTGACGATATCGTAAGGGAGGCAAAAAATGCCGCAGGTATCAAATAGTATCGAGGGCATCCGCCAGTGGTTTCGCCAATGTCCATTGTTATCGAAGAATCGCCGATTCGGCGCCGATTATTTGGGCGAGAATCCTACGGAATACGCCATCTATGCGTCACCGTCTACGCTTAAATATCACGAGAACATTCTCGGTGAGTATGTATTGGACGACAAACAAACACAGAATTACATTTTCGCAGCTCGCGAAAATTACGGTTCCGATGTTAAGAAAAACTCCGATAACCTGGCTTTTTTTACTGCTCTCATCGCGTGGATGGTCGAACAAAATAACGCCCGAAACTTCCCCCGTATAGAGGAGGGTCGGGTTTGTGCTATCGTGCCGACATTGACTGCATATCCTGCACAAATCGGTGTTGACAGTGCAAAATATCAGATTCAGATACAGATCACATATAGGAGAAACTGAATATGAAAATCGAACGCAAATATCTGGCCCACTACCTGAATGCTACCTTTGCCAACGATGAAGGCACAGCCAGCTACACCAGACTGGGCAAAGACCTGGAGGAATACAGCCCGGAACTGTCCGCCAACGTCGAGAAAAAGAACAACATCCTGGGCGAAACTTCTGTCACCATCGACAGCTACCAGAAGCAGGGTGAAGTCAGCCCCTACTATGCCGAGAAGGGCGACCCGCTGTTTGAAAAATTGCAGACCATCATTGACGGCGACCTGGTGCTGGACGACCTCAAGACTGATATCGTCGAGGTCAAGCTCTGGGACGAGGCGAGCGCCGGTGCCTACCCTGCCGTCAAAGAGGAATGCTATATCGAGGTATCTAGCTACGGCGGTGACACCACCGGCTACCAGATTCCCTTCAACGTCCACTACACTGGCGTCAAAACCAAGGGCACGTTTGATGTGAGTAAAAAGACCTTTACTCCTGCGGGCTGAGGCATAACGGAGGCACAATATGGAACTGAAAATTGATCGAGGCCTGAAAACCTATGAGGTTGAAGATATCGACGGCACGCCGCTGGGCGTTATTAAGATCAACCCTGCCGACCTGGGCATTGTGGGTCGCTTTGCGCAGACCCGCGATGCTATTGCCGCTATGGCAGAGAAGGTCAGCGACAAAGCCGATCCCGAACTGCTGAACGAGATCGATGCAGATATCAAGGCTGAGGTCAACAAGATTTTCGGCAGCGATGTTGCATCGATTTTCTTTGGCGGCATTTCCGCGCTGGCACTCTGTGACGATGGCTCTATGGTCTTTGAGAAAATACTTGAAGCCATTGCCCCCATCATTGAGGACGCCGTGGGCGACGCCATGAAGGCCAGCCGCAAGCGGATGGAAAAGTACACCGCCGCGTATGCTGCCCCGGACAAGGGCCTGGCCCCCGGCCAGCGGGCGTGAGCGCCTGGGATTTACCCACCACCGTGGACGTTGCCGGGCGGGTGTTTGCGATACGCACAGACTTCCGCGCGGTGCTGGACGCGCTGGCGGCCCTGGCCGACCCGGAACTGACCCGGCAGGAACAGTACCTGGCCTGTTTGCAGATACTCTACCCGCGCTGGCAGGAGCTGCCCGACGCCAACGAGGCGCTGCGGGCGGCTTTTGTTTTTATCAACGGCGGCAAAGAGGAAGAAGCCCGCGGTCCCCTGCCCCGCCTGGTGGATTGGGAGCAGGACGCAGCCCTTATTGCGCCCGCTGTGGACAAGGTGCTGGGTTACAGCTGCCGCCGGTGCGATTACCTGCACTGGTGGGAGTTTTTGGGGGCGTTCTACGGTATTGGCGATGGGCTGTTTGCGCAGGTGGTCAACATCCGCAGCAAGCGGGCCAAGGGCAAAAAGCTGAGCGACCAAGAGCGCGATTTTGCCCGGGAAAACGCCCGCCTTATCAAAATCCGCGCCCCCGAGAGCGCCGAAGATAAGGCGGAAAAGGAAAGATTGCTGGAATTGCTGGAACAGTAAAAAGCCCCGCAGGCGTTAATTCTGCAGGGTATCGGGAATGTATTCAAGAATGTCGCCTGGTTGGCACTTGAGCAAACGACAGATGGTTTCAAGGTTTGACCATGATAATTGTCCCTCTGTGCGGAGCTTTTGTAGGGTGGATTGACTTAACAAGCATTCTTGGCGAATGCGAGTTGTATTATATCCATTCTGCTTTAGTGCATCGAGAATATCGATTTTGAATTTCAAAGGCATGATATTTTCTCCTTTTTAATTTATAGTATACCATATTGTATGCACGAAAACAAGTGCAAAGTCCACAAGAAAAAGCACTGATATTCGTGCAAATCGTCAATAGAAATGCACGAATATTAGTGCTATACTGTAATTACAGCAATGGGAACGGAGCTGAATCACCTGACAGGAGGAGAAAGGAATATGACCGATGAAATGACAGCCCAAGAGCTGAACGCCTATCTGGAAAACATCGCCAAGCTGATTGAGGCAACAGCGAAAACCCCAGAAGATGCCGCGAGACTTGTGCGTGAAAGCAAAGTCAAGGCATAAAAAATAGACCCGGCGATGCGAGCGCCGAGCCTAAGCCCCTAATAAAAGGCATCTGAAACCTGCTTCAGATGCCTTTATTTTATCAAAAATATAGCTATATTGCAAGATATTTTTAACGGAAGATATCTTACATAATTGTAGTCCAAGCTCTTTAAAACCCTATTCGGAAACGGATAGGGTTTTCTTATGGTTAATTTTAGGAGATGAGTCCATGGCTGACGGTTCAATTATCCTTGATGCCCGTCTCAATAAAAAGGGGGCAGAAGCCGACTTAAAAGCGTTGCAGGCTAAAGCTAAGAGCACGGCACAGCAGATCGCAGCGGTGGATAAGCAACTGGGCAGCGCCCAGACAAAACGCAGCACACTAGCTGATAGCCTTGAATCTGCTCGTCAGAAAGCCGCCGAGACCGCCGCTGCATTAGACGAGGTAAACAACCAAATTGATGCCGCCGAGCGGATGCACCTACAAAGTATCAAAATTGAGTACCCCGGCATAAGTGATGCCAGTGTGCAAGATATTTTGAAATCTCGTATGCAGGGCGAAGTTGAACTTACTGGACAGCAGAGCAAGCTCCTCTCAACGCTGGGTGGACAAGAGGCAATTTTAAATAAAGCCGCCTCTGACTACCAAATCCAGAATGATGCCGTTCAATCATTACAGCAACAGCATGATGTTTTAACTGCGCAACTGGAACAAGAAAACCAGGTCATTGAGCGGCAACAAGACTTGATTCAGTATCTTTCCGGCGACGAATCCATACAGGATTACTTCAGCAAACAAGCTGATGCTATCGAGGCTGCTTTTGCCAAGATTGAAAGCCGCATGAACAAAGCCTATGGAGCCGCGGAGAATGCGGCTACACAGCGCGCTGAACATGCTGTACGCATTGTAGAAGATACTAAAAAAGCTCTTGCCGCTCAGGATGAAATTGCCGCACAGCAACCAGTTTCCGCACCACAAATTGACAGTGGGGTCAGCGCTGACCGCATCCGGGCGGCTGCTGATGCGGCGGGCGCGTTGGCCGAAGAACTGACCCGGGCGGCCCTGACCAGCGGCACGCTGCAAAAAGCGCTGCACACCGTGGGGGCTGTTGGGCAGAAAGTCTTTTCCGCCGTCGGCAGCCGGGTGCAGGCCATCCGCAGCCGGTTGGATCAGGCCGCCAAGGGTGCGGCGCAGTTCCGCAACCGACTGATGAGCCTTGTGACCGGTGCGCTGGTGTTCAATGTGCTGTCGTCCGGCCTGCGCACGCTGACAAGCTGGATGGGGACGGCGCTGCTGTCCTCGTCCCAGCTGCGGGCGGCGCTGGGCAATTTGCAAGGCGCAGCGTCCACAGCGGCGGCTCCTCTGTTGTCGGTGCTGGTGCCCGCCCTGACAGCGCTTGCCAATGCGGCGGCCATGGTGTTTAGCTACATTGCGCGGCTGGTGGCGTTTTTTACCGGCAAGACCATCAGCGCCAGCGCGAGTGCAGCCAAGGCCATGGCCGGCGTGGGCAAAGCGGCAGGCGGTACGGCGAAAAAGGTCAAGGACGCCAACGGCGAGCTGGCCGCCTTTGATGAGCTGAACGTGCTGAACAAAAAATCCGACGAGGACAACGGCGGTTCCGGCGGGGGCGGCGGCAGTGCGGGCGACATTGTGCCCGACTACGATTTTACCGCCGAAAGCCCCTTTCTGGACAGCATCCTGGACGCGGTGGAGGCGGGCGACTGGTACAAGGTCGGCCAGCTCCTCGGAGAGAAACTGCGGGACAGCCTGAACGCCATCCCCTGGCCGGACATCCAGGATAAGGCCGTACAGTGGGCCACGAACCTTGCCACGATGCTGAACGGCATTGTGGAGACACCGGGGCTGTGGGATGCCATCGGCCATACCCTTGCCCAGGGGTTGAACACGGCGCTGCTGTTCTACGACACCTTTATGCAGACGTTCCACTGGGCCAGCCTGGGCGCGGGCCTGGCCGCCGGGCTGACCCAGGCCATTGCGGAGATACAGTGGGACACGCTGGGCCGCGCCCTGGCCGATGGGATGCGGGCGGCGATCCTGACACTGTACAACTTTACAATGACCTTTACCGGCTGGGCGGATTTGGGCAACGGCATTGCCGCCTGCCTGAATGCCGCCATCAACAACATCCCCTGGCAGGAGGCCGCCGTCGGCATGAGCAAGCTGGTCATCGGCCTGCTGAACACGCTGATTGCCGCCGTGCAGGGCACGGACTGGACGACCTTTGGGCAGAATGTGGTCGGGATGATCGGCTCGCTTGACTGGGCGGGGCTATTCGCCGCGTTAAGCACGCTGTCTGTGGCGGTGCTGACCGCCATCAACGATATCCTGGGCCAGGTGGATTGGGCCGCCGTGGGCACCACACTGGTGGGCTGCCTGCAAGCCATTGACTGGGCGGGCCTGCTGACCCAGGCAGGCACGTTTATCGCCAACAGCTGGCCGGTGATGCTGGCTGCACTGGCGGCCAGTCTGCTGCCGCAGCTGGGGGCCTTTATCCTCGGGACGGTGCTGCCGTCTCTGGTGGGGCATCTCGTCACGCTGGGCGCAACGCTGCTGGGCCAGGCTGTCACCTGGCTGACCGGGACGCTGCTGCCCGCTATTATGAGCGGGTTGTCGGCCCTGATTACGGCGATTGTGGGGGCTATCGGCCTGTGGCCTGCCGTTCTGCTGGCTGTGCTGGCAGTGTTGGCGGCGGCCATTATCGCGTATCTGGTGACGCACTGGGAGGAGATCAAGCAGAAATTTAGTGAGACCTGCGAGATGCTGACCGAGAAGATGCGCAGCGCGGGCGAGAGCCTAAAAGCCATCTGGAACGCGTTCTGGCTGATGGTAAAGCTCATCGGTATGCAGATTTGGGAGAATATCACCACCGCATGGAGCGATTTCTGGCAGGGGCTGCACCGGCTGCTGAACAGTGCCGGTGCGGCGCTGCAATCGGCCTGGTCGTCGGCCTGGACGGCGCTGGGCAACACGGTAAAGAAAATCTGGGATGGCATTGTCGGGACGATAAAGACCGCGGTCAACAGCGTGATTTCTCTCGTCAACGGTATGATCTCGGCTGTGGTTGGCGGCGTGAACGCCGTCATCGGGGTGCTGAACGGATTTTCCTTCGACGTGCCGGAGTTTGCGCAGGGTGCGCTGGGCACGGCAAAAATCGGTTTCAACATCGACCCTATCACTGCGCCGCAGATACCCTACCTGGCACAGGGTGCGGTCATCCCGGCCAACCATGAATTTTTAGCCGTGCTCGGCGACCAGACCAATGGCACGAACGTCGAAGCCCCGCTGGAGACCATCCAGGAGGCGCTGGCGGAGGTGTTGGCAGCCCAGGGCGGACAGGAAATCACGATCCGCTTTGCGGGCGACCTGGCGCAGCTGGTGCGGCTGCTGAACCCCTACATCGACAAGGAAAACAACCGCCGCGGAGCGCGGCTGGTGAGCGGAGGTGTGTACTGATGGTCATTGTGGACGGCATTGGCTACGACATTGACGTGCTGCATCTGAAACGCACTGCCGATTTTCTCGACAAATACGCCGAGCGCACGGAATCCGGCGATTTGAAGCGCGAGCTGATCGGCGTGTACTTCAACTACAAGCTGGAACTGGGACCGGGCATCAAGCCGGACGAGTATGCCCGGTTCTGGCGCAAGCTGACGGAGCCGGTGGAGTTTCACACCGTCACGGTGCCCGACGAGGCGGGCGACTACACGTTCAAGGCGTACTTCTCCAACGTGGGCGACGAGCTGCTGCGCAAGAAGGGGGCCAAGAACTACTGGAAGGGTCTGACCGTGAACTTTATCGCGAAGGAACCCGCAAGGACGTAAGGAGGCGGACAGATGCGCACCAACACGCGCGTGGAATTTGGCCTGTACGACGTGACGGCCCGGGGCGACAGCAGCCCCGCCTGCGACGCAGCGCAGCCGTTTTGCCGTCTGCGCCGTGACCTGCTGGTGGAGGCTGTCCCCAGCCAGGTGAAATACGGCACGCTGGAAAGCCGCCAATGGCTCATGGATGGGAGCTTCTCATTTTTCCCCGAAGTGCCCGAGGCGTACTTCTGGGGACTGTGGAGCGCCGTGCAGTCCGGCGAGAGCGGGGCCTTTGCCGACCCGCCTGTGCTGGACATCCAGTTCAGCCAGGCGCACAGCAGCAGCGGCCTGACGCTGCACTTTTACGCGCCTACCGGGGACTTTGCAAGCAAACTGAAAATCCAATGGTACGGCGCAGACGGCGGCCTGCTGGCCTCCGCGCTGTTTACGCCTGACGCCGTAGATTTCTACTGCGCCAAGAAGGTAGACCGCTACCGCCGCATCCGACTGACGTTCCTGGAAACGAACCGCCCGGGGCGCTACCTGAAATTGGCCGGGCTGGACTACGGCGTCTACCTGCACTTTGCGGGGGACGAGATCGTCAAGGCCCACGTGTTGGAGGAATGCGACCCGCTGAGCGCGGAAATCAGCATCAACACGCTGGGACTGACGCTCTACAACAAGGAAGGGCGCTTCTCCATCCTGAACCCCGAGGGCTACTTTGACGTTTTGCAGCACAAACAAAAGCTGACCGTCTGGGAGGATGTGCGACCCGAAGCACGCAGCACCAGCAGCACGAGTTACTGCATGGGCACGTTTTACCTGTCCGACTGGGAGAACAGCGGCGACACACTGGCGGACTTTACCGCCGTGGACGCCGTGGGCCTGCTGGACGGCGCACCTTACG
>ERZ1034901.952-NODE-952-length-21350-cov-13.156844_pt1 | contig 21350 bp, 14 predicted proteins | sample MGYA00520628_ERZ1034901 | MGnify/ENA primary metagenome ERZ1034901 (study PRJEB33766, sample SAMN09781783) | gut metagenome | biome: gut microbiome | host: Homo sapiens | place: Madagascar | study: EMG produced TPA metagenomics assembly of the PRJNA485056 data... | reverse complement strand
AATATCGGCCTGTCACGCCGAGGGTCGCGGGTTCGAGTCCCGTCCACTCCGCCAGAGATTCTTGAAAAAAGGCGAGCCGTGAGGTTCGCCTTTTTTCTTACCTATAACTTTGTCCACCCTGTTCGACCGCATGGGGGCTCCTGAGCTTCCCCAAAGGGATCGAATTGATAAAGGAACCTCTATGCTTCAGGCATTCCGCGAGCACAAGCGCTGGCTGATGTTCATTGCCATGGTGCTGATCATCCCGAGCTTTGTGGTTACCGGCATTTACTCCTACAACCGCATGAGCCAGAGCGACAACGCCATCGTCCAGGTGGGCGAGGCGAAGATCACTCCCGAACAGTTCGACATGGCCAAGCGCGAGCAGCTTGAGCGTCTGCGTCAGCAGATGGGCGAAAGCTTCCGCGCCAACATCCTCGACAACGAACAGGCCCGCGAGGACATTCTGCGCATGCTGATGGATGACTCCGCCATTACGCAGACGGTGGCGAAGAATCACGTGATGGTGAGCGAAGCTGAAGCTGTCGCGCTCATCAAGAATGCCGACGCGCTCAAGCAGGACGGCAAGTTCTCCCCCGAGCTCTACGAGCAGTTCCTGCGCTCCCAGGGCAAGAGCGACCAGCAGTTTGTTGCTCAGGTTCAGCGCGACCTTGAAAAGGAAGTGCTGATCGCCGGCGTCTCCAATGCCTATCCGGTGCCCAAGGCCCTGGTTGAGCAGATGCACGAGATCCTCACGAATGAACGTCAGGTCCGCACGCTCACGATCAATGCGGCTGACTTCCTCAATTCCGTGAACGTTTCGGATGATGAGGTGAAGGCTTACTACTCCGCTCATTTGTCCGAATTCCTCTCGCCCGAGCACATCAAGGCCGAATACATCGTCCTCTCGCCCGAGAACTTCAAGGATCAGAAGGCCAATCCCGAGGACATCAAGGCCTATTACGAGCAGAACAAGAACCGCTGGACTATTCCCGAACAGCGCCGCGCGAGCCACATCCTCATTGAGTTCGGCGACGACAAGGCTGCAGCCCTCAAGAAGGCCGAGGGGATTCTTGCTGAAGTGAAGGCTGATCCCTCGAAGTTCGCCGCTGTCGCTGAAAAGGAATCTCAGGATCCGGGCAGCGCCTCGCAGGGCGGCGACCTTTCGTTCTTCGGCAAAGGCGTGATGACGAAGGCCTTTGAAGACGCCGTCTTCAATGCCAAGAAGGGCGACATCGTCGGTCCCGTGGAAACGGAATTCGGCTACCACATTATTTATGTGACCGACATTCAGGCCGGTTCCGTCGAACCCTTTGAAGCCGTGAAGCCCGAGATCGAGCGCGAATACGCCGAGCAGATGGCGATCCGCACGTTCTCTGAACGCGCCGACGAGTTCACGAACATGGTCTACGAGCAGTCCGACTCGCTCGAGCCCACCGCTCAGAAGTTCGGCCTCAAGGTTGAGACGGCTGACTTCGTCACCCGCAGCGGCGTGACGGATCCCGAGCTCGGCCGCATTATCAACGACCGCGTGGCCGAGGCGCTCTTCGGTTCGGAATGCCTGAAGGAAAAGCGCAATTCGAACGCGATCGAAGTGCAGAGCAATACGCTCGTTGCGGCCCGCGTTGTTGAGTACTACCCGGAAAAGGAACGTGCGCTCGACGATGTGAAGAGCATCATCGGCGAAAAGCTCCGTGCGCAGAAGGCGGCAGAAAAGGCCTTTGAAGCCGGCAAGGCGAAGCTCGCCGAGCTCCAGAAGTCGAAGAGCCTCGAGGGCTTCTCCGACGAAGTCTGGGTTTCCCGTCAGAACCAGCAGGGTCAGGAAACTTCTCTGATTAATGCTGAGCTTGCACTTGAAACGTCGAAGCTTCCCGCCTACACGGGCGCTACGCTCGCAAACGGCTCCTACGCGATTGCCTACGTTGAGGCAGCCCGCACGCACCAGGCGAACGAAGCTGAGCTCCGCGGTCTCGCCCGCGAGCTGGGCTCGATCTACGGCGAAGCCGACCGCGCCGGCTATCTTGAAGCGCTCAAGGAAGCCATCGGCACGAAGGTGCTCCGTCCGGATTTCGTGAAGGGCGAAGAGAAGCCCGCCGAGCAGGAATAATCCGCTCTAAAAGCTGAAAGCGGGACGCTCAGGTCCCGGAAGAAGAGCTGCCAGGCCGTGAAGGTGAGGCAGCTCTTTTTTTTCGGGCGTGAATCCGGCAGGAAGATCCTGATGCATCGTGCAGATCGAGAGACGGGAAGAGCTCGCGAAGCTCGCAGGAGTCATGGTTTTCAAAGAAAAAACATCAACCCGGGATCGAGGTTGAAGAATGTGCTGCCGGATGTTCGCGCTGAATTCGCAAACAAGCCCGAAGGCGTATTCATCGGCGTCTGCGTCGGTATGCAGCTTCAGGCATTCAGACCTCTTCGAGCACTCAGATCTGATCCGGCCGGGAGCCGTATAGAACACATCCGTTCCGTGAACAGAGCTGCCTGGCAGTGAAGGTGGTGCAGCTCTTTTTCTTCGGGTGCGTGATCCGGCAAGGCTCTCCGGCTCCACTGACGAAAAAGAGCCCATGACCGTCGAAACAGTCATGGGCTTCAAGGGAAAGTTCAACCGGGATTCAAGTTGAAGAAGATGCTGCCGGAAGTTCGGTTAGAACTTGTGCACGAGGCCGAAGGTGAATTCATAGGCGTCTTCGACGGCCTGCGGCTTCAGCGCTTCGTACTCCTTCGAGTAGTCGGATTTGATCCAGCCGGCAGCCGTATAGAAGGTCGTACGGCGGCTCAGAGAATACGTGTAGCCGAGTGCGGCCTGGATGGTGTCCATCGTGAGCTTCTCCTCGCGGCTCCCTTCAAAGTCGCCGTAGCCGATGCCCGCCTTCACGGCGCCGCCGAAGGCGGGAACCTCAACGCCGACATTGACGCCGTAGCCGTCTACGCCCCCGTCGAGGCTGAAGGTGGTGGTTTTCGCGGCAGAGGCATAGTTTTCAAAAATCTGCGTGTAGAAGAAGAACTTCGCCCAGCCGGCGTTGTAGTTGGCGCCGAGGTTGTAGGAAATCGAATCGTCGAGCCCGTTCCTGTCGGCCTGAGGCTGCGCCTGGTTGATGGTTTCGATGCCGAAGGCAACCATGAGGTTGTCGCTGCGGTAGCGCACGGCGCCGCTCAGGAGGCGCTCGACGCTCGACTTGCCTTCCGTGGCCCCATCCGCGTAATTCTTTGAGTCGGTGCCGAAGGAGTACTGAACGGTTGCATCGAGGCCGGCAAACACGGGCGTGGTGTAGGCGACGGCGTTGTCGATGAATTCGTAGCCGAGGGAGACGACCTGGAGGTGGCCGCCGATGTATCCCCAGCCGCAGGAGAAGGGGCTCACGACGTGGCCGAAGCGGGCGTACGGGCCGTTGCCGCCCACCATGGAGCCCATGCGGCCGAAGGAGAGGTAGCCGAAGTCGCCGTCGAGATAAAGGCGCGCATCGCGGCCGAAGAGGCGTCCGCCCTGGCCGAGCGTGCCGGCGTCGGTGCTGTAGCCGTTTTCAAGAACGAAGCCGACCTTGAGGCCGTTTTCCAGCGTTTCCTCGCCCTTGAGGCCGAAGCGGGAGCCGATGTACTGGCCCGACATCATCTGCACGGTCGAGGAGTCGGTGCCGGCGACGTTCTGGCGGTACTGCCACGTGAGTGCGGTATCCAGAACGCCGTAGACGGTGACGTCGGAAGCATGGGCGGTGAAGGCTGCTGCGGCTGCGAGAAGTGCGAGGGAGAGCTTCTGGAGTTTCATTTTCTTCTGGTCCTTTATTTTGTTTTTGAAGTGCCGGTGGGTTCAGATTTTTCCGGCGCAAGTCGTGCGTATCTCTGTGGTCCAAAGGACCTCTCCGGTCGGGTCCTATCGGGCGAGGCCCGGCCGGAGAGGGAGGAGAACATCCCCGCCTGATCAGAGCTTTGCGAGATGCAGGCCCACGAGGCGGCCGAAGGTCACCGTGCGGCCGCAGGCCATGCCAGTAGCAAGGTTCGGGTATTCGTTTGCAAAGTAGCCGCCGCTGTCGTTGCCGATGACGTAGAGGCCCGGGATCGGGTTGCCCTCGGTATCGATCGCGTTCATGCTGGTATTGATCTGAATGCCGTCCATCGTGCAGAGCATCCAGCCGGTGTTCTTGGCGCCGTAGAAGGGCGCCTTGTCGACGGGCGAAAGACGATGCTTTTCCTTGCCGTAGTCGACGTCCTCGCCTAGGCGGTAAAGCTCGTTGTTGCGCTCGACCGTGGCCTTGAGCTGATCCGGCGGAAGACCGAGCTTCTTTGCGAGCTCCTCGATCGTGTCGGCCTTCTGGACGTAGTCCTTGGCGATGAGGCCGGGGAGCATCTTTTCCTCAACGATCTTCCAGGAGATGTTGGGGTCGGCGCCGTTTTCAAACGGGAACATGCGCGAGCAGCCGTGCATCTTGAACTGCTTCGCATAGCGCACCCAGTTGCTGTCGAAGAGCGTGTAGTGGCAGTGACCCTTCTGGTACTCATCGGCATGAAGAAGGTTCTCGTAGGTGCCCGATTCGTTCATGAAGCGGCGGCCCTCGGCATTCACCTTGAGCCAGGGCTGGGAGCCCATCCAGAAGAACCCGGAGTCGCCCGACTGAACCGTCTCGACGCCCGGCTTCTGATCCGGACGGATGGCGCAGCGGTCGAACTTCATCATGGAGTGCGTTTCATCCATCTTGGCGCCCGCCCAGAGGCAGGCGCGGATGCCGTCGCCGCGGGCGCCGGGCATGGCGCCGGAACGGCCGATGACGCGAAGATTCCAGGGCTGGAGCGCTTCCATCATGCGGAAGTTCTGCGCGTAGCCGCCGGTGGCGACAACGACGCCCTTCGTCGCAACGTAGCGGACGTATTTGCCGTCGCTGTTCTCGGCGATGCAGCCCGTGACGCGGCCGTTCACCTTCTCAAGCTTCACCATCTTCATGGAATAGTCGAAGCGAGCGCCGCACTTCCTTGCGTACTCTTCAATCACGCTCGAGAGGCTCACGAGGATCTTGCCGTCCTTTTCCGGGAGGCGCGGCGAGTGGCCGATTGCAAAATGCTTGTAGCGCGTTTCGTCGTTCTTGTCGCCCGATTCGTGCCAGAGCTCGATTCCTTTCTCGGCAAGACGGTCGCCGAGCCAGTCGATGACGGCGCCCGACTTGTCGCACCAGAGCTTCACGAGATCCTGCTGGATGTGGCCGCCCGCGTAGAGGGTCGCCATCGTGATGAATTCAAACTTGTCGATCTTCGTGCCCCAGGCCTTCTGGTAGCGCGAATCGATGGCGCCGAGGTCCTCGCGAACGCCCGTGCCGACAGGGAAGCGGTCGATGCCGATCACTTTTGCGCCGGCTTCCGCCGCGGACGCGATCGCAAACATGCCGCCCGTGCCGCAGCCGATGACCAGAATCTCCGTCTGATGCTTCGCAACGATGTCCTTTTCGGCGATTTCGGGGGCTTTGCCGAGCCAGTCGCCGTCGTCGGCTTCCGCCTGCTTTTTGTCGGAGATGACTTCGACGGGGACCTTGCCCTGCGCCTGCGCAATGCACTTGGCGGCAGCCGTGCGCACGGCCTTCGAAGTTATGGAGGCGCCCGAGACGGCGTCAATTTCGCCCGACTGCATGAGAAGAATCGACTTCTTGAGCTCGGCGGCGGCTGCCTGACCGATCGACGGCGTCTCGTGCGAAACGTCGAGCACGACATCGGTAATCTTGTTGGCGTCGAAAGTCATCGTGACGACAACTTCGCCGATGCCGGAGGCTTTGGCCGAATAGGTGCCCGGGTTGTAGATCCCGGCAGGTGCCGCGTGAGCGGCGGCAGCGGCAGCCATGGAGGCGCCGCTTGCGAGCGTGGTCCGCAGGAATGCGCGGCGGGTGATCGACTTCGTCATTGCATCTCTCCTCTGATTGCTTGAAAGAGAGGCGCCGCCAGAGTCTATGAACGTGCGCCTCCGATGTGCGCAAATTCTGCGGCTGAGTCTTTGCCGCGAGTCAAATCGTCCTGCGACGCCGCTGAAAAGCCTGTTTTCAATGGCGAATTCGTATAAATACCTACTTTCGACCTAGAAAGAATGGCGGATGCGGCTCCCGAAGTTGAGTGTTGGGCCGGACTTGGATAGGTGCTTTAACTTAGACTTTGCAAGAACACTCTTATCCCCGAAGGAGTCGGCACATCGTGAAGCAATACAGAATCGGAGACTTTGCCCGCCATCTCGGCGTTACGTCGGACTTTCTGAAGCACTATGAGGCGGCGGGACTCCTCAAGGTTCAGCATCGCGAAAGCGGATACCGCTACTACACGTTCGATCAGTCGGCGAGGGTGATTTCATGCATGAGGCTGCGCAATTACGGCGTGACGGTAAAGGAAATGGGCGCCATGCACACCGACGACCCGGAGAAGGTTTTCGGACTGCTCGACCAGAAGGCCGAGGAGCTCGAAGCGACGGTAAGCCGCCTTCAGGCCGTCATCGACGAGCACAAAAGGATGCGCCGCTGGTATGAGGCGCATAAGGGAAGCATGATCGACTGGGAGATCCGGGAAATGGAGCCCAGGTATTTCCTCCCGCATACGGATGCTCAGGACTTCAGAAAGGACGATCGGATATTTGAGCTCTTGAAGGACTGGGGGATGTGGATGCCGGTGACGAAGTCCGCGCTGAAGGTGAAAATCTCGCAGAGAGGCGGGAAGAACACGATTCACTGGGGGTTTGCGGTGCGGGAGTCGCTTCTCAAGCGCTACCGGATACCCGCCAATGATGTGCTCGAGCGAATTGAATTCGGGAAATGCTTCGTCTGCCATTTCAGCGGGCTCCCCGATGCCTTCAGCATGAGGCAGCTCGCGGAGGGCGGGCATCCGGCCTGGTCGCAAATGAAAAAATTGGGATTCAGCCCGTGCGGCACCGCGATCCTTGAGGTGGAAATGCGCTTCTCCGACGAAGCCGATACGCATAATGACGGCTTCGGACGGATTCTCATTCCGATCAGGCAGGAGCCGTCGGTAAATTTTTGAGAAAGGCCTCCGCCGCAATCAGCTTCAGGCGGTTTCGGTCTGCCGGCACCCGACAAAAAGGGAGCGCTCCCGAAGAAGTGCTCCCTTGTCCTTAGAGTCCGGACCGGTGAGTTTCTCTCCCGGCCCGTAAGAATCACATTTCGCGCATGCGCACGAGCCTCGAGAAGGCGGCCTTCATGTCGCTGCGCACGAGGGCCTTCCTGTTTTCAAAGAGCTCGCGGTAGCGGCTCACGAGTTCGGGAACGGGTTCATAGACGCCGTTTTCCGAAATGACCTTCGAGAGCGCCGCCTTGACGTCCGTGATGCCGCCCGTTGCGTAGGCGCCGAAGACGCAGTTGGTGAGGACCGCGCCGCCCGGGTTCTTGAAGCGGACGACCTCGGCGTCGAGCATGTTCGACTTGATCTGATTCCAGAGCGGATCGCGGCTGCCGCCTTCCGTCACCGTGATGCGGCTGAGGGCAACCCCGGCGCGGCGATAGCCGTCGGCGAGCTCCATGTAGTCGTAGCCGATCGCCTCGAGAACGGCGCGCCACATGACGAACTGATTGTCGTCCATCGTCATGTTGAGGAAGCACCCGCTCGCTTCCTTTTCCTCGCCGTAGCCGCCCGTGAGATAGGGGAGGAAGAGAACGCCGCGCGAGCCCGCGGGGATCTTTTCCGCGCCGGCCGAAAGCTCGCCGTAATAGGAGCCGTCGCCCTCGTGGCGGCAGACATTGTCCTTGAACCAGCGGAGCGCGAGGCCGCCCGTGCGCACGAATCCCCAGTAGAAGTACGTGTCGGGGAGCGTGCCGGAATTGAAGATGAGACCGGTGCCGGGCTGAGAAAGCTCGGGGATGATGCCCGTGGTGGAGACGCAGAACATGGCGCAGGTGCCCGCCACGTCGACGCCCTGGTGCGCCTCAAAGACGCCCGAGCCCAGCATCGACTGCATCGTGTCGCCTGCGCCCGCGAGAATCGGAATGCCGGCAGGCAACCCCGTGCGCACCGAAATTTCCTCGCAGAGTCCGCCCACCTTGTCCCAGGGCTTCAGGATGCGCGGCATGTACTTTTCGTCGATCCCGAGGAGCTCGAGCTGTTCGGGCGACCACTTCTTCGCCTGAACATCGTAGCCGAGGCCCCATCCCGACATGGCGCCCCAGTCGATGAAGGCGTCTTTTCCCTTCAGACCCGCGAGACGCATGAGGACGTAAGGAGCGTTGTGCACGAACTTCACGCCGCGCTCGCAGAATTCGGGCGAATTTCTGAGGAACCACCGCGCGAACATGGCAGGGAACATCGGAGAGGCTTCGGCGTTGCCGGTTTCGCGGCCCCAGATCGAAAGCTTCTTCGCGTTGAGAGCTTCCACATCCTCCGTCGTGCGGCTGTCGAGGTAGTTGATGTAGGGCGTGACGGGGTGCGCATTCTCGTCGATGCCGACGATGCCGCAGATGATGCCGTCGCCCATGATGGCGGCGATGTCCTTCGGATCGCGGCCGATGCGGCGAAGCTCGCTCGTTACCTCGGCCATGGCCGTGATGCAGTTCTCGAGGTACGTGTCCACGTTCATCTCGACCCAGCCGGGATGCGGATAGCTGAGTTCGGTCGGAAGCGACCGGCTCGCAACGAGCTCGAAATTCTCATCGTAGACGCCTACCTTCACGCTCTGCGTGCCGGCATCAAAACCCATGTAAAGCTTCGCCATTGAGGTTCCTTCTGAAAATAAGAGAGATCAGGAATAGTACCTATTTTTAGAGAGTTCGGGCAAGCATCATTTCTCTTGCCGAGCCCTGGAAAATGCATCGAGAAATTGCTGCGGCTCTGAAGTCCGCATGGCGGCTTCTGAGGGAGCCTGATGGTCGGGCATTGCTAAAATGAGTCCTTCGGCTTTGCTTCCTCAGGCTCATCTTTCGAGCCTTAATCCGGGAGCATGGCCATCCTTTTTCTAAGAATTCGAGCGTCCCTTCTGCCCGCAGCGTCTTTTCGTCTGAGGGCATTTTGCGCGCATTCAACACAGCAATGGCCATCAAGCAGAAGAACAAAGACGATTACGGCGAGAGCTCCATCCGGGTGCTGAAGGGCCTTGAACCCGTCAAGCAGCGTCCGGGCATGTACACGCTGACGGACAATCCGCTTCACATCATTCAGGAAGTCATCGACAACGCGAGCGACGAAGTGCTCGCGGGGTTTGGGACGAAGATTTCGGTTTCGGTGAACGAGGCCGGCATCATCACGGTGGAGGATGACGGACGAGGGATTCCGATCGGCATGCATCCGGAAGAGCATGCCCCCGTCGTTGAGCTCGTCTTCACGCGTCTGCATGCGGGCGGAAAATTCCAGAAGGCCGACGGCTCGGGTCCCTATTCCTTTGCGGGCGGTCTCCACGGCGTCGGCGTTTCCGTAACGAATGCGCTCTCAAAGCACCTTGTCGTCACCGTCTGGCGCGACGGCGAGGAGGCGACGATGGGCTTCCGGGATGGCTTCGTGGCCGAACCCCTTGCCGTCCGCAAGAGCCCCCGTCCAAAGTCTCAGACCGGCACCCGCGTATCGGTCGAACCCGATCCCAAATATTTTGATTCGCCCGAGATCCCGGAAGCTTCGCTCGTCCGGCTTCTTCGCTCGAAGGCGGTGATGTTGCCCGGCTGCGAGGTCGACTACCGCAATGAACGCACGGGCACTGAGGCGCACTGGAAGTACGAAGGCGGCCTCAAGGAATATCTCCTTTCGGAAATTCACGGCGAACCGATGATCGAGCCCTTTGAGGCGGCGGCTTACGCCGACGAATCGACCGAGGGCTATGCGCCGGGCGAAGGCGCCGCATGGGTGGTGGTCTGGACGCCGGAAGGCCCGCTCACGCGCGAAAGCTATGTGAACCTCATTCCCACCCCGCAGGGCGGCACCCATGAATCGGGCCTCAAGGACGGTCTCTGGCAGGCCGTGCGCGCCTTTATGGACGTGCACGGACTTCAGACAAAGGGCGTGAAGGTTCTCGCCGAAGACGTTTTCAGCCGCGCGAGCTTCGTGCTTTCGACGAAGGCGATCGACCCGCAGTTCCAGGGGCAGACGAAGGAAAAGCTCACGAGCCGCGATACGCTCAAGCTCGTTTCCGGGTTCGTAAAGTCGCAGTTTGAGTTCTGGCTCAATGACCACGTCGAGGACGGCAAAAAGCTCGCCGAACACATCATCAGCCAGGCTCAGGCGCGCCAGCGCCAGGCGGCGAAGTACGAGCGCCGCCGCACGTCGACCGTGGCGGTGCTTCCGGGGAAGCTCACCGACTGCGAGTCGAGCGACATCACGCGAAACGAGCTCTTCATCGTCGAGGGCGACTCCGCCGGGGGCTCGGCCAAGCAGGGGCGCGACAAGGAATTTCAGGCGGTGCTCCCGCTTCGAGGCAAGATTCTCAACACCTGGGAAGTCGAGGGCGGCGCGCTTTTCCGCTCCGACACGATTCACGACATCGCGCTCGCGATCGGCGTTGATCCGCATCCGCGGGACGGCGAGCCCGACTTGAAGGGACTGCGCTACGGGAAGATCTGCATTCTCTCTGATGCCGACGTCGACGGCTCGCACATTCAGGTGCTTCTTCTCACGCTCTTTCTCAAGCACTTCCCGAAGTTGATCGAGCTCGGGCACGTCTACGTCGCGATGCCTCCGCTCTTTCGCGTCGATGCGCCGAAAAAGGGAAGAAAGCCCGATAGGAAGATCTACTGCCTCGATGAGCGCGAGCTCGCGAGGACCATGGAGTCGCTCCGGAAGGAAGGCTTTCGCGATGAGCAGCTTTCCATTTCGCGCTTCAAGGGTTTGGGCGAAATGAAGGCCGAGCAGCTCGCGGAAACGACGCTCTCGCCCGACACCCGGAAGCTCCTTCCGGTGGCCTTCGGGTCCGTGCCGGAAGAGGCCACCCGTGCGGTCATGCAGACCCTCATGGGCGAGCGCGAGGTGGCGGGCCGCCGCCTCTGGATGGAAGCCTACGGCGACCGCGCCGAACTCGATGTCTAAAGTCAGAAGGGAAGAAAAAGAATGACGGAGAAGAACCCCCTTTCCGATGAGACGGAAGATCTTTTTCACGATTCGCTCTTTGGCGACGGCGGCGAACCGGAAGCGGAAGCTCCCGGGGATGCGCCTGCGGCTCACGACGACCCTCAGGCGTCTGCGGATGACGAGGAGGCTCCGGCTTCCCCCGTTTCGGACGAGGGTTCGGACGCTGCCGCAGAGACTGATGCTGAGCCGGAACTTTCGGAAGAGGATCTGAAGGCGGCTCAGGCCGAAGAGATCACGGTGGGCGCCGCGACTGAGGGCGAGGCCGAGGAAAACGGAGCGCTCACGCTCGCGCGCTACGCGTCCCAGGCCTATCTCGAATACGCGATGTCGGTGGTGAAGAGCCGTGCGCTTCCTGAGGTCACGGACGGCCAGAAGCCCGTGCAGCGCCGCATTCTCATCGACATGTACCGCATGGGGCTCAAATTCGATGCGAAGAGCGTGAAGTCCGCCCGCATCGTGGGCGACGTGCTCGGCAAATACCACCCCCACGGCGACCAGTCGGTCTACGACGCCCTCGTGCGCATGGCGCAGACCTTCTCGCTCCGCTATCCGCTTCTCGTGGCCGAGGGCAACTTCGGCTCCCGCGACGGGGATTCGGCGGCGGCCATGCGCTACACGGAAACGCGCCTCACGCCCATCTCGGCGCTTCTTCTTGAGGAAGTGGATTCGGGCGCAGTCGACTTTGCGCCCAATTACGACGGGAACTTTGAGGAGCCGGTGGAGCTCCCCGCAAAGCTTCCCTTCGTGCTCCTGAACGGGTCTTCGGGCATTGCGGTCGGCATGGCTACCGAAATTCCGCCCCACAACCTCACTGAAGTGGCTCAGGCCTGCGTGCGGCTTCTCGAGAAGCCGGAAGCCGGGCTCGACGAAATTCTTTCCCTTATGCCCGCCCCCGATTTCCCCTGCGGCGGCCAGATCATCACGCCTCAGGATGAAATCCGCGCGATTTACGAATCGGGCCGCGGGAAGCTGCGCGTGCGCGCGCGCTGGCATTTTGAGGAGCTCGCCCGCGGTCAGTGGCAGCTCGTCGTCGACGAGCTCCCGCCCGCCGCGTCCTCCCGCATCATTCTCGACCGCATTGAGCAGATCACGAATCCGCGTCCGAAGAAGGACAAGAAGTCGATTTCCTCCAAGCAGCAGCAGGCGAAGAGCGCCATGCTCGCGATGCTCGAAAGCGTGCGCGACGAGTCCGGCAAGGACGTGGAGGTCCGGCTCGTCTTTGAACCGAAGACGAGCCGCATCGACCGCGACGACTTCGTCAACTATCTCCTTTCCGAAACCGATCTCGAATCGAATGTTCCGGTGAATCTCGTCATGCTCGGCATTGACGGAAAGCCCCGGCAGAAGGGACTTCTTTCCATCCTGACCGAATGGATCGAATTCAGAAAGAAGGCCGTGAGGCGCCGCACCGAGGCGAGGCTCGCGAAGGTCCTCGACCGCATCCATGTTTTGGAAGGGCGCTCCCTCGTTCTCCTCAACATCGACCGCGTGATCGAAATCATCCGCGCCGCGGACGACCCGAAGGCGGACCTCATGGCCGAATTCGGGCTTACCGAACGCCAAGCGGACGACATTCTCGAAATTCGCCTGAAGCAGCTCGCCCGACTTGCTGCCATTGAAATCGAGAAGGAGCTCGCGAACCTAACGAAGGAGCGCTCGGGGCTCGAGCGCATTCTCGGGAGCGACGGCGTTCTGAAGCGCCAGGTGGCGCGCGAAATCGAGGCTGCCGCCAGGACTTTCGGCGACGCCCGCAGGACGATCGTGAAGGAAGCCAGGGTTGCCGTCCATGAGGTGGAGACGCCTGACGAGCCCGTCACCGTCGTGATTTCAAAGAAGGGGTTCCTGAGAACGCGCACGGGCCACGGCCACGACTGCTCGCTCATGAGCTACAAGATGGGCGACCAGCTCGACCGGGCGATTGAGTGCCGCTCGTCGGACCAGCTCTCCTTCCTCGACGCGAACGGGCGCGTCTACTCCCTCGCTGTTTCGCAGCTCCCGGGCGGGCGAAGCGACGGCGCGCCCTTGTCGGCCTTTGTCGACCTCCCGCGGGGCTTTGAATGCGCGGGGTGGATCGCGGGGCCGGCGGACGCGGCGGTGCTTCTCGCCACTTCCGGCGGCAAGGGCATGCTCCTCAGGCTTGCCGACGTTTCGACGCGCCTCAAGGCCGGACGCGACTTTGTGAAGATGAATGAAGGCGAAAGGCTTCTGCCACCTGTCACGCTTTCCGTGAAGACAATAGAAGCGGGCGCGAAGCTTGCCTGCCTCTCGTCCTCGGGGCGCCTGCTTGCCTTCCCGTTAAGCGAAATCCGTTTCGTCGCTTCGGGCGGCAAGGGCGTCGCCCTCATGCTGCTCGACCCGAGCGAGGAATTGATTTCGATTGCGGTAACGGACGACCGCGGCGTCATCATCTCCGGCGTCGGCAGAGGCGGCAAGGCGCGCGAAGCGCAGCTGAGCGTGCGCGCCTATCAGGCGCACATCATGCATCGCGCCCGCCGCGGGAAGACCCTTGAAATTTCCTGGAAGGCCGAACGGGTTCAGGCGCTCCCGCCCGCTTCTTCGGACCCGCAGCAGACGTCCGGTTCGGGAGAGCGCGGCTCGGCCGGCCTCAAGCTCGAAGTCGTTGACGAAGCGCCGACATTGTTGTAAACAAAGGGCTGCCGGATCCCGGCATGAGGCCAGGATCCGGCAGCCTTCTCTTATTCAGATTCCCTTCCTCCATGAAGATTCCGAAGTTCTTCCGAAGTCTTTCAACGCGCCTTCTTTTCCTCACGCTCCTCTGGGTGAGCTTCATCGTGAGTTCGATCGGATGGACGATGCTCCTCAACTGGGAGCTAGAGGCGAGCGCGGCGGCGAAGTTTTCGATCGCAGAACTGCGCATGCAGGTCTACCGGTCCGCCTACTTCACGCAGCCGATCTTTCCCGAGAAGCTTCTCGACGACGAGCTCACGCGCGTCACGAACCAGTTCCGCGTGATCCGGGTGGGCGACGCCTGGCAGCCGCTTGAGCTTCCGCGCGAGGGCGACTTTCATGCTGCCCTTGAGTCGCTTGAAAATCGCTGGAAGAGCGAAGTCGAGCCCATGCTGATTGCGTCCAAAAAGGGAAGCCGTCAGGCGGATGCGGAAATGGTGCGCGTCTATACGGCAGGGCTCAGCGACCTGGCGGACAAGATCGATGCCTGGCGCTACGACTATCTCTGGCAGCTGAGGTACCTGCAGATTCTCCTCATCGTGCTCGCGATCGGGAGCCTCTTCACGATCATGCTGCTCCTTCTGCGCTGGGTGATTCGTCCGATCGGGAGCCTCGGCGAAGGCATCAACCGTCTTTCCGGGGGCGACCTTGCCGCGCGCGTTGAGGTGAAGAGCGACGACGAGATCGGCCGCATCGCGGTGGGCTTCAACCGCATGGCCGACAGGCTCGAGGACCTCTACAACAACCTCGAGCAGAAGGTGGCTGAAAAGACCGCCTCGGTCGAGGAAAAGAACCGCCACCTCGCGCAGCTCTACGAAACCACGTCCTTCTTCTCCCAGCAGAGGTCGCTTGAGGAACTGACCGACGGCTTTGCCGAGCGCGTCGTGCGCTATACGGAGGCTGATGCCTGCCTCGTGATGCTCGTCGATCAGAAGGCGGGCTGTGTGGATGTGGCGGCTTCGAGCGGCCTCACGGCCGAGGCCCTCAGGGAATCGTCGAGGATCCCCTGGGAGGATTCGATTTTCCGCACCGTCGTGCAGAAGAACTACCCCGTGCGCGTGGACCTTAAAACCGACGGCCGCATGCTCGCCCGCACGCTCGCCAAGGCGGGCTTTACGACTGCGTACTGCTTCAACGTGAGAAGCGTCTCGGAAAGCATCGGCAGCTACATGCTCATCTTCCGCGAGGAGTCGCAGCTCTCCTCCCAGATGACGCAGCTCCTCGAATCCTTCGCGATGCATTTGGGCGTTGCAATCGACAACCAGCGCCTCATTGACCGCGACCGCCAGTACGCCGTCATTCAGGAGCGTCAGCTCCTCGCCCAGGGTCTTCACGATTCGATCGCGCAGGCGCTCTCCTACCTGAACCTTCAGGTGCAGTTCCTCTCGGACGCGATCCGCGACAAGGACGAGAAACTCCGCGACGAGTCGCTCGAAGCCATCCGCACGGGCGTGCAGGAGTGCTACGAGGATGTGCGCGAACTTCTTCTCAACTTCCGCGAGCGCCTTCACAATGAAGGGTTCCTGCAGGGCGTTCGCACCGTGATCGACCGCTTCGAAGGCCAGGCGCACATCGGCGTGCGGCTTTCCTCGGTCGGAGACGGCCCGAAGCTCACGCCGCGCGAAAAACTCCAGGTGATCTTCATCATTCAGGAAGCGCTCTCGAACGTGCGCAAGCACGCTCAGGCCTCGAGCGTCAGGGTGTCCGTCAGGAACGAGGCCGATCTCACGGTGGAGATCGTCGACGACGGCGTCGGCATCGACCAGAAGGTGGTTGAGGAAAGAAAGAGCCAGCATGTGGGCCTTTCCATCATGCAGGAGCGCGCCTCGCGCATCGGCGCGGTGGTGACCGTCGAGCGCGCGAGCCCGATCGGCGGCACGCGCGTCATGCTGAAGCTTCCGGCTTCGGCGAGACAGATCAGCTGACGGAGGATAGGAAAATGAAGCGCGTTGGAAGGGCAGGGCTTGCGGGCCTCCTCGCCGCCCTCTCTCTCGCCTCAGCTCCCGTCTGGGGGGCGCCGGCGGCAGCCGGCCCCGCAGCTCCTTCACGGCCGGAAGTTCCGGCCGCCGAGGGACTTCCGCTCAATCCCGTCGACGCGGCTGCGGCGCTCTGGAAGGCTTATGCAGAGAGGGTTGATCTCGATGCGCGCACGGATCTTCTTCACCTCGAATTCAAGTCCGGGATCTCGTCGGGCGCCGTTGCCGTTTCGGGGACGTCCTCCGACCGGGGGCTTCTTGCGGGCTTTTATGCGGAGCTCTCCGCCTCGGGTCTGGGGATTGAATCGAGCGTTGAGGAAGTGCCCAACGCCGACGATCTGAAGCGCCTCACGTGGGGCATCGTGAAGACCCCCTGGGGAAGTCTCTCGTCTGAATCCGATGCGCTCGCAGACGGCCGCGCACCGGACCTCCGGCTTCCGCTCGGAAGCCGGGTCGAGCTTCTTCTCAACCGTTTCGACGGCCTTGTGCTCGTCAAGTCGACGGAAGGCCGGGTGGGGTGGATGCGCGCCGAAGAGCTTTCGCTCAGAAACGACATCGCGATCGTCGCCTGGAACCGGCGCAGTCAGGTTCTTGTGACGGCGCTTGCGGCAGAAATTGAAGTGAATGCCGCTCACGGCGGGAAGACCTTCCTCAAGGCGCCTTTCGCATCGGAGCTTCCGATCGAAAGGAAGATCCCCGATGGCGGCTGGAGCGTGATTCTCCCTGACGGCAGGACCGGCATCCTTCGCGCGGGCGACGCGGTCGATCACGATGAATTTGCCGCCAATGAGGAAAATCTGCGCCGTGAATCCCCTTCGGGATTTCTTGCGAAGGCCGCTCAGTCCGCAGAGACGCTCGCGGGCGCCGGATGGAAGAAAAGCGAATCCGGAATGTCTTTGCCGGAGGGCGCCTATCGTCTTCACGACCTCATCCTACCCTCGGATCCGGACCGTCAGGCGCGGCTGGGCGCTCCGCTCTCGGGCGGAAAGCGCGGCAGCGAACTGAAGCCCGGCGACCTCGTCTTCTTCGGCGAAAACGGGCGGGTCAGATATTCCGGCATCTGGCTCGGAAAGGGCCGCTTTGCGGCGGACGATCCGAAGACCGGGGGCGCCGCGGTGTTCGTTTTTTCAACGAAGCCCCGCGCGGATGCAAACGGCGGGCTCGGACCCTTCCTCTGGGCGGTGCGCCCCGAGGTTTCTCAGCTCGCAAACCCGTGTCTTCTCTCCATCCGCTCCCATCCCTTCAATCAGGCGCCTCCGGCGGGCGCGGCGCGCTGCCGGCTTCGCTGACGGTTCAAAAGAAAAGGAGAGGCCTTCAGCGGGGTCTCTCCTTTTTGAGCTTTATTGCCGTCGTTAGTCCGAGGCTTTCTTTGCCGCAGTCTTTCTGCGAGCGGGCTTCTTGGGCGGCGTTCCCGGAACGAGGTCTGCGGCCTCTTCCGCAGCGGCCGCGAGCGCCGCTTTCTTTTCGGGCGCATTGCAGAAGTTCGCCACCGGGCACTTCGTGCATTCGGGGTTTCTAGCCTTGCAGAGGTAGCGCCCGAAGAGGAGGAGCCAGTGGTGGGCGTTGAGCTTGAATTCGTCCGGGACGATCCTGAGCAGCTTTTCCTCCACCTCGGTCGGGGTCTTTCCCGTTGCGAAGCCGGTGCGGTTGCAGACGCGGAAGATGTGCGTGTCGACCGCAATCGTCGGCTCGTGGAAGGCCACGTTGAGAACGACGTTTGCGGTTTTCCTCCCGACGCCGGGAAGCGCGACGAGCTCCTTCATCGTGCGGGGGACCTCTCCGCCGTACTGATCGACGAGGATGCGGCAGGCCTCCATGATGTGCGCCGCCTTCGTGCGGTAGAGGTTGATGGTGTTCACGTAGGCCGTGAGGTTCTCAAGTCCCAGGGCGAGGATCTTTTCCGGGGTATCGGCGACGGGAAAGAGCTTCGCGGTGGCGAGATTGACGCCCTTGTCGGTCGCCTGCGCGGAGAGCATGACGGCGATGAGAAGTTCAAAGGGCGTGCTGTAGTTCAATTCCGATTTGGGATCGGGATTGAGCTTTGCGAGCGCCGCCATGAAGGCAGCGCGGTCTTTCTTTAAAACGGGCATTCCGGGGTCTTGCAGAAATAGATTTTTTTGTTTTGCCGGGGAGGTCAGCGGCGTCCGGCGCGCGCCATGGCGAGGATGTCCGCCATGAAGGCTTTTTTGGCGTTTTCCCTGGTTTCAGCGGGACTCGCGCTGCGGCGTCCGGCAAGGCGCGCGTCCTCGATGGCCGCGCGTCTCACGCGCCGCGCCCAGGCGGCTTCATGGTTTGCCTTCGCCTTTCTCGCATCTTCGTCAGTCCACTCGCGGCCGGCATCAACAAAGTCGATGCAGTCCATCGGGCAGGCCGGCGCGCAGAGGCTGCAGCCCGTGCAGCGCGATTCAATCACGGCATGCAGGTGCTTCGGAGCCCCGGCAATGGCGTCGGTCGGGCATGCCTTCGCGCACCAGGCGCAGCCGATGCACTCGTCGGCGCGGATGCTCGCGCGGGCAAAGGGGACTTCGGTGCCGTATTCGGGGTCGAGCGGAAGCACGGGGAGCCCGGTGGCGGCGGCAAGCCGCCGGATGCCGCGCGCCCCGCCCGGGGCGCAGCGGTTGATGGGCGCGAGCCCTTCGGCAATGGCCTGCGCGTAGGCGGCGCAGCCTTCAAATCCGCACTGACGGCATTCCGTCTGCGGGAGAAGATCGTCAATGGTCTCAGCGCTCGGGCGAAGCGGAGGAAGCTGCATTCTCCAATCCCTCTCCGGTTACCAGAAGTTCTCGACGACGAGCTGACCGGGCTTGCCGAAGCGCGGCGACACGATGCCGCGGGCTTTAAGCGTCGCGCGGGCGTCGGCAATGAAGTCGGGGTTGCCGCAGAGCATGAGGCGGGATTTTTCGGGCGTGATTTCACGGCCGGCCGCCTTTTCAAGAGCGCCCGACTTGAGAAGATCAGGGATTCTGCCCGTGAGGTCGCCCTGGCGCGCAGGATCCTCTTCGCGCGTCGTCGTCACGATGAGCTTCGGCCGGCGGTCGGCGGGAAGCGAAAGGACGAGCTCGCGGGCGAGCGCCGCCTCCTCGATTTTTCTCACCGACTCAACGAGCACGATGTCCTTCCAGGCGTCCCAGACGGCGCCCGAACGGACAATCGACGCAAAGGGCGAGAGGCCGGAACCTGTGGCAAGAAGCCAGAGCGTATCGCCTCCCGGAATGCGGGACGGCGTGAGCGCTCCTTCGGCCTCGCCGTCAAGAAGCACCTCGTCGCCGGGGTTGAGGGCGCAGATGCGGGGCGAGAGGGCGCCTCCCTTCACTTCGGTAATGAAGAATTCAAGGACCGGGCTCTCGGGCGCGGAGGCGATCGAATAGCCGCGGATCACGGGTTCGGCACCTTCCGTTTCAGCGGGAAGTCCGAGGCGGGCAAACTGACCGGGCTTGAAGTCGAAGCCCTCGGGGCGCTCAAACTGAAGCACGTGGAGCGTGGGGGCGGCAAGACGCCGCGAAATAAGCTTGATTTTCTGCATGATCAATGCGAATTTGAGACCGGGAGGCGGAGAGCAGAAGCGCGCGGCCTCCAGGGCAAAAGACAGGATGCAGAGGATTCTAAAAAGAATGGCCCGCGAACGGGCGGGCCACTTTGAGCGAATCGCGACAGAATCTTTCTGCCGGCGAAGAAGCGAGGATATCAGCGCTTCAGGAAGCGGATCTTGTTCTTCACGCCGCGCCACTGATCCGCATCATCGGGATAGGGCTTGCGGTGCGTGATGGAAGGCCATTCGCGGGCGAGCTCGGCGTTGAGTTCGATGAATTCCTTCTGATCCTCGGGCACGTCCTCTTCGGCGTAAATCGCCGCTTCCGGGCATTCCGGAATGCAGACGGCGCAGTCGATGCACTCATCGGGATCGATCACAAGAAAATTCGGACCTTCCCGGAAGCAATCCACCGGGCAGACGTCCACGCAGTCGGTACGCTTGCAGCCGATGCAGGCTTCGCAGACAACATGAGGCATGGTTCTTCAATCTCCAAAAGGATGGGGTCGGAGGATGCGCCGTCGGGTTGAGGGCTCTAGCGCGCTTCTTAGTGGCGCTCCTCTGAAATTTCGAAGGCGTGAGTCTAGCGCTTTTCAGACCGTCAAAACCTTAAGGTGCGTTCGATAAATTCGAAATGCCTCTAAAAACAGGTGATTCCGCCGGGATTGCCTTCAAAAACAGGGAAGTCTCTCCCGGAGGCGGACGGACCGCTGCGAGCGTTCGAGATTCTCCAGAAGACCATCAGCCGCGCTGGAATTTCGCGCCAGCCACGTCAAGCATCACCTGAATAAGTTCGCGGGCAGCCTTCGAGAGGTAGCGGTCGCTGCGGTAGGCAGCCGCTACCGTGCGGGGCGGAACATCGGGCGTAATGGAGAAGCAGCGGATGGGCTCCGCGGTGGCAGCGCGTCTGGCAAGCGTTTCGGTGGTGAGCGTGACTCCGAGGCCCGCACTTGCGAGTGCCAGAGCCGCGATCATGGATTCGCTTTCGAGCACCACACGGGGCGATGCGCCGGTTCGATCGCAGAGATCATGGTAGAGGCGGTTCATCATCTGTCCCTTTTTGATGACGATGAAGTTTTCGCGGTCAAGCTCGCGGAAGTCGAGCGGCGGGTACTCTTCGCCCGTAATGTTCGGAAATCGACGGGCAACGGGATGATTGATGCTCATGGCGACGAGGATCTTCTCCTGGTAGAGCTCCGTTACCTCAAGCGACTGCGGGTGGTAGAGCGGAGAGATCACGAGAGAGAAGTCGGTGGTTCCTTCCATGGCGAGCTCCTCGAGCTCTTTCGTGCGTCCTTCGGTGACCTCAATCTCAATGCTGGGAAAGCGGCTGCGGAAGACGGGCAGGACCTCTGTCAGAAAGAAGGTTTCACGGTAGTCGGATGCGCCGATGGTGACGTGCCCTCGCACGCCCGCCTTGATGTCGTCGATCTGCTTGACGCAGGTTTCGCGCATCTGATCAACCTGGCGCTCGGTGCGAAGAAACAGTTCTCCCGCAGGGGTGAGCTTCAGGGGCTTGACCTGACGGTCAACGAGTTCGGTTCCGATATCCGTCTCAAGACGCAGCAGAAACTGCGAGAGCGAGGGCTGCGAAATGTCGAGGAACTGAGCGGCTTTGGAAAAGCTCCCTTCGGAAAGAAGCGCGGAGAGATATCTGCAGGTGTTGCTCGGCATTTTGGGGTCCTTTTTTTATTGTTTCCGGAAATTTCCGGGGAATTCTGCTGCAGGGCTGCTTGCTGACTGAGTTTTACGACGGCGTATGTAAAAAAAACTATATATATCAATAAAATATATTAAAAATCCCGGAGCACTTCAGGGAAGCGGCCGGGGAGGGGAGAGCGGGAAGCCCGTTTTGGCCCGGGTTTCCCTGCCACGGATTTCTTGATCAGGCGCCGCCCAAGCGGAGCTTTGCGCCCAGGTATGGTTGAATTTATCCTGGAACGCGACAGCGTGACGACGGCTCCCCGGGACGATGCGCGGGTGAGATGAAAATCACTTCTGGTAGTCGACCACTTTTGAAATGCGCTCAACGATCGGGCCCTTGCGCTCGTTGAAGACCGCCTTGTTCTTTTCGAAGAGGTTGTTGCCGTGCGTATCGATCGAGCAGATGAGAGGACCGAAGTGCTTCACGCGCATGACCCACATGGATTCGGGCATGCCGAGTTCGG
>ERZ1034901.948-NODE-948-length-21396-cov-7.458835_pt1 | contig 21396 bp, 20 predicted proteins | sample MGYA00520628_ERZ1034901 | MGnify/ENA primary metagenome ERZ1034901 (study PRJEB33766, sample SAMN09781783) | gut metagenome | biome: gut microbiome | host: Homo sapiens | place: Madagascar | study: EMG produced TPA metagenomics assembly of the PRJNA485056 data set... | reverse complement strand
AAATACTACTTTATTTCCGCAAATGAAATGCCCTGTGTTTGTCAGTTTTCACAGCTTTTCCGTTGGAATCACCCGAAAAAGTAACAAGGTTTTCCATTTACAAGCATCCCATGTTGTACTATAATAGAAGCTGTATGTTTTTGCGCATATTTAAAAAGCACAGATAACAAATGATAGATATATTATAGAAGAAACACAAGGATTTACAGGCTGTTATTGGAGGAAAAAGCTATGTATAGAAACAAAACAAGACAGGTAATGGTGGGCAATGTCCCAGTCGGTGGTGACGCTCCTATTTCCATTCAGTCTATGACAAATACCAGAACGCAGGATGTAGCCGCAACGGTAAAGCAGATCAATGAACTTGCTGCTTCCGGATGCGAGATCATCCGCTGCGCTGTACCGGATATGGAAGCAGCCAGAGCTATTTCGGAAATCAAGAAACAAATTAATATTCCTCTTGTGGCAGATATCCACTTTGATTATCGACTTGCTATCGCAGCAATCGAGAATGGAGCAGATAAAATCCGAATCAATCCCGGCAATATCGGAACACCGGAACGTATCCAGGCAGTCGTAGAGAAAGCGATTGAATATCATGTACCGATCCGTATCGGTGTCAACAGCGGTTCTCTGGAAAAGCACCTGGTTCAAAAATACGGCGGTGTAACTGCTGAGGGACTGGTAGAAAGTGCCCTCGACAAGATCCACATTGTAGAACAGTACGGATTAAAAGATATCATCGTCAGCATCAAGTCATCGGATGTCATGATGTGCATCAGGGCTTACGAACTGATGGTACAGAAAACAGATTATCCTCTCCATGTAGGAATCACAGAATCAGGTCCTCTGGGTGGAGGCATCATCAAGTCCAGCGTAGGACTGGGTGCTATCCTGTATCAGGGCATCGGTAATACGGTTCGTGTATCCCTGACCGGAGAACGTGTCGAAGAGATCAATACAGCCAAGAAGATCCTGGCTGCCTTAGGACTCAGAAAGGCCGGTATTGAGGTCATCTCCTGCCCGACCTGCGGACGTACACAGATCGATCTGATCACACTTGCCAACCAGGTAGAAAAGCTGGTAGCTCAGTATGATCTGGATCTCAGAGTTGCCGTTATGGGTTGTGTAGTCAACGGTCCCGGAGAAGCCAGAGAAGCAGATCTCGGCGTAGCCGGCGGATGCGGCGAAGGACTTCTGTTTAAAAAAGGCAAGATACTCCGAAAGATGCCGGAAGATCAGCTGCTAGCTGCCCTCAAAGATGAGCTGGACCACTGGGAGGAAGAAAGGATCTAGCGAAATATATTTATGAAAAAAATTGTTGATAACGAGCGTATGATGCTGCGTGTATGCGATCTCTATTACAATCGTGATATGAGTCAGAGTGACATTGCTAAGATTATGGACATCTCCAGACCTACCGTTGCCAGACTTCTAAAAAGCGCCAAACTAAAGCGGATCGTAGAGATCACGATCTCCGATCCACAGGAACGGCGTTATTCTGAACTGGAGCAGAAGCTGGAAAAGACGTACCATCTGCAAGAAGTCATTATTGCAGACACTGTAAGCACCACCAATCAGCAAAAAGATGTTCTGGGAAAATCCGCAGCAGGTTATCTGAAGTCCATATTGAAGGACAATGATATCATCGGCGTAGGCATGGGTACAACAATCCGTTACATTGCACCATATGCTCCCAGACAGTTTCAGAATCTCACATTTATCCCGCTTCTAGGTGGAACCGGTAATGTAGATTACACACTGGATGCAAATCACGTCGTAGACCACCTGTCAAAAGCCTTCTGTGGGGAAGGGCAACATCTGTATGTCCCTGCGGTTGTCTCTCATGTACAGACCAAACGTACTCTTATGAAAGAGGACAGCATCAGACAGATCATGAACGCTTATGATCATCTGAATGTAGCTCTGGTCGGTATTGGTACAGCAGACAACACCTCTTCCGCTTTTCGAAGCGGATACTATTCGGACGAAATGAAACAGCAGGCAGTCAAAGACCAGGTATGCGGAGATATCTGCATGCATCTCTTCGATAAAGAAGGGCGGACCGATTGCTTCCCGTATAATAAACAGATCGTCGGTGTGAATCTGAACAAATTGAAAAAAGTCCCTTATGCCATCGGTATTGCCAGCGGTGTACGCAAAGCTGAAGCCATACGTGGTGCCATAAAGGGAGGCTATATTAATGTATTAGTTACGGATGCTCAGTGCGGAGAGGCACTGACCAGATTAAATGATTAATTGAATAATTGAATATTGGAGGGCAATGATATGTATACAAAGAAAGCGAAAGTCGTTAACCCATTAGGAATTCATGGCCGTGCAGCCAGCGTATTTACCCACACAGCCAGTCAGTTTTCTTCTCATGTATTCGTAGAGCGCGCGGATGATTCCATGAAAAAGGCAAATGCCAAATCCGTCGTATTCGTCCTTGCACTGTGTCTTGCGCAGAATGACGAGATCATCCTTTCTGCTGACGGACCGGACGAGAAAGAAGCGGTTGAAGCCCTTATAGAATGCCTTAAGACATTAGATCAGGCAGAATAATATTCTTAAAGACATATAAGATCACACAATGCACCCTCATTGTGTGATCTTTCTTTATCCCATATTCTCTTCTTACTCTGCTTCTCGCTTCACATGATTCAATTCATAAAAAATTGAAATCAGGTATCCGGCTACGCCCGCATAACCTCCTGTCAGAAATGCTGACCACAGACATTCTGATAAATCCCAGGAAACACTGAGTCCAAACATCATCACAGGCAGTGCCACAACTGCCGCACAGATAAATGTAAACACTCCACGGAACAATGCTGCTGTATATTTTTTTCCACAATTTGCTGCCAGTAATTTCCATAGTTTTCTCATAATAAAACTACCCTCTTTCTGCGAGTTATCTCTTTTCGCTTTCTGAGGGTAGTATAACAATCCATGGTTAAATCCCCATGTATCACTCTGTTAAGTTTAAGTTAAATCCGACATGCAAATGTTAATCCTTCTATCACGCTGTAATCTTCTCATAACTGTGCGTCCAGTCTGTCTTTAACAAGAACAGCAGGAATACCAGACTGCTCAGTGACCATGTAATCGGATATGCCCAGCAGATAGTCTTAAATACCGGAACAATACGTATTGCAACGGTCACATACACAATTCGAAACCCGCACCAAAAGCCAAGCATCGTTGCCATAGGTATCACAGACTTGCCGCAGCCTCTCAGCACACCTGTTGCGCTGTGTGAGAACGCAAGCAGAAAATAGAACAGACACACTGTCCGCTCCTGTATCACGCCAAATTCAGCCGCTTTCGGTGCCTTGGCAAATATCCCTACCAGCCATGGTGCACAGATGTATTCTACGATACCGATCACCGCAGCGATCACGGCACAGCTTACGATACCAAAGACTGCTCCCTTCTTCGCGCGTTCGTACTCCTTTGCACCCAGATTCTGGCTGATGAACGTAGACATCGTTAAAGACATCGCCATGATCGGGATAAATACAAAGCCTTCCACTTTTGAATGCGATCCTGCGCCCGACATGGCATATTCTCCAAAGGAATTGATATTGGTCTGTACTACCAGATTACCAATGCTGATAACTGAATTCTGGATACCAGCCGGAAGTCCCTGACGAATCACATCTCCCATGATATTCGCATGATATTTCAGCTTCTTAATGCTGACCCTTGTGCATCCCTGATTCTTCCTCATCCTTAATATACAGAGTACAGCACTTAAGCCCTGTGCGATCACCGTTGCGATAGCCGCTCCTGCCACACCCCAGTGAAAGACTGCCACAAAGATCAGATCCAACACCACATTCACAGCAGAACAGATCGCCAGATAATACATCGGCCGCACACTGTCTCCAAGTGCCCGCATAATGGACATGAAAATGTTATACATGATGATCGTCGTACTGCCTGCGAAATAAATCTTAAAATAGGTCAGCGACTGTGGCAGCACATTCTCCGGCACATCCATCATATTCAGAATCTGTGGAGCAAAGATCAACCCAATCGCCGTCATCAGCACCGATGCAATGATACCGAACAAGATATTGGTGTGGATCGATCTCTCGATATTTTTCTCATCCTCAGCTCCCACATAGCGGGATATTACCACTCCTCCTCCGATAGCAATACCATTAAACATTCCTACCACCAGAAAGACGAGGCTTCCCGATGTGCTTACCGCTGCAAATGCCGTATTGTCCGCAAAGTTACCGACTACCCAGGCATCTGCCATATTATATAATTGTTGTAATAGTTGTCCGAAAATTAAAGGAATCGTAAATGCAACGATCCCCTTCGCAACTGATCCCTTGGTCAGATCAATCGTCTCTTTCTTCTTTTTCATTTGATTACCCCAGTAAATGTACACCGCCTAAAAGTACATATGAAATAAACCACATAATCACTGTCGCCATACAGATTCCAAGCACAACCGCCGGAAATGCTTTGCGGAACTTTACACCCAGAAGTGCTGCGATCAGCGATCCTGTCCATGCCCCTGTACCCGGAAGCGGAATTCCCACAAAGAGTACCAGTCCCCAGAATTCGTATTTCTCAATCTGGTCACTCTTACTCATGGCACGTGCTTCCAGTCTGTGTACCATCGGTTTGAAGGTCTTCGTGCCTTTGAGCCAGGTAAAGATTGGTGTGATCAGAAGCAGGATAAACGGCACCGGTATGATATTGCCAAGCACACAAAGCGGAATTGCCTTTGCTACCGGTACACCAAGCACAGGTCCTGCCACCAGAAGCGCTCCTCGGAGCTCCAGAATCGGGATCATTGAGATCACGAATACAATTGCCTCTTTGCTCAATGTGCCGCTCAATGCATGGATAATCCCCTGCACAAGTGTCTCTGTCATAATTATTCTCCTTTAATATATCTTCTCAGGAAGGCGAATAAAGCCTCCATCTCTTCTCTGGTGCCCACAGTCACACGCATATACTGTTCAATGCGCTCACTGCCCCAGAATCTTACATAGATGTCTTCTTTCTTCAATGCTTCAAACATCTCTTTCGCATCATATTCCGGATGCGTCACAAATATGAAGTTTGCCTGCGAATCCAGACATTTAAATCCCAATTCTTCGAACTGTTTTACAGACCATGTTCGGGTCTCTACGATTTTCTGGATCGTCTCCTCAAAATATGCCTTATCCTTCACAGCTTCCGCGCCACATACCAGCGCCGCCTGATTCATAGTATAGGAATTAAATGAATATTTGGCATCATTCAGATATTTGATCAGCGTCGGATTACTGATGGCATATCCAATACGCATTCCTGCCATAGAGCGAGATTTGGAAAACGTCTGTACCACAATCAGATTCTCATACTTATCGATCAGTTCCAGTGCAGACTTTCCTGCAAAGTCAATATAGGCTTCATCCACGATTACGATCACATCCTGATTGTGCGCAATGATATCTTCTACAAACTCAAGATCCTCATAAATTCCGGTCGGTGCATTCGGATTCGGGAATATGACACCGCCATTCTCCTGATAATAGTCTTCCTTGCGAATGCGGAAATCATCCGTAAGCTTCGGACAGATATACGGAATCCGGTAAAGATCCGCCCACACCTTATAGAAAGAATAAGTAATATCCGGAAACAGGATTGGTTTCTCGGAATTAAAAAATGTCAGGAAACACATGGACAGCACATCGTCCGATCCCACACCCACAAATACCTGATCTTTATTCACGCCGTAATACTCAGCCAGGCTGTCCACTAACACACTGGCAGTCGGATCCGGATACATCCGAAGCTTATCCGGACTGATCTGTTCCATCGCTTTCTGCACACCCGGTGCCGGTGGATACGGATTCTCATTGGTATTCAGCTTGATCACCTTACGGCCAGGCTGTTCGCCCGGCACGTATGGCTCTACCTTTCGTATATTCTTCTCAAATGCTTTCATATTCTAAAAGTACTCCTTCGCAAGTTCAGCAAATTTCGGAAGAGAATTAATAATTGTCTCATAAGATACACAATATGCCAGTCTTACATAGCCAGGGCATGCAAAAGAGCTTCCCGGAACCATCAGAATATTGTATTTCTTACCTGCTTCGCAGAATTCTTTTTCATTCTCAACCGGCGATTTCACAAAGAGATAGAATGCTCCCTCTGGCTTAATGCAATCAAATCCGCATTCTTTCAGTCCATTGTACAGTGCTTCTCTGTTTCTGTCATAGTAGGAAATGTCTGTTTTTTCATTCAGGCATGCCTTTACAATCTTCTGCTGCAAGGTTGGTGCATTTACAAATCCGAGAATACGGTTTGCTACATTTGCCGCTGAAAGCATATCCTCGCTGTCTGCCACTTCATCCGGGATTACCAGATATCCGATACGTTCACCCGGAAGTGACAGGGACTTGCTGTAAGAATAACCTACGATCGTATTATCGTAATATTTAGTCAGATACGGCACTTCCGCTCCATCATATACCAATTCACGGTAAGGCTCATCAGAAATCAGGAAAATCTCTGTTCCGTATTCTTTCTGCTTTGCTTCCATAATAGCTGTCATCTTCTCAATGGTCTCTTCTGAATATACCACACCGGTCGGATTGTTCGGTGTATTCACGATAACTGCCTTGGTCTTTGGTGTGATCTTCTTCTCGAATTCATCCAACTTCGGCTGGAAATCTACGGTATTCGGAGATACCTCTACCAGCACGCCGTCGAAGTTGTTGACATAGGCTCTGTATTCTCCAAAATATGGAGCAAATGTCAGCACCTCATCTCCTGCATTGATAATCGTCTTCAGGATAACATTCAGACCTCCTGCTGCACCTACGGTCATGATAATATTCTTGCCCTCAAATGCTGTACCAAAACGTTCATTCAGAGATTTTGCTACCGCTTCGCGGACATCTGCGTAACCACTATTGCTGTTAGTGTATCCATGAAGTACCAATGGATCTTCATTCTCAACCAGATCTTCGATTGCTTTCTTAACAGCCTCCGGAGCCGGTACATTCGGATTACCCAGGCTGAAATCAAATACATTCTCAGCCCCATAAATACCTGCCAGACGGTTGCCTTCTTCAAACATGGCACGGATAGCGGAACTATTCGCTACCAGACCTTTCATTTTCTCTGCTATCATTCTTCTACCTCCTGTGTCTGATCATCCCGTGTTTTTTCTCTTACCCATCCCTTTTCCACCATGAATACCGGACGGTAAGAGCGTTTCGCTTTTCTGAGCCCTTCGGAACCTGTATCTTCCTCGCGATTCACATATTTATAATCCATACAGGCATGCTGTACAAACTGCTGATTAATCATCGTGTACGCACCCTCAATCTCTCCAAGTGCCTTCTCAATATGCACCACAAATGTATCTTCAGAAAGCGGCTCTCCAATGGTAAATGCTATGATCTTACCATCCACTCTTAATGCGCCGCCTACCAGATCTAATTCTTTAAAGAGTCGCAGGGAATTCAGCGTCACACAAAGCTCTGCATTCTTCTCTTCATCCTCTTCACAGCCATTTTCATTACGCCATTTCAAACCTGTCTGTACACATTCTTCCAGATTATCCTCACTGATCGGTTCGTAAGACCAGCGGTCTGCATATACGATTTTAAACTTATTCACGTGGTTACGTTTGCTGTGAAGCTTCTTGCCGGAAAGTGTGGCAAGCTTCTCAGATTCATATACATAATCCGCGTCACCTTCCACATATTCAATCTCAAATCTTCCCGGATACCATTTCTCCAGATATTCAAAATTATCCGGTGTCACAGTATACATGAGGAACGGAACTCCCCGCTCCTTGCTGTATACCATCAGCAGATCCAGTGCTTTCTTAACATTCTCCGGTTCTCCCGCCGGGTATGCAAAAGAGAATCCATCCTCATCCTCCGTACGGAATACCAATGTATGTTCTACCTCAGCAAACTTCACATGATAAAATCGCGCCCATAAATATACATTCACAAATGTACGCTCACAGCTTCTGCTGGTATGATGCTTGAAATAATGTGTGATGAGATCTTTATCTTCCAGTTCTATCTTCTTAAAGTCTATCTCTATCATAACTTACCTTCTTATATTACTTTTCTTACTTATTCTCTTTCTTATTTTTTCTTGCACGGATTTTAGTATAGCATATCCGGACAACCAATACAATCAACAGGATCAGTACCAGAATAACGGCATAGATCACTAATGCAATCTTATTCGGGTGTTTCAATAACTCGATCGGATTCCGGCTGTCATTGATAACCTTGCGGTTCTCTGTCTTCTCATAGCGTTCAGGGACTACAGATATGCCCTCGTCGTTTTCAGAGAAGGATTCCAGATAGCTTGCCAGTGCGTACCATTCTTTTACTTCCGCGCCATTCTGATCGTGGATAATATACTTTTCAAAATCTGTAATTGGCTCTCCATCTGCATTCTTCGGTGTGATCTTAAGGATGCCTTTAGACTGTCCTTCTACTGCGCCGAGCATCTGTGCAGAGTAAAGTCCCGATACCACACGGTACAGCTTATCATCCTGAATATTTTCAAGCTTCTCCTGTGTTACAGGCTCTTCCTTACCTACCTGATCAGTCGTCATATACACATCCGTCACTTTATTCAGAATCATGCGATGCGGATTAAATGTCCACGCCATACCGCTTGGATAAAGCTGTGCGGCACTCATCAGCGAAGACACCGAAGCATCCACCTCTGCTACCGTCTTAAGTTCTGCTCCGGTCAGATATACACTGACCAGCGGATATCCTGTAATGCGGTCTGCTCCGATACCAAGAGCGCTTACATTAAATGTATCTGATACGGTAATCTCTCCCTTCGGGAAGGAATCACGGATTACTCCTGTCGCTACAACTGCCAAATCAACCGGCTCGTAATCTTCACCTTCTGCCTGCTTCACTGCATAGATATAAGAGTCAGATATCAGATTACCAAGTCCTGCCTCTCTGTGTTCCGCATACATATCATCTACTGAATCAAATGCCACGTCATTTTCCGCCAGCACCTGATCCATCGTATATCCAAATCTGGACAGATACTCTTCGTCAATCACGCTTCGATACTGCGCAAGTTCTGCTTCAATATCCGCATCCTTCTCTACCGTACCATCCATTGCTTTTAACTTGTATTCTTCCAGCATCCATCTGCCATTTCCATCCGGCACAAGACACATCTCGCCAAGATTTGCTCCATAGCAACCTGCAGATGCGATCACAGTATTGCCATGAATGATCGGCTGTTCCAGTGTAGTATGTGTATGTCCGCTGATGATCACATCGATCTCCGGTACTTCTTTTGCCAGAATCTCATCCTCGGACTTATCTTCATCTTCATTCGTACCGCTGTGAGACAGGCAGACAATCATATCTACATCTTCCTTCTGCAGTTCTTTTACTACACGCTTAGAAGTCTCTACGATATCGTCAAATTCCAGACCACTCTCCGGCGCACAGGCTGCCGCATCTTCACCCAGTACACCGTAAAGTCCGATTCTGATTCCATCGTGTTCGATAATCGTATATTCTTTGCTTCCGTAATCCTCCAGCGCTGTCTGAATCAGCTTATTATCATCAGATTTATTCTTCTTCCAGTCAATATTCGCAATCAAAAACTGTGGCAATGTAAGCTCGGCGTCTTCGTCTGCATTACGTAACGCACTGTGGAACATATTGGAAAGTCCCTCTGCACGATAGTCAAATTCATGATTGCCGAAAGTAGTTGCTTCCACACCAATCTTTCCAAGCATGGTAAGTTCTGCTGCATCAGTCTCATATATCGTCTGATAGAGCGTACCCATAGAAAAATCTCCGGCATCAAATACAAATGCTGCCGGATCTTCCTCTTTTACTCTGTCAATCTCTGTTTTAATTCTGGCAAGCCCACCTATCATCTCAGTCTCCCCGTCTGCCTGGCTTGCCTTATATTCATCCAGTCTGGAATGAATATCATGTGTAAATAATATAGTCACCCTGTCGCCAGAATTTGTCGCAGACTCCGCCTCCGCCACGACAGAATTCACACACAGAGTACATACCATTATAATCATCAGCATAGCTGATTTAATTCGTCTTCTCATCATTATTCTCCCCAATCAATTATTTATACCACTGTGATACTACCAGATGCTGTACATCAGATTTACAGCCTTTGTATTAATCGCATGTGCATTATTCAGAAAGATCACATCCTGAATCTTGTTTTCTTTCACAAAATCCGTCAATCCACCACTGTAATATCTGTAATCCACTACATATACATCATGATAACTATTTACCAGGAATGGGACAAATGCATTCGCATAGGATTCTTTGATTACTACGCAGGATGAATCATCCTTAATATTCGGATTCTCAATCTTCTCAAATGGTTCGTCGCCGGCGATAAAGCACAGGTACTTATTCTCCTGACTATATGCATTGGCATCCGCAACAACCTCACCCTGCTGTTCCTGTCCATTATAATCTGTGTAGGTCAGTTCATTAACCTCTGGCACATATGCTGTGACAGTATCCGGATTATTAGCCAGAACTTCTGACTGGTTACTTGAAGAATAGAAGCTTCCCAGGAATCCTGTGAACTCCTCCTTCGTGTAATCTTTCAACGGAGATGCCTTTTCTCCCTTTTCTTTCATCAGCTGCTTATAAGCATAATACGCTGCATCTGCTGTCCAGTGATGGTCTGTCTTAAAATACAGATACTCACTGTTATGCTTCTTTAATGTGTCCAGCACTGGCACGAACTTAACCTTCTTATCCAGATTATCTTCTATGTATTTGAAAGCCTCTTCCTGACTGCTGGATCCAACCTTCTTCTGCATCTCATCATCCAGCATTACAGCAATACTGGTCGGTGCCAGAATATCATATACTGTAGAAGTACCTTTCAGCTCCTTTGCCACTTCATTCAACATCGCGCTGTAGTTAGTTGCACCCTGCGCATCAAATCCATATAACTCAAATGCACGGTCGTCTGCGATGTATACCGTACCCGCCTGTTCCGGTTCTACATGAAGTTCCGCTTTATCATTTCTTCCATCATCCTCATCATCTGTCTTGGACTTCTTGCTGGATTTCTTGTCGTCTTTGCTTAATGTAGATTCCATTTTCCCATCTACAGGAATCTCATCCGACACAACGGTACCGCCATGAATCTCTTCAGCACTCATTCCATACAGTCTCTCAAATTTAGAATTCAATGCCATGAACTCTTCACGGAACGGAAAACTGTCCGCATACCAGGTACTGATCTGGTCTGTAAATTCACCATTCATGACCGTCTTTACCGTAGGCTTCGGAAATTTGGTAAGTGTACGTTTCTCAATCGCCGACTCCTTTGGTCGCAACGGTATCAGTAATCCCAGAAGTCCGATCACCATTAATGTGATCAGAAATATTCGGATCGTGTATTTTTGAAATCTGTTATGTTCTCTCTTTTTCTTTAACTTGTAACTTGAATCATTCATCTTCTTGCTGCTCCTCTAAAACTGGAAATATAAGAATGGATTGTAGCTGTTCCCGATCAACGCCATAAATGACAGGATCAGCAATGCAATCGGTGCAATCATTTCATATACATACACCGGATACGGGATTCTGCAGACTCTGTTAACCAGACCTCTGAAGAATCTGCCAATATACTTGATCAGCGGTGTAGATGCTATGATGCAGAAGATCAGCAGAAATATATTATTTTTAATCTGGATAGATGTCGCCATATCCATAAATCCATTGCCATTCAGTCCAAACATACCTTTTAGAGAAGTTCCAAGATCGGCAATTGACTCCTGACGGAACAGTGCCCATCCAAAGTACACTACAAGCATTGCATATAAATGTCTTACCCCACCCGGTAGCTTTTTTAGCTTATCAAGCCATCCTTTATTCTCAATGCAGATAAATACAAAGAAGTACAATCCCCATAAGATATAATTCCAGCTTGCTCCATGCCAGAATCCGGTAAGCGCCCACACTACCAATAAGTTGATTGTTCTTCTTCTGGCTCCTTTACGATTACCTCCCAGTGGAATATACACGTAATCTCTGAAAAATGTACTCAGAGAAATATGCCAGCGATTCCAGAAATCCTTAATTGATGTAGCTATATATGGATAATTAAAGTTTTCATTATAATGGAAACCTATCATCCAGCCCATACCAATCGCCATATCAGAATATGCCGAAAAATCCAGATAGATCTGAAGCATATAGAACAGCAATCCAATCCAAAGCCCGCCTGCCGGAATGGCAACAATCGCCTTATGTCCTGATGGAAACAGCGCATCTGCTACAGATGCACAACTATTCGCCAGGATTGCTTTTTTGGCAAGTCCAACCATAAATCGCATGATACCTTTGCTAAACTCATCTACCCGAACCTTACGGTGATCGATCTCATCTGCCACCAGCTGATATCTTACAATCGGTCCCGCAATGCACTGATGGAACAATGCTGCATATAACAGTAAATGCCAGTACTTACGCTGAGCAGCCACTTCTCCTCTATATACATCCACCACATAAGATAAAAGCTGGAATGTATAGAAAGAAATACCTACCGGCAATACAATCTTTGTTGCTTCCGATGGAAATCCGATCAGCGAGCTTGTAATTCCGGTGAAGAAATTCAGATATTTAAATATACCAAGAAGTCCGATCAACAGCACACAGGCGAGAGTCAAATACTTCTTTTTCACACTCTTCTTCCGACTCTCCTCAATCATAATCGCTGTAAACCAGGATATAAATACCATTCCCAGAAGAAGGATTAAATATTTCGGTCCTGCCCATGAATAAAAAATCAGGGAAAACACCAGCATGACCATGTTCTTCTTTTCAATCCCGCCTACCAGATTATATATCAGCAGATTCAGGGTCAAAAAGAAAAACACAAAAAACAAACTCGAAAAAACCATTTAAACTTTCACTCCATAATAACTAATAACTTTTCTTTTTTCGACACTATGCCACTTATAAATTATATAGAACTCTCCCTGCACTGTCAATCAAATCGAACGCAAAAAAGAACAGGACGAACCACGGTTTAACTCTGATTCATCCTGTTTCTTATTCTTCATCTTATTAATCTTCATTCATAGAAGCAATCTTAGCTGCCTGATCTGCTGCGATACATGCGTCCAGGATCTCCTGGATATCTCCATTCATGATCTTATCAAGTTTATATAAGGTCAGACCAATACGATGATCTGTCACTCTTCCCTGTGGGAAGTTGTAAGTACGTATCTTTTCAGAACGGTCTCCGGTACCGATCTGGCTCTTTCTTGCCTCAGCCTCTGCATCGTGCTGCTTCTGACATTCCAGATCGTATAACTTGGCACGCAGTAATGCAAATGCCTTTTCTTTATTCTGCAGCTGTGACTTCTCTGTCTGGCTGTAGATTACGATTCCCGTAGGATAATGAGTCAGTCGTACTGCTGAGTCTGTGGTATTGACACACTGTCCACCATTACCGGATGCACGCATGACATCAATGCGGATATCCTTCTCATCGATCTGTACATCTACATCCTCTGCCTCAGGCATCACTGCTACTGTGATTGTAGAGGTATGGATACGTCCGCCGGACTCTGTCTCAGGCACACGCTGTACACGGTGTACGCCGGATTCATATTTCATAACGGAATATGCACCCTGACCATCAATCATAAAGGTCACATTCTTCATACCACCGATACCGATCTCTTCGCACTCAACCAGTTCTACCTTCCATCTGCGGCTCTCTGCATAGTGTACATACATACGGTAGATCTCTGCCGCAAACAATGCTGCCTCATCTCCACCCGCACCAGCACGGATCTCCACGATAACGTTCTTATCATCATTAGGATCCTTAGGAAGAAGCAGAATCTTCAGTTCATTCTCAAGTTCCTCTACTCTCGCTTTCGATTCATTTAATTCTTCTTTTGCAAGCTCACGCATCTCTTCATCGGACTCTTCATTCAAAAGCTCCAGACTGTCTTCAATATTCTGCTTGCACGCTTTATATTCCTTATATGCTTCAACGATCGGAGTCAGTTCTGCCTGCTCTTTCATAAGCTTGCGGAAACGGTTCTGGTCATTCGCTACATCCGGCTCCTGAAGCTGATTCAAAACTTCCTCCAAGCGAAGCACGATATCTTCTAATTTATCAAACATCTCTTTACCTCCTGATCGGTGATCTTACTCACCTGACATTATATTATTGTAACGTTCCATACACTACCCGGTCAAGTCCTGCCAGGTCTTTTTTTACGGTTATCTGTTCATAACCGGCATTTTTCATAAGTTCTTCAACCGCCTCTGCCTGATCACAGCCAATCTCAAACATAAGTTTCCCCTGTGGTTTTAAATATTTATCTGCTTCGGAAATGATCCTGCGATAGAAATACAGACCGTCTTCTTTCCCATCCAGTGCAATGTACGGATCATGAAGCCGCACTTCCTCCTGCAGCGTGTCGATCACAGCTGTCTCAATATACGGTGGATTAGACACGATCACGTCATACTTCTCCTCTTTCGGTATCTTCGCAAAAAGGTCACTCTGTATCCATGTCACCGGAACTCCCAGCCGCCTGCCGTTCTCTCTGGCCACTTTCAAGGCTTCTTCTGACACATCTGCGCCAATCCCCTGAAGCTCCGTCATATAGTATTTCTCTCTGCACATTTTCAGAATGCTGAGAGCAATACATCCGGATCCGGTACACATATCAAGGATCTTCATCTTTGGACGCATAACCTGGATTGCTTCTTCCACCAGAGTCTCGGTATCCTGTCTCGGAATCAGCACATGTTCATTCACATAGAACGGATAACCCATGAATTCCTGCTCACCTGTAATATGCTGCAATGGAATATGCGCTGCGCGCTGTCTGATACAATCTATATACCTGTCCGCATTTTCTTCAGACACAGCACGCTCTGGCTCTGCAAAATACATTGCCTTACTGACACCTGTGACATACTCCAACAGATACCATGCATCCAATGAGAATTCTTCAATCCCTTCCTCAGCCAGTTTCACTGTTCCTACCTTATATAATTGTTTCAGTGTTAAAGTTTTCTGCTTCATACGTTCTCCAGTCAAATACCGCTTCCACTGCCTGAATAGCCACCTCGATCATACTGTCATCCGGTTCTTTTGTCGTAAGCTTCTGGATTGCAAGTCCCGGCTTACTAAGCAGATTGATCAGTGGATTGTCACTGTTACCTGCAAGTCGCAGAATCTCATAGGAAATACCTGCGATAACCGGAAGTAATGCGATACGAACCACCACACGCATCAGTACCGTTTCTACCCTCACAATACAAAGAAGACAGATACTGATAATCAATACAAAGAACAGAAAACTGGTTCCACAGCGCTTATGCTGTCTGGAACTGATTCTGACATTTTCCACTGTCAATGGCAATCCGTGTTCAATACAGTTAATACATTTGTGCTCTGCACCATGGTACATGAAAGTACGCTGAATATCTTCCATGCGGGAAATCAGCAGTATATACAAAATAAAAATGCCGATACGCACCAGACCCTCGATTACAGTACGAACTCCATAAGAGGGAATCCATCGTTTCAAAAGACCGGACAACAGGTACGGTAACACCATAAAAATTGCAACCGCAAATACAATTGACACGATCACTGTCCCGGTCATCAACGCACTTTCCTGTTTTTCTTTCTTCTTCTGTTCCGCCTCTGTCATCGGCTTCTTTTCTTCCTCATCCTCAAAAAAGGAGGCTGAAAACATCAAGGTCTTCATACCGATGATCATCGAGTCGATAAAATTAAACACACCTCTAACGAATGGGATTCTGGTCAGAGCCGTATGATTTCCAACAATGCTGCGGTATGTCTGCTTATCCACCACGATCTCTCCATCCGGCTTCCGCACTGCCACTGCATAGTCATCCTTATTCTTCATCATGATGCCTTCCATCACAGCCTGTCCGCCGATACCTGAAGATTTCATATATTGTCCTCCTGATAATAGAAAAGGTTGAGATTCCGTAAAATCTCAACCCGTTACCTTCTTGGATTATTTTAATCCGTATTTCTTGTTGAACTTGTCTACACGACCACGAGCCTGTGTTGCTTTCTGCTGTCCTGTGTAGAATGGGTGGCACTTAGAGCAGATTTCTACGTGGATATCTTCGCTTGTAGATCCTGTTACAAAAGTGTTACCGCAGTTACAAGTTACAGTTGCCTGATGATATGCTGGATGTATTCCTTCTTTCATTTCGTTTCACCTCTTCTTTATTATCGTCGTGCTTAATGCACTTTATTTCGTTTCATAAACAGCTTGTTTATTGTATCATAAAACTTTTACATTGTCTAGATTAATTTTGTCTTTTTTACCATTTGAATTAATTCTTTATTACTTCTGGTTCTCGAGAACATATTTAAGATATTCTCTACTGCCTCGTCAGAGCGCATTCCATTGAGTGCCTTGCGCATATGATCCACCGCTTCCAGTTCTTCCGGAGACAACAGCAGATCTTCTCTTCTGGTTCCGGACTTTGGAATATCGATTGCCGGGAACATACGCTTCTCAGAAAGCTTTCTGTCAAGCACCAGCTCCATATTACCGGTTCCCTTAAATTCCTCATATACCACATCATCCATACGGCTTCCGGTATCTACCAGTGCTGTCGCAAGAATGGTCAGGCTTCCGCCTTCGCGCATATTTCTTGCTGCACCGAAGAATCGCTTTGGCATATGAAGTGCTGCCGGATCAAGACCGCCGGACAGAGTTCTTCCAGACGGTGCTACCGTCAGGTTATAAGCTCTTGCAAGTCTGGTGATACTGTCCAGAAGAATCATAACATCTTTACCATGCTCTACCAGTCTCTTAGCACGCTCAATCACCATCTCGGATACCCGCTTGTGATGCTCCGGCAATTCATCAAATGTGGAATAAATCACTTCCACATTTGCTCCTTCAATTGCCTCCTTAATATCGGTTACTTCCTCCGGACGTTCATCAATCAGAAGAATCAGCATATGCACTTCCGGATTATTCTTTCGCACAGACAATGCCACCTGTTTTAAAAGCGTTGTCTTACCGGCTTTCGGTGGCGATACGATCATGCCTCGCTGCCCCTTACCAATTGGAGACATAAGATCCATGATACGCATGGCAGTGCTGGTCTTTCCCGTCTCAAGGGATAATCTCTTATTCGGAAAAATCGGTGTAAGATCTTCAAAATTTGGTCTCTTGGCAGCAATTGCAGGATGAATACCGTTAACTTTAGATAAATACAACAATGCGCTGAATTTCTCCTGCTGTGTCTTAATTCTCGTATTACCTTCCAGGATATCTCCCGTCTTCAGATTAAATCTGCGGATCTGTGAAGGCGATACATATACATCATTCTCTCCCGGCAGATAATTTTCACAACGGATGAATCCAAAGCCTTCCGTCATTACTTCCAGAATACCGCTGGCCGTCTCACCGCTGTCCAACTTATCTATATCGTGAATCTCCTGCTTGTCCCGGTCTCCGGTATTAGCAGAACGCTCTTTATCGCGAATATCTTCTTCCAGCATACGTTCTATGAGCTGTGCTTTCTTCATGCCTGATATACCGGATATATCACGTGCCTTAGCAAGCTCTTTTAATGTAGCCAGAGGAAGCGATTCATACTTTTCTCTCATCATATAATCTTCGTTTCCTTTCTGAGTTCTTTTCTGATTATTAACTTATTAACCACCGTTATTAATCTTCATTAATCTTCAATTTTAATTCACACTCATTAGCATAGGGAATGCAGCCGAACTGGCTGTTGAATTTATGTATCTTATTATACACGATTCTGATATTTTTGCAAACCTTTTTTGTCCATTCTGATAGCTCTTCCAATTTGACTTGAACTGTTAAGGATGTTATGATATTTAATGTCGTCGGAACACTCCGGAGACATTGTATTCTAACATTAACGAAGATAAAGAAAAGGTGAATCAATATGACAGCAAATGAACTTGCATTACAGATGCACAAGAAATGGAATGGTAAGATTGAAACCACTGCCAAATCTCACGTCAGAACAAGAGAAGATCTGGCTATCGCATATACTCCAGGTGTAGCAGAACCTTGTAAGGTTATTGCCAAGGATCCAACGGCAGCCTACACCTATACAATGAAAGCAAATACAATTGCCGTTGTCTCTGACGGAAGTGCCGTACTGGGACTCGGTAACATCGGTGCTCTGGCAGGTATGCCTGTTATGGAAGGCAAGGCTGTCCTCTTCAAAGAACTTGGTGGTATTAATGCTGTACCAATCTGTCTGGACACACAGGATACAGAAGAAATCATCCGTACTGTAGTAAATATCGCACCTGCATTTGGTGGCATCAACCTGGAAGATATCAGTGCTCCACGCTGTTTTGAAATTGAGGAACGACTGAAGGAACTCCTGGATATTCCGGTATTCCACGATGATCAGCACGGTACTGCCATCATCGTCCTCGCAGGCATTATTAACGCTATGAAAGTTGCAGGCAAAGACAAAGAGACTGCACAGGTCGTTGTAAATGGTGCTGGTTCTGCCGGAGTTGCCATTACTAAGCTTCTGCTCCGTTATGGTTTCAAGCATGTCACCATGTGTGACATCAACGGTATGTTAAATGAATCCTCACCGAATCTGAACTGGATGCAGAAGGAAATGGTGAAAGTAACCAATCTGGAAGGCAGACAGGGAACTCTTGCCGATGCATTAAAAGGTGCTGACATTTTTGTCGGTGTATCTGCTCCAAATATTGTCACCAAAGAAATGGTAGCTTCTATGAACCACGACGCTATCCTCTTTGCCATGGCGAATCCTGTTCCGGAGATCATGCCGGATCTTGCAAAAGAAGCCGGAGCCAAAGTTGTTGGTACGGGACGCAGCGATTTCCCGAACCAGATTAACAACGTTATGGCATTTCCTGGCATTTTCCGTGGTGCACTGGAAGGACATGCTACTAAGATCACAGAAGAAATGAAGCTTGCCTGCGCAGAAGCAATTGCAAGTCTGGTACCGGACGACGAACTGACAGAGACACACATCGTACCGGATGCACTGGATCCGATCATTGCCGATGTCGTGAGCAAAGCTGTCAAAGAGCTGATATAATATGCAGAAAGAAAATAGAACGCCCCAGCCAGTCCGCTGGGGCGAAAAACGCTTTTATTCTCTGGATTACTACCTGAAACAGACTTACGGGCACAAGCTCTACAAGATCGCACTGGATGCCGGCATGACCTGTCCTACCAGAGACGGTACGCTGGGGACACGCGGCTGCATCTTCTGCAGCGCCAAAGGTTCCGGTGACTTTGCAGCCGACCGGTCGCTGTCTGTCACCGAGCAGCTTAGTCAGGGTAAAGAGATCATCCGGAACAAATTCCACGCAGATGGATACATTGCCTATTTTCAGGCATTTACGAACACCTACGCGCCTATCGAACGACTGCGTCAGGTTTTTACTGAAGCAATCAATGCGCCAGATGTAGAGATCTTATCCATTGCTACCAGACCAGACTGCCTCGGACCGGAAGTATTAGAACTGTTACAAGAACTGTCTCAGATCAAACCAGTCTGGGTCGAACTTGGATTGCAGACCATCCATCCGGATTCTGCTACCTTCATCAGGCGGGGATACGAGCTTTCGGTATTTCTGGAAGCCGTAGAGAATCTACGCAAGATTGGAATCTCTGTTATCGTCCATGTAATCCTCGGACTTCCGGGCGAATCCTTCGAACAGATGCTTGCTACTGTTCAATATCTGAACACCCTGGATATCCAGGGCATCAAATTACAGCTCCTCCACATACTGGAGGGCACGGATCTTGCGGATTATTACCGCGAGCATCCATTTCCGGTTATGACTATGGATGAATATCTGGCACTCTTAGGTGATTGTATCAGTCATCTGAGACCGGACATTGTGATCCACCGGCTGACCGGTGACGGTCCGTCCAGGCTCCTGATCGAGCCGCAATGGACTACGCGTAAGCGCGACACGCTAAATCGGCTGAACGCCTATCTAAAAAGCCAGAACATCTGGCAGGGAAGGAGTTATACCAATGGCACAACCACTTACACTGTATAAGCTAATCGTATTATATATGCTGGATCGTGTAGATTTCCCACTGTCCACATCGCAGATATCAGAATTCGTGCTGGACAAAGGCTATACTACTTACTTTAAGCTGCAGCAGGCTCTGTCGGAACTGATGGATGCCGGACTGATTCGGGACGAGTCCACACATAACCGTACCCTGTATCATCTGACAGAAGACGGTTCCTCTACGATTGATTATTTTAAGAACAACATTTCACAGGATATTCAGAAAGATGTTAATGAATATCTGAAAGAAAAGAAATATGATTTGAAGAATGAAAGTTCTGTCAAAGCAGATTACTACCGCAATACCAATCAGGAATATTCGGTACACTGTCAGGTAACCGAGAATGCACTTCCGTTGATTGATCTTACGATCACAGTCCCTTCCGAAGCCGAAGCACAGGCTGTAACCGACAACTGGCAGAAAAAGAACCAGGAACTCTATGCCACTATTATGGCAAAGCTTCTTGGGTAGTCATTCATTTCATAAAGGAGCTGTCGGAAAATAGACAGTTCTAAGAGAGGGAGGGTGTGACTCATACCAAGTCACACCCTCCCCCAATTTTTATCATATTGGATTAATTATTTGATCTTACTTTACTCTGCGCTTTTTCTTTCTGCCGTAAATGGTTGTTGCGGTTACTGCGCCGCCACTGGCAAGCAACAGTGCAATCCACAATGTGAGATTGCTATTGTCTCCAGTCTGAGGCGAGGTAGTTGCATTGCTGCTCGGTTTATTGTTATTACCAGTGCTACCGCCAGCGCTTGTGTTGTTATCACTCGGAAGCTTTGCCGTTACAGTTTGCGCCTTGGTGATTTCCTGTGTTGCTTTGGCATCCTTGTAATACTTACCGCAGTCAGCACAGTACCAATATTCGATATTGCCTTCGGCAGTCTTGGTCGCCGCTACTGCATCAATGTGCTTCAGGTCGGTATGGTTATCCGGTGCAACGCTTATTTTTTCACTCACGACTTTACCACACATATAACAGGTATGAAGAACCTCCCCTTCTTTGGCGCAGGTAGCGTTTTCCTTAATAACATCATTTTCTGCGTTGTAATCGTGAGTTTCGTGATAGCAGGCTGTAAAAGTGATGTTCAAATCCTTTGTAACATTCGGGATAGAAAGGACAATCGGCTTCCCATATCCATCATAGGAATAGGTGAAGTCAGTTCCCAGTTTCAAGCCTTTCCCGTCATTACCTGCAATGAACAGTTCTTTAAAGGTAAGCCCCCATTGCTCCGTGCCAACATAATATTTTTCATTGGCAAGGT
>ERZ1034901.947-NODE-947-length-21401-cov-9.294388_pt1 | contig 21401 bp, 15 predicted proteins | sample MGYA00520628_ERZ1034901 | MGnify/ENA primary metagenome ERZ1034901 (study PRJEB33766, sample SAMN09781783) | gut metagenome | biome: gut microbiome | host: Homo sapiens | place: Madagascar | study: EMG produced TPA metagenomics assembly of the PRJNA485056 data set... | reverse complement strand
ACAAAGCCTTTGGATGTGCATACAAAGGTTGCGTATCTACATTCAAAGGCTTTGAACGAAAACTTTCCCTAGGAGAAGCAACAACTTACGCCCTATGCAAGCAAGACTTCTCCTAGGTATGATCAAAACTACTTACGCATGTCCTCAGGAATCTCGGGCATAGCACCATGCTGTGTGCATACATACGCACTCACCTGCACCGCCAACTTATGAGCCTCAGCTACGCTCTTGCCCTTCAAGATGCTAGCGCAGAAAGTACCTGTGAAGCTATCGCCTGCACCAACGGTATCGGCAACCTCTACCTTTGGAGTCTCTTGGAAAGAAACCTTGCCTGGGGTGAAGACGTAACTTCCGTTCACGCCGCAAGTCAACACGAGCATATCAAGACTATACTTGCCGAGAATCAACCAGCACTTATTCTCAATGTCCAAACCAGGATAGCCGAAGAGGCGACCGATGGTAATCAACTCCTCATCGTTGATCTTCAAGACATTGCAACGCTTCAAGCTCTCACAGATAATATCCTTGTTGTAGAAGTTCTGACGGAGGTTGATGTCGAATATCTTCAAGCAATCACTAGGTGTATGGTCGAGGAAGTCGTAAATCATCTTGCGGCTCACCTCACTGCGCTGAGCCAAAGAACCCCAACAAACGGCACCCGTATTACAAGCGATCTCCTTGATTTCATCGGTGAATGGGATGTTGTCCCAAGCCACGCCCTGCTTGATGTCGTAAGTAGGCACGCCCTCGGCATCGAGGCTCACCTGCACAGTACCCGTAGGGAAGCCCACCTTAGGCAACACATACTTCAACTTCTTCTCGTCCAACTGGCGAAGAGCCTCATCACCCAAGGCATCATTGCCTATCGCACTCACTGCCACGGAGTGCAAACCATGCTGACCTGCATGATAAGCGAAGTTGGCAGGAGCACCACCGAGTTTACTACCTGTTGGGAAGACATCAAAGAGAATCTCACCCAAGCCTACACAATATTTCTTGTTCAAATCAGCATTCATAATTCCAATATTTAACGGCGTTAACCCATTTGTCATTTATCATTTATCATTTATAATTTCTCTTACATTTTCACCTTATTAATATAAGAGAAGAGGTAGAGCACACCCACTGCCATGACAAGCACAGCACCTATCTGCCCGATGGCATCGCTGGCGAATCCCATGATGAGCGGGAAGACGGTTCCACCGAAGAGACCCATGATCATCAATCCGCTCACCTCGTTCTTCTTCTCTGGCAAGGCAAGCAAAGCCTGCGAGAAGACGATGGAGAAGACATTCGAGTTGCCATATCCCACGAGGGCGATGGCGATGTAGAGGATTGCCTTGCTCTCGCCGAAGAACATGCCCACCATACTCAATGCCATCATCACGATGCTGATGGTGAAGAAGAGACGTGGTTTCATCACACGGAGGAAAACCGTTCCGGTGAAGCATCCGATGGTACGGAAGATGAAGTAGAGCGATGTGGCAAAAGCCGCCTCATTCAGCGTCCAGTGCAAACGCTCCATCAAGAGTTTTGGAGCCGTAGTGTTGGTACCTACGTCGATACCCACATGGCACATGATGCCGATGAAGGAAAGCAGCACGATAGGCTTGCCCAACAACTTGAAGCAATCGACAAAGCCCGAAGCCTTGCCCTCCATCTTCTCCTCCTCGATAGGGGTGCCTGCCAAGAATATCGTGGCGAAGACACCGATAATCATATAGATAGGGAAAAGCACACGCCAACCCAAGCCTAAGTCGGGTATGGTTGCCACGGCACCCCACATAGCGATGTATGGAGCCATGAAAGAGGCTATCGCCTTCACAAACTGTCCGAAAGTCAGAGTGGAAGCCAAGTTCTTGCCTGATGTCACGGCAGATACCAAAGGGTTCAAGGAAGTTTGCATCAAAGCATTTCCAATACCCAAGAGAGAGAACGAGACGAGCATGATGCCGAAAGTCTCGCCGAAGATAGGCAGGAGAAGCGACACTACCGTCACGATGAGTGAGAGCAGCACGGTCTTCTTTCTACCGATTTTATTCATCAACATGCCCGTAGGCACAGAGAATATCAAGAACCAGAAGAACACCAATGATGGAAACAGGTTGGCTGTCGCATCATTCAGGTTGAGGTCTTCCTTCACATAGTTGGAGGCGATGCCTACCAAATCCACAAATCCCATGGCGAAGAAACAGAGCATCACTGGGATGAGTGTCAGTTTCATTGACTTATTCATATTGTAAGTTTTATTTTTGTCTTTTATTGTTCGTTTCTCTATTTGTCCGAGCTAACAGCTTGAAGTGACTTTCGCAAGACTTACTTCAAGTTGTAAACCACGTATTTGCCTTTCCCCTTCACCGTCACCTTATTGTAAGGCTTGGTAGGGAACACGAGGTTGGTCATTGCCATCTTACCCTCTGCATCGATCGCTTCTATGCTACTTTTGTCTATGAAGATTCGGAGCTGTTTCATCTTGCCGTAAGTAGGAGCGGTAGTCTTTACCGCAAAGTCATCACTGAAATCTATCTTTCCACTCTGGGTTCTATCCATAGAGAACTTCTCGTTCTTCGCATCATAGCTCATCACAACCTTCTCGTTCTTCGCATTGCTCAAAGTAATCGTGGCATCGCCCTTCAAGTTGACCACCAACTCACAAGCATCAGCAAGTGTCTTGGAAGTTTTCTTGCTTCTAGCGGCAGTCACCTCCTGCGATGGAACGACACTGCAATAGGTCTCGCCCTTGTGTTCGAAGAGTCCCAAGTCGCGAGGAATGGAGTTGCCCGAGCGATACTGCATGGTAGGAACCTGAGCAGCATACTGCCAGTTGCTCATCCAGGCGAGTGCCACATGGCGACCTTCAGGTGCATTGTCAAAGGTAACGGTGGCATAGTGGTCCTTGCCATAATCCATCCACTTGGTTACCTCAGGCTTACTATCGCAAGTAAACTTATGTCCATCGAAATCACCCACGAAGTACTGAGTGGCAGAACCACCGAAAGGACCACCGGGATTGATATTGCAGATGAGCATCCACTTCTCCTTGTCAGTGCCACGCACCTTCAACTTCATCAAGTCTGGACATTCCCAAACGCCATCGTGGTTGCCATATCCTGTACCGAAAGAACTCTCATACTTCCAGTCCTTCAAGTTGTCGGAAGTATAGATATTCATCTGCTGACCAGCGGCAAGAATCATGTTCCACTTCTTGATGTCCTCATTCCAGAACATGTGAGGGTCACGGAAGTCTGGCACATTGCTCGTGATGACAGGGTTACCAGCATACTTAGTGAAGGTCTTGCCCCCATCAGTACTATATGCCATGCTCTGTGTCTGGTTCTCTCCTGCCGAGGTATAAAGGGCGATCACTGCGCCCTCGCCAAAACCTGCGGTATTGTTCTTATCTACTACGGCAGAACCGCTGAAGATAGTTCCGATAACATCAGGCAATATGGCATCGCCTTCATACTTCCAATGAAGCAAGTCGGTAGAGGTGGAATGTCCCCAGGTCATGTTCTCCCACTGAGAGCCGTATGGGTTGTGTTGGAAATAGAGATTCCACACCCCATCCTTGTAGAACATACCGTTAGGGTCGTTCATCCATCCATAAGCAGGAGTATGATGATAAGTTGGGCGATACTGCTCACGATTCTTCAAGTCGTAAGAATCGGAGAACTGCATATTCTTCCAGCAACCAAAGGTGGAGATACCACCATCATTGCGATAGTTGCCATTGACATGGATGTCGAGCACCAATCCCTTCTGATTCTTGAACTCACTCAAGTCGAGTGGTACGTAATAATCCACATGGTTGGAAGCGAGGCGTACATTGAACGCCTTCAACTGAGCATTGTCGGCAATCACCTTGACATTGCTCATCTCTGCGCTCTCCTGAACAGGGAGTAAGAGGTAATTTTTATTTTGGGTATTCTGATCGATACGGTATAGAGCATGATTGTTGCTCAAGAACTGCGTTTCCTGTGCCGAAGCCGTCAGGCTAGCTACCAGTAACATACCAGAAATAACTCCATTGATCTTTCTCATCGGTTTTTGGGTTTAAAGTATATACAATAATGTGGAATCTGCATGTTCCGACTTTCGGTTGCAAATTTAGTAAAAGTAATATAACAAGATAATAAATATTCGTTCAACACCTAACAATTTTGTTACGTGAATCAATTTTATCAGTGAATGCAACGCTATTGGCACGTCCTCCACATTTTCTTCATAAAACGCCTATTCGGACTAGAAAAGAACCGACTCTAAAAAATCCTTGCATTTCACTACATTATCCTTTCACGTAACAATAATATCAATAAAAGAACGATTTTTTATAAAAGATAAGGGGCAAATGCAATAATTTTGCCACCGAAAGCTAAAAACTATCAAGTTTGAAGCCTAAAACAATAATGTATTAAACTTAAAAACCATAAACCGTATTTACATGGAAAAAATCAAAACTCTTGCGATGAGTATCCTTATGGTACTTATCAGTACGGTAGCCTTTGCACAGACCGAACAGGTCAGCGGAACGGTCACCGACAACAGTGGCGAACCTATCATCGGTGCTACAGTCCTTGTAGTAGGGCAATCTGGCAATGGTGCTGTTACCGACATTGATGGTAACTTCACCCTACAAGCCAAACCTGGCTCAACCCTCTCCATCTCTTATATTGGTTACAAGAACCAAGAGGTGAAGGCAGGCACAGGTTTGAAAATCGTCCTCGAAGATGAGTCCAAGCTCCTCAACGAGGTGGTTGTCACTGGTTACACCACCCAGCGTAAGGCAGACTTGACGGGTGCTATCTCTGTGGTAAGCGTGGATGAGCTTGCCAAGCAGAACGAGAACAACCCAATCAAGGCTCTCCAAGGTCGAGTACCAGGTATGAACATCTCTGCAGATGGTTCTCCTTCAGGCTCTGCCACCGTACGCATCCGTGGTATCGGAACCCTCAACAACAACGACCCTCTTTATATTATAGATGGTGTACCTACCAAGGCAGGTATGCACGAGTTGAATGGCAACGACATCGAGAGCATCCAGGTATTGAAGGATGCAGCCTCTGCTTCCATCTATGGTAGCCGCGCAGCCAATGGTGTCATCATCATCACCACCAAGAAGGGCAAGAATGGCAAGATCAAGGTAGATTTCGATGGTTCCATCGCTGTTTCTACCTATGCGCATAAGATGAAGGTGTTGAATGCCAAGGAATATGGTCAGGTGATGTGGCAAGCATACGTCAACGACGGTATGGATCCTAACACCAACGGCTTGGGCTATCACTACGACTGGGGTTACAACGCACAAGGCACCCCTGTGCTCAATGGCATCAGCATGAAGAAATACCTCGATGATGCAGGTACGACCCCAGCCGCCGATACCGACTGGTTTGATCAGACCACTCGCACGGGTGTCATCCAGCAATACAATGTTTCCGTGAGCAACGGCTCTGACAAGGGGAGCAGCTTCTTCTCCTTGGGTTACTACAAGAACTTGGGTATCATCAAGGACTCAGACTTCAATCGTTTCTCTGCTCGTATGAACACAGAGTACAAACTCTTGAAGAACAATATCCTCACCGTGGGTGAGCACTTCACATTGAACCGCACTTCCGAGGTTTCTGCACCAAATGGATTTTTGCAGAACGTATTACAGTTCAACCCATCCCTCCCAATCTATACAGAGGATGGCAACTACGCCGGTCCTGTGGGTGGCTATCCAGACCGCTACAACCCTGTGGCAGTATTGGAGCGCAACAAGGACAATCGCTATACTTACTGGCGCATGTTTGGTGATGCCTACTTGAACCTCAATCTTTTCAAGGGCTTCAATATTCGCACCACCTTCGGTCTCGACTACTCACAAAAGCAGCAGCGCATCTTCACCTACCCTGTAACAGAAGGCAACGTTGCCAACGACAAGAACGCCGTAGAGGCAAAACAAGAGCACTGAACCAAGTGGATGTGGAATGCCGTAGCCACCTACAACCTGGAGCTAGGCAAGAACCGCATCGACTTGATGGCAGGTACCGAGTTGAACCGACAAGACGACATCAACTTCTCTGGTTACAAAGAGGGGTACACCATCTTGAACCCAGACTATATGTGGCCTGACGCAGGTACTGGTACAGCGATGGCATACGGCGGCGGCTCAGGCTACTCTCTGGTATCTTTCTTCGGAAAAGCCAACTACAACTATGCCGACAAGTACATGGCTTCCTTCACCATTCGCCGTGATGGTAGCTCTCGCTTCGGTAAGAACAACCGTTACGCCACCTTCCCATCAGTCTCTTTGGGTTGGCGTATCAACCAGGAGAACTTCTTGAAGAAGGCTTCTTGGATAGATGACTTAAAGATTCGTGCCTCTTGGGGACAAACAGGTAACCAAGAAATCGACAACAACGCTCGTTACACCATCTACGTCAGTAACTATGGCGCATCAGAAAATGGCGGTCAGAGCTATGGCACCTCTTACGACATCGCGGGCACCAATGGCGGCAGTACGCTTGCCTCTGGCTTCAAGCGCAACCAGATTGGCAATGACGACATCAAGTGGGAGACCACCACTCAGACCAACCTCGGCTTGGACTATGCGTTCTTCAACAACACCCTCTACGGTAACTTCGACTGGTACTATAAGAAGACCAAGGACATCTTGGTCAACATGCCAGGTATCGCTGCCATGGGTGAAGGTAGTTCACAGTGGATCAACGCAGGTGAGATGGAGAACCGAGGCGTTGAGTTCAACATCGGTTATCGCAACCAAACTCACTTTGGCTTGAAATATGACATCACAGCCAACATCTCCACCTACCGCAATAAGATTACCAAGTTACCGTCAACAGTAGCAGCCAACGGTACCTTTGGTGGCAATGGCGTAAAGAGCGTTATCGGTCACCCTATGGGCGCACAGGTAGGTTATGTGGCTGACGGTATTTTCAAGAGCCAGGAGGAAATTGACAACCACGCCACACAAGATGGCGCAGGCATCGGTCGCATCCGTTGGAAGGACATCGACCATAACGGCAAAATTACCGAGGCTGATCAAGAATGGATTTACAACCCTGTGCCAGACTTCATGTATGGTTTCAACATCTACTTGGAGTATAAGAACTTCGACTTCACCGCCTTCTTCCAGGGCGTACAAGGTGTGGATATTATCTCCGACTTGAAGAAGGAGACTGATATTTGGGCTGGTTTGAACATAGGCTTCTTGAATAAGGGTAAGCGTTTGCTCGATGCCTGGAGCGTCAACAACCCAGACAGCAACATTCCAGCCTTGTCTTTGTCAGACAACAACAATGAGAAGCGTGTTTCTTCCTATTGGGTTGAGAACGGAAGCTACTTGAAGTTGCGTACCATCCAGTTGGGTTACAACTTTCCACAAAGCATTGCCTCCAAGCTTGCCATGCAACGCTTGCGCATGTATGTCAGCGCACAAAACCTCTTCACTATCAAGAGCAGCAGTTTCACTGGCGTAGATCCTGAGAATCCAAACTATGGCTACCCTATCCCTCTCAACATCACATTCGGACTTAACGTTACATTCTAAAAGAATCTCAACATGAAAAAAATATTATATTCAGTCCTCATGGTTCTTGCCCTTGGTGGAACAACCAGTTGCTCCGATTTTCTGGACGACCAGAAGCCACAAGGTACCTTGGACAACGAACAGATGAAGGATCCACAATATGTAGATAACCTCGTTATCTCGGCATACGCCACATGGATTTCCGCTGAAGACGTCAACTCTTCCTTCTCTATGTGGAACTTCGACGTAAGAAGCGACGATGCCTACAAAGGTGGTAATGGTACCAGCGACGGTGACGTGTTCCATCAGTTGGAAATTCAACAAGGTGTATTAACCACCAACTGGAACATCAACGATATGTGGCAACGCCTCTACAACTGTATTTCACGTGTGAATACAGCCATTGCCCTGCTCGACCAGGTGGATAGCAACAGTTACTCGCTCAAAGACGAACGCCTGGCTGAGATGAAGTACCTCCGTGCCTATGGTCACTTTCTCTTGAAACGTCTCTACAAAAACATTCCATTCATCATGAACGAGAACTTGACCACAGAGCAGTACAACGAACTTTCCAACACCGAGTTCAGCAATGATGAGGGTTGGCAACAGATTATCAATGACTTGGAGTACGCCTACAACATCCTCCCAGCCAAGCAGAGCGAGGTAGGTCGTCCAAGCAAGTCTGCCGCCGCAGCCTTCCTGACCAAGGTTTATCTCTACAAGGCTTATCACCAAGATAATGCCGAAAGCAATGAGGTGACCAGCATCAACGAGGCTGACCTCCAGAAAGTCATCCAGTACAGCGACCCTAACATCTACAATGCAGGAGGGTACGGACTGGAGAACGACTTCCACAACAATTTCCGTCCTGAGCCTCAGTACGAGAATGGCAAGGAGAGCATCTGGGCTATGCAATACTCCCAAAACGATGGTACCAAGTATGGTAACTTGAACTGGAGCTATGGTTTGATTGTACCTAACATTCCTGGCGTGACCGATGGTGGTTGCGACTTCTACAAGCCTAGCCAGAACCTGGTCAATGCCTTCCGCACCGATGCTGATGGACTGCCACTCATCGACACCTTCAACAACAAGGACTACGACAAGAGTGAAGATTACGCAGACCCTCGCCTCTTTTTGACCGTGGGCATACCAAGTCTTCCATACGAGTTCAACAAGAATTTTATCATGGACGAGAGTTCTACCTGGAGTCGTTCCAATGGTCTCTATGGTTACTACGTTACCTTGAAGCAGAACGTGGATCCTGAGAGCGGTTATCTCATCAAGGGTTCTTGGTGGGGTACATCCATGAACCGCATCGTCTTCCGCTATGCCGATGTTCTATTGGAGCGTGCAGAGGCTTACGCCCAGTTAGGGGAGGCAGATAAGGCCATCAAGCTTGTCAATGAAGTTCGCCTTCGTGCTAAACAGAGCACAAGCATGATTTCCAACTACCCTAGCGACTATGGCGTGAAGTTCAACATCTCTACTTATGACGGCACCTACAGCAAAGACGAAGCCCTGAAGATTGTCAAGATGGAACGCCGCTTGGAATTGGGCATGGAGAGCGAACGCTTCTTCGACCTCGTAAGATGGGGAGAGGCAGACAGCGTACTTAACAAGTACTACGCAGAGGAGACCAACGACTGCTCCATCTACGGCTCAGCCCACTTCACAAAGAACAAAGATGAGTATCTGCCAATACCTTACACACAGGTAGCAGCATCTAACGGACATTACACACAGAACATAGGAGGATGGTAAAATGAAGAAATTATTAATGATACTTATGGCTGTCTTGGCCCTCACTGCCTGCAGCGATGATAACGTTTCAGACTTGAAACTGGATGGTGGTTGCTCCATCACAGAACTGGCACTCGATGAGTATGCAGGAACAATCGACAAATCTACTCGCACGATTACCGTGCGAGTACCAGAGACTTACGACATCCATCAGATGACCGTCACCAAGTTGACACTGAACGAAGGTGCAACCAGCGACGTAAAGGAAGGCGACAAGTTGACAATGACTGTTCCACAAGCCGTACACGTCACCAACGGTGATGTATATCTCGACTGGACTATCAAGGCGAAGAAGGACGAAGCCAAGATCAAGTCTTTCAAAATCAATGGCATCTATATGGGTAGCATCGACGAGACTAACAAGACCATCACGGTCAAAGTGCCACAAACCTTGGATATCACGAGCTTGACACCAACCATTACCTACAGTGACGATGCAACCATCAGTCCTGCATCCGATATTGCCACAGACTTCACCAACCCAGTGACTTACACCGTTACCAACAACACGGCAACCAGTACATATACCGTTACGGTGAAGCAGATAGGCAAGCCATCAGCACTCTATGTAGGTTTGGCTTCAAGCATGGATCAACTCAATATTGAGGAACAGACCGCTTGCAAGTGGATGTTGGAGAACATCGCCAACTCCCTCTACGCCTCTTTCGAGGAGGTCAAGAACGGGAGCCTCGACCTGAGTGAGTGTAAGGTAATCTGGTGGCACTTCCACAAGGACGGTGGCGTAGATGGAAAGGATGCCTTCGAGAAGGCTGCACCTGAGGCACTAGAGGCACTTCCACAATTGAAGGACTTCTATAAGAATGGTGGCTCATTCCTCTTCACTCGTTATGCTACCAATATGCCTAGCGAACTCGGCATTGCTAAGAATGCTAGTGACAAGGACAAAAGATACGGTATGCCAAACAACTGCTGGGGTCGAGTAGAGGCAGATGCAGAAACCTGCGGTGGTCCTTGGGACTTCAAGATGACAGGTCATAGCGACCATACTATCTATCAGAACCTCGTGAAGGGAGACGATGCCAACAGCGTATATACTACCGATAAAGATTATCGCATCACCAACTCTACTGCCCAGTATCACATTGGTACAGATTGGGGTGGCTATGCAGACTATGCGACCTGGAGAGCAGAGACGGGCGGTATCGACCTCGGATATGGTGGTGACGGTGCTATCGTGGTATGGGAGTTCCCTGCCGAAGGCACATCCGGCAAGACACTCTGCATCGGTTCTGGCTGCTACGACTGGTACAGCGTGAACGAAAGCTACACAGAGAAGTATCACGCCAACATCGCCATCATGACCAAGAATGCTTTCAACTATTTGATGAACAAGTAAAACTTAGACAGAAATGAAAACAATGATAAATTCCATCATATTGGCTGCTTGCCTCGCCATGCCACTCGTTGCTTGTAGTGACGACGATGCCGTAATGGAACAGAAAGACTGGTCAACAACCACCTACTTCAGTTCTACCGATGAGAGCAGCCAGGCAACCTATTACAAGCCTGCCGTAGGCTATGTGGGCGACCCAATGCCGTTCTTCGACCCTGTGGCTGGCGATTTCAAGATCATGTATCTCCAGGACTTCCGTCCTAATCCTGCTGGAACTTACCACCCTATCTGGGCGGTAAGCACCAAGGATGCTGCCAACTACGAGCCTATGGGAGAGCTGATTTCTTGTGGCAATATCAATGAGCAAGACGCTGCCATCGGAACGGGTTCCACCATCTACGATGAGAACAGCAAACTCTACTATACTTTCTACACAGGCAACAAGTATCAGCCTACCGCATCAGAAAATGCCCAGGCTGTCATGTATGCTACCTCTCCTGACTTCAAGACTTGGACCAAATGCAAGTCTTTCATCCTGAAAGGAGATGACTATGGATATGACAAGGCCGACTTCCGTGACCCATTCCTCTTCAAGGGCGATGATGGCAAGTTCCACATGTTGGTATCTACCAAGAAGAACGGCAAGGGAAGCTTGGCAGAGTTTATCTCTGACGACTTGAAGTCTTGGACAGACAATGGCGTGTTTATGACAATGATGTGGAATCGCTTCTATGAGTGCCCAGACCTCTTCAAGATGGGCGACTACTGGTATCTCGTCTATAGTGAAATTCATCACGCCGTACGCCGAGTACAATACTTCAAGGGCAAGACCTTGGAGGAGTTGAAGGCTTGCACTGCCAATGACGCTGGTATCTGGCCAGACAACCACGAGGGCTTCCTCGAAAGCCGTGGTCTCTATGCTGGCAAGACTGCTAGCGATGGTACCAACCGCTACCTATGGGGATGGTGTCCTACTCGCAGTGGCAAGGACAACACTGCCGTAGGTGCTTCTCCTGCTGAACCAGAATGGGCAGGCAACTTGGTTGCTTACAAACTCATCCAGCATGAGGATGGTACCTTGACTCTTGGCGAGGCTGAAAGCATCAGCAACAAATACAACCAAGAGACCGCCGTCAAGGTGGAGGCTCAGGAAGGCATGACTGAAAACAATGGCACTTACAACTTGACTGGTGAGAATGCCTATATGTTGATGAATCGCCTCGGCTATCACAACAAGATCAGCTTCACGGTTACAACTTCAGGCAACTCCGACAAGTTCGGCATTTCTCTTGTACGTGGAACAGACTCCAAGAAGTATTATACGATGGTAGTGAATCCTGAGAACGAGAATGTTCGCAAGGTTAACTTCGAGGAGAATGGTGAGGAAGGCAAGGGATTCATCGAGGGTATCGATGGCTATGTATTCAATCGTCCTAGCGACAATGTTTATCATGTCACTATCTATACTGACAACAGCGTCTGCGTGATGTACATCAATGATGTTTGCAGCTATACCAACCGCATCTACGGTATCCAGAAGAACTGCTGGAGCATCAACAGCTATGGTGGCGACATCACCGTGAGCGACTTGAAGGTAAGTCAATATTAAGAGTCAACAATCATAACGACTGAGCCTATATATAATAAGGTGTCAATCTGCAGGAGTAACATCCATGTATATAGGCTCAGCCTTAAATCATCTAGAAACACTTAAAATACAAGATAACATGAAAAAGATATTTACTTTTAGTTTTGCCTTGATGGCATCAGCAACTATGTTTGCACAGACTACCCTTTGGGATGGTGAAAATCAAGAAATCGGTACACAAGGTGGCTTGTGGGCAGATGGTTCTCCTACCGTTGTAGAGAACCCTGAGAAAGATGGTATCAACACCTCAAATAAGTGCTTAAAGTTTACTATGAAGAATGACTCAAAAGTCATCAAGATTCCTTTCCGCGAGTGGATAACCCCAAGCATGGACGGAAGTAAGCGCATTTCTCTCATGATAAAGAAGCCTCAGAACGAGAATGTACAGATTGAAATTTCTGACCCTACCAATGGCTCTGATGGATATTGGAAAAAGACTGCTTCCTACTATAGTGGCGATGGCAAATGGCAGAAAATTGTATTTGATTTTTCCACGAATGGTGACTTCGACTATCCTGGTTTAATGACCATTACTGCACAAACTGGCGATTTAGAAAAAGACCAAGACAATGTATATATTAATCAAGACGTATATATTGACAATGTTGAAATCGAGCCTGCTACTAAAGTAAATGGCGAATTACTCTCAAATTTTAATGGATCTCTCAATGGTAAAGTTATCCTCACTGGAGCATGGATGAAAGGCGAATGCCAAAATGCTGATGGTGAGTGGCAGAAAGTTGAATACAACGACTTCGGTATATTGGCAGCCAAGCTCGGTGACAACGCAAACTCCATCGATATGCGTGGTACTATCACGAAGGATGTAGATGTAAACGGCATGAGAGGCGATCATTCAAACGTACTCGTTTTTGCAGACGAAGCATATTCTGCCAACAATGTAGTTAACAATGGCAAATGTGCCAACTTAGTACTTAATGAAGCCCAAGCTTTTGCATCTCCAGAGGACTTCGATGCAGAGAATGTATCCATCACTCGTCCTTCCTATGCTGGTTACAACTCCATGTGCTTGCCATTCTGGGTCAGCAAAGAGGATTTGAAGGCTAACAACCTTCTCACCTACAAGGAGAACATCGAGGAAGATAATCAGGTAAAAATCAACTTCGAGACAAAAGATGCCATAGATGCAAACGTACCTTTCATTGCTGAATTGGGAAGTGACGCTACTGAGCCTTTGACATTCAAGAACAAGGGAATCGTCAATACTCCAGCTTCTCTTGGCGATACATTCGTAGGTACAATGGCACCTATGTCAGGCGAAGGCAAGTATGGCTTGGGTACAGACAATCAATTCCACAAGGGTGGCGCACAAGCCAAGTTCAATGCTTTCCACGCTTACTTGAAAATGCCAGAGAGCCAGTCTGCCAAGGCATTCGTTCTTGCCATCGACGGCGAGACTACTGGCATCAGTGCCATCACCAACAATGGTAAGAGCGAGACTGTAAAGGTCTATAACCTACAGGGCTGCCAAGTTGCTACCGCAACTTCTACAAAAGACTTGAACTTGCCTGCTGGCATCTACATCATCAACAACAAGAAAGTAGTCGTAAAATGATGAAGCGTAGTTATATGCCCCCCCAGATGCAAATGCACCACCATGTGGTGATGCCGATTATCATGGCTGCATCTGGAGACCCAGAGCCTCCTAAGAAGATAGCGGTATCCAATGACACCGTAGGAGATGATGAAGAATACTGGTTCCGTGCCAAACGTTACAATGTATGGGATGATAGTGAAGCGTTCAATAAATAAATTGATAGGATGATATAACAAAAAACGAGGGAGAGCTTTCCACAGCTTCTTCCTCGTTTTTTGTCTTTGTACAATTTATCATATATCCATTGCAACTACTCTGTACAACCTCTTCAAGTTTTTGATTAAAGGTTGGTCTGCAATAGGAGGGCAGGTTTGAAGCCTACCCTCTCTGTCATATATCACTTCCTCAACTCCGTAGGATTGATGCCAAACTGCTTCTTGAAACAAGCCGAGAAATAACCAGGAATGGCAAAGCCCACCTCGGAGGCAATCTCAGATATGGTCTTGTCGGTTTGCGTCAACAGTTGGTGTGCCTTATGCAATCGCATTTCCTTTAGCAGTTCAGCAGGAGTCTTGCCAGTCAGCGCCTTCACCTTGCGATACATCTGCACCTTGCTCAGATGCAACTCTGCACCCAAGGCATCCATATTGAGGTTCTCATCCCCCATCTTTTCCACGACTTTCTTCTTAAATCGGTCGATAAAGTATCGCTCCGACTCATCCAGCTGAAGTTCCTCCACCGTTGGGTTCTCTTTCTCATTGACAAAACTTTGCACTACCACCTTCTGCTTTGCCGCCTTAGTTTTGTACAGATGATATAAACGGAAAAGCATGAAAGCAAGCATAAAGATGCACACTACGGCAATGCCAATGATCCATCGCTGACGATGATACATACTCTGAAAGGCTTCAATGCTATCATAGATGTCATCCAAGCCCTTCACCTTCTCGGCAATGTCCTTGTATTGCATTTCTATCACATCGGCATTCTCCTTAATCGCCAGATAGGATTGCATCTTGTTTTCTTTCTGATAGGGTTTGCCCAAGAGGATGTTCATCGCCAAGGCTATCACCCTCTCACCTTGGGTAGGATAAACATAGGAAGCCACGAAGTGTTCCTTTCTCACGTGGTCGATGCCTTGGTTGACACCAGGCAAGCCATCCACTCCCACAAACATCATCTGCTTGTCCACTCCCATTTCCTGGGCAGCCCTCCATGCTCCCTCAGCCTCAGCATCATTATGCCCGAAGACGGCATCGGCATGACCGCCCTCTGCAAGATACTTCTTCATAAGAGCCTTGGCACCAGCCACCTCCCAGTCACCATTCAAGGTGACGACCTTGATTTGAGGATACGCCTTCAGTCCTTCGGCAAAACCACGATGACGCTCCATGACGGGGGAGGAACCTTTCTCACCGGTAATCTCCACAACTGTACCCTTTCCATTCAACTTTTCTGCCAAGAAATGAGCAACCACCTTTCCGATGCCTTCGTTGTCTCCTCCAATATAAGCAGTATAACAAGGAAAATTGATTTTACGATCGTACAAGACCACAGGGATTCCCTTGTCAAATACACGTTTTATGGCAGGTTCAAGAGTAGCCTCGTCACTAGGAGCAACCACAAGCAAGTCGATACCCTCACTCATCAAACTATCTATTTGTCGCACTTGCTTCTTCGCATCATTATCCGCAGACGTTATCACGACATCCACATTGTTATATTGATGCTCACCGATGTGAATCTCTTGGTTCACCTTCTGTCTCCAAATATCATTGCGACATTGAGACACACCAATCAGTATCCTCCTCTCCGTACAAGAAAGGAGGAGTAAAGAGAAAATTAGCACAAAGAGCCAATGATTTGCAGTTCTTTTCATAAAGCAACACATTCCTAATTACACGTTACTTAGCGCATAGAGTGGAATCACGTCCACTTGCCGCACTTCATTATCAGCCTCCTTATCCACATACTCGAACCTTCCGAAGTTTTCCAAAGAGGTTCGGATGGCATGATGCAAGTTTTTCTTGCGCATGAAGAGCCAAAGGCTTTGCATGCTTCCCCTGGTAGAAGCCTTGACTTCGATAGGAAGCACCTTACCCTCTTTAGCTTCCAAGTAGTCTATCTCCGCATTAGCTCCTCGGTTCAAGTTCTGCCAATAATACATCTCTGCCTTCTGAAAGCAATCATGAGCTTTCATCAATTCCAAACCTGCAAACATTTCGGATGCCGCCCCTTTATTGACGAAATCAACTTCAGATGCCAACAACACTTCTGCTGCTTGAATATTGAGCATCGTCTGCATCAAACCCAAGTCCAAAAAGAGATACTTCGTATAACTATCATTTGCCTCTGCCCCCAATGGCAATCCATTTCCATCAGTATGCACCACAGGTTTGATTAGTCCTGCCAACGTCAGCAAATGCAAAGCATCCCTAATAGTCGTGGAATGCAGTTCGCTATCTACTTGACGAAAAACGAACTTACTCCCTGCTTGCAAAGCTACAGAACGCAACACTTTCCTTAATAAAACGGGCGATATTCGAGACTTGTATTTCGAGAAATCGTCTTGATAGGTATCCAATATATCATTATGCACATGCGCACACTCCAAGTAGCTTTTCGATTCTATCCATTCCGTTACAGCAGCAGGCATGCCACCTACTAAATAAAAAGTTTTGAGTTGCTCAACCAATTCGTTATGCACAGCTTCTGGCACAGGCGAATCACTCGTAGCCTTATGCTTGTAATCTAAGGTCAAGTCCTTACCTTGAGCCAAAAGAAATTCATCAAAAGAGAAAGGATACATATATAATGAACGTATCCTACCGACTCCAAATGACGGCAATTCCTCTAAGGTAAATTCCAAAAGAGAACCAGCTGCTATCACATGGAGTTCTGGATAATCTTCCTTGAAATAACGCAGAGACATAATGGCTTCTTGACTCACCTGTATTTCATCAATGAAGAGCAAAGTCTCTCCTGGCAAGATAGGAATTCCCAAAGTTGCACTAATTCCTTCACAAGTTCGCTTCACATCTATGTCTTTCGTGAAGAGTTGGCGAATCGATGGTTTGCGCTCCAAATTGATCTCAACAAAATACTTGAAACACTTGCCAAATTGCCTAACGGCAGATGATTTTCCCACCTGTCGAGCGCCTCTGATAAGAAGCGGTTTACGCCGTGGAGAGTCCTTCCACTCCAATAGTTTTTGGTCTATAATTCTTCTATAATATGTCATTCCTTGCTAAAATATTGATTTTCAGTGCAAAGATACACAATTTATCCAAAAGTCAAGGCTAAAAACCGTTAATATTATCCAAAAGTCAAGGCAATAACCTGTCGTTTTTATCCAAAAGTCAAGGCCAAAAGTCGTTTACAGAAGCTTACACACAAGTCACCATTTCTGCACCTCGATAAATCACGACAAGCTTGTGAAGTTGAGTGGTCTTTACCGACTCTCTCACGATGTCGCTGTCTGCATAACGGCTTATCTGGGCAGAAGCATCGGCAAAGAGCTTCTTCAACTGCTCATCAGTAGAGTTCGTCTTGCAGTATTTCAACTCAATGATGTAGGAATGCTTCATGTCCTGGAAGATGTCACAAAGCGGACAGAGGAAGATTTCTGCATAGCCGCCCTCATTATCCAGTTCGGAGATAGGACGATAGAATCGGTTCTGACTGGTCATCGCCAAAGTGAAACCATGCACAAAAGTATCTGTGCGACTCTTCTACATCCTCAATAAAAGAGTCTTATCTACATAATAACAATCTCCTAGAATGACATCCTTAAAGTTCTGCATCCCATAAGGAATACGCTTGCGATAAATTCGCTTTCTTCTTTCTCTTATTGCCATGGCTATACATCTTTTATATTAAGCATACAAAGATACTAGTTTTTAAAAGGAAAAAGCTGTTTTTCTTGTGGGATTTAAATAAGATTAACTAGTAAATGCGGATGTACGCTAGAATGGATGGATAAAATATCGTACCTTTGCACCCATGATTGTGACGATAGAATGGATGGAAGAGTGGTTTAAGCGGTTTGACCACGACTACTTCGGAGGCAAGCTGCCAGTGCCGGAGTTGGGATTGACTCGTGCCAAGACACGACTGGGACAACTGTCCTTCAAGCGTGCCACCCGATGGGGACGCACCAAACTCTATGACTTCAAACTCTCCATGTCCACCTACTATGACATGACCGACAAGCAGGCGAAGAGCGTGTTGCTGCACGAGATGATACATTACATCATCGGATACACCGGACTGAAAGACACCTCCTCGCACGGCATCGTGTTCCGAGGCATGATGGATAGCCTCAACCGCAAGTACGGTTGGGACATACGAGTGATGACCTCCACCAAGGGATGGAAAGTGAGTGAGAAAGTAAAGGAGAAGAAAAAGGCAGAGGGACCTCAAACCTACCTGATGCTTGCCATCGAAATGAAGGACGGCAAGCACTATCTATCACGTGTCAACCCTAGCTTCGCTAGAAGCATCGAGGGCAAACTTCACCTAGTAAGAGAAATCCGTTCGCATCAATGGTACACTACCCAAGAATCTTACTTCGAGGATTATCCACAAGTAAGAAGCCTTCGGGGCAGAAGAATCTCAAAAGCAGATTACGAGAAACTATTAAATGTACTCACTCCATTTCATATATCCTAAGCATTTACCTCTCCTGGCAAAATACCATATTCTGCCTTGAAACACTTGGTGAAATAAGACGGTGCAGAGAATCCTACCTCATAAGCCACCTCGGAAATGCTCATGCTACGGCTCTCCAAGAGGCGACGTGCCTTGGCAAGACGAGCCTTACGAATCAAATCGACCACAGACGAACCCGTCATCGCCTTCACCTTGCGATACAGTTGCACTCGACTCAATCCTATCTCCTTACCAATATCCTCCACACCAAAATCACTGTCTGAAAGATTCCTCTGGATAATATCGTGAAGTTGCTTGACAAACTGCTTGTCCCGATCATCCAAATGCGACTCCTCTATCTCCTTCTCCGCCACTTGCGTACCTTGGGACACATTCTTCAAGAGATTGCGCTGCTTCAAGAGATTCTCAATGCGAGCCAAGAGCACCTTGCTATGGAACGGCTTGGTGATGTATGAATCGGCACCATGCTCATACCCCTCCGCACGCTGCTCTTCCAGATTCTTTGCCGTCAGCATGATGACTGGGATATGAGAGGTGGCGGTGTGGGTCTTCAACTGCTCGGTGAACTCCAAGCCATCCATCACAGGCATCATCACATCACAAATCACCAAGTCGGGTACCTCCTTCTTGGCTATCTCCAAACCTTCCTTTCCATCCGATGCCTCCAACACGAAGTAATCATCCTGCAGGAGTGTACGCTCATATTGTCGGATGTCATTGTTGTCGTCAATGATTAACAAGGTAGGTTTATTGGTATGCTCACTGATAACCTGTTGGAGTTTTCCACCTTGTTTATCCCCATCGTCGATATATTGCAAAACGGCATCGTTCACAACATTCATACTCGTTGATGCAGAGCTACTTGCAGCGTTATCCACAATTTCATCCTCATTGTGGACAACTTGTCCATTCGCCTCTTGTTGACGAGGTATCTCCACGATGAAGTCGGAGCCTTTACCCAACTCACTTTCCACATAAACTACGCCATGATGCAAATCGACAAACGACTTCACCAAAGCCAAGCCGATGCCCGTACCACTCGCAGCTCCCTTGGCTTGAAAGAAGCGTTCGAACACCTTAGCCGCCTCATCCTTGGCGATACCCTTACCCGTATCTCTTACGTCAATACGCAAGAAGTCCTTGTTCTCCGCATCTTTCAAACTGACGAAGATGTCACCATCCGAAGGTGTATATTTCAAGGCATTGCTCAAGAGATTGAACACGATGCGAGACACCTTCTCCTTGTCGGCGATGACATGAGTATCACCCGACAAACCATTCCCATCGAAATGCAAACGAATCTGCTTGCGCTCCGATGTCAACTGAAAGTCACCCGTCCACAACTCCAATGCCTTCACGATGTCAAAACGGTTGAGCGTCAAGTTCATCTTTCCATTCTGTATCTTTCTGAAATCGAGGATGCTTCCCACAAGTTGCTGCAAGGCGAGGGCATTGCGCTGCACCATCTTCAGCAAGTCTCTGGTCTTGCCCTTGATACCCTCATCATCCAAGAGCATCTCCACTGGGTCGGCAATCAGCGTCAGAGGCGTACGAAGTTCATGACTGATATTCGTGAAGAATACCAAGCGAGAATGCGTCAGTTCCATCACCTCCTCGTTGAGTCGCTTCATCTCCTTGTTCTGACTAGAAAGCTGTTCGGTAAGCTTGATCTTGATGAGATAATTTCGAAACACCAATGCTGCCGCAACAAAGATAACAAAAAGCATGATGACCAAGAAGATAATCATCAACTTCTGGTCGTGATAGTCTGACACATATTGGTTGACCACCTTGTGAAGACTTTCGAGGTTGCTCTGTTGGTGCTCGGCATCCTTGGCTTGCATCAAAGTGAGCAAGGCATTGTCCTTGGTGATGATAGACGTACGCAGATAGTTCTCTCGCTTAAAAGGCTGATGTCTCAGTATTCTCATCGCCAACGCCACGACCTCATCACCCTTGGTAGGATAAAGGTAGGAAGCCTCAAAGATGCCATCACGCACGAGTTCTAATCCTCCATTCCGGGTCGCCATCGCATCCATTCCCGTAAACTTATAGTTGCGAGCAAGTCCCCTATCACGAACCACTTGATAGGCTCCCCAACCCATTCGGTCGTTGTGGGAGAAGACATAGTCGAAGTCACGAGTCTTGTCGAGGATGCGTTGCATCGCCTTCTTGCCACTCTCCTCCTTCCAGTCGCCAGCCTCCGAAGCCACCACCTGCATACCCGGATATTTCTTCATGGCTTCCATGAAACCACGATGACGCTCCAAGGCAGGTGAGGAACCTTCCAATCCACGAATCTCCACGACACGACCTTTCCCTTGCAACTTTTGGGCAATAAACTCTCCCATCGACTTGCCGATGGCATAGTTGTCGCACCCGATGAAAGCCGTGTATTTATTGCTGTTAGCCTTGCGGTCGTAGATGATAACCGGAATGCCCTTGTCGTAAGCACGATTGATGGCAGGCGAGATGGTATTCAACTGATTAGGAGCTATCACCAACAAATCCACCTTCTCGTCAATCATCTGATTGATTTGCCGAGTCTGCAACTTGCTGTCATCATTGGAAGAAGCCAACTTGACCTGGATGGAGTCGTTGAGATACTCAGCCATCTGCAGTTCCTTATTAAACTTGTCTCTCCAAATATCTTCCGAGCATTGCGATACGCCAATGACATATTGAGGAGCAGCCTTTCTGCCACACCCCACCAACAAGTTGACACCTATTATAATATATAAGAGAAAAAAACGTCCCTGTGATTTCATCATTTGTTTCAAAAGGTTTAAAATAGTACCATGAATGGATAGACCACTCATCGGCTGCAAAAATACGATAT
>ERZ1034901.937-NODE-937-length-21596-cov-6.255002_pt1 | contig 21596 bp, 22 predicted proteins | sample MGYA00520628_ERZ1034901 | MGnify/ENA primary metagenome ERZ1034901 (study PRJEB33766, sample SAMN09781783) | gut metagenome | biome: gut microbiome | host: Homo sapiens | place: Madagascar | study: EMG produced TPA metagenomics assembly of the PRJNA485056 data set... | reverse complement strand
CAGCAATAACGTTCCCCCACACACCCACCCCCGGGCGTTCTCGATTCGCAGAACGCCCGGTTTTTTCTTGTTCGGCAAAATTTTTTGAAAAAAAGTGAATGGTTTCAGGCCGCTGGATCGTATTCCAGATAGAAGGCCCCCGAAAGGAAGTGATCCCATGCCCCCTAGCCTGACCCGCCAAGAGGCGGAGCGGCTGGTGAACACCTACGCCGACCTCATCCTCCGCCTGAGCTACACCTATCTCAGCCACACCCACGACGCCCAGGACATCTGCCAGACGGTCTTTCTCAAGCTGATCGAGCGCCGCCCGGCCTTCGCCTCTTCGGAGCATGAGAAGGCCTGGATCATCCGCACGACCATCAACGCCTGCAAAGACCACCTGAAAAGCCACTGGCGAAAAACCACCGTCCCCATCGAGGCCGCCCAGCACGTCCCCGCCCCGGCGGCGGAACCGGGCAGCATCCTGGCCTCCGTGAACCTCCTGCCCCCCAAGTACCGGGCGGTCATCTACCTGCACTACTACGAGGGCTACACCGCCCCGGAGATCGCCCAGCTCCTGGGCCGCCTGCCGTCCACCGTCAACACCCAGCTCCGCCGGGGCCGGGAACAGCTCAAGACTCTATTGGAAAAGGAGGGGTACCCATGAAAGACTATCGCAGCCAGTTCAATGCCCTGCGCTTTTCCCCCGAAGAGAAGCAGGCCATGATAGACGACCTCCTGGCCGCCGCCCCGGAGACCCGTCGGCGGGTGTCCCATAAAAAGCGCGTCCACGTCCTCATCGCCGCTGTCATCGCCGCCGCCCTCTGCGCCGCCTGCGCATCCGGGGCGTTGCAGGCAGCGATCCAGTCCCTCAGCTTTTTCCTGGGGAATCAGCCGGAGCAGACCCAGGTCCTGGGCGAAATGGCCCAGCCCATCGGGGCCAGCGTGACCGACAACGGTGTGACACTTACCGTGGACGCGGTGATCGGCGACGCCAACAGCTACGCCATCCTCTACACCCTCAGCCGGGATGACGGGACACCCTTGCTCCAAAATGTAGACCCGGATGCCAACCTATACAATACCCACTTCGACGAAGGATGGACGATTACGGACCCGGATAGCATAGAGCTCCAGGAAGGGGAAGGCCTGACGTTTACCGGAAACAACCTACTTTACACCGCCTTCCGCCCAACAGACAATGCCATCCACTTCTTTGAAGAATGGCACTGCCCGACGCTGGAGAATATGAGCAGGCCAGCGAGAGCCATCTTCAAAAATTTCCGCGCAGGCATCGTTTCCATGGACGTAGAAAAAGAAGAGGTCGTTGTGGAAGGAAACTGGACCGTTGATTTTCAGCTGACCTATCAGGATGCCTCCATCTATCTGCCCACCGGCCAGACCTTCCACGCAGGGACCAACGAAGCGCTGACGGGGACGATCGAAGAACTCCGCGTTTCTCCACTGTCGCTCTGCGTTACGTATGCCTATGAGATCGACGAAGAGAAGGTCGCAGCAGCTTATGACCTCGCCATGACGACAGAGCCAAAAGAAGAATGGGTAAGCAATGAGATCGAGTGTCAGACCATACAAACACATGTTTTCTTACATCTCAAAGATGGTACCACCAAAGAAGTTGGGTCCTACGGGGACATGTACTCCAAAAAAGGAAAGCAGATACTCTCTGGTACATTCTTCGAGATCACCCCTTTGGACACCATCGAGAGCATCTCCATCGGGGACCTGACCATCCCCATGCCCCAGTCCTGAACGAAAGGAAGTGAGTCTATGCGGCCGACCTTAGACCGCCGGGAAGCGGAGCGCCTGGTGAATACCTACGCCGACAGCATCCTCCGCCTATCCTACGCCTGCCTGGGCGACACGCAGGGCGCTCAGGCCCTCTGCCAGACTATTCTGCGGCAGAGGTTAGAACAGGGCGCCTGCCTGGACGACCCCGCCAAGGAACGCCTTTGGTTCCTGCGGGCCACGTTCCGGGCCTGCCAGAAGCACACCACGCTGGACCCAGCGGCCAAGCGCCGCGTGGCCTGGTTCCTCTGCGAAGGGGATGGCCTATCCCACCGGGAAGCCGCTCGTGTGATGGGTGGTTTTCCTGGGACCGTTGCGGCCCTGCTCCAGGAAGCTGACGGAGAGGAGGGAGCGCGATGAAGACCTATCGGGAACAGTATAACGATCTGCACTTCTCCCCAGAGGAAAAGCAGGCCATGGTCGAGAACTTATTGGCCGCTGTGCCGGAGACGCAGAAGCGAGTGTCTCACAAAAAACGCCTTCACGTTCTGATTGCTGCCGTGATCGCCGCCGCCCTCTGCGCCGCCTGCGCATCCGGGGCGTTGCAGGCCGCGATCCAGTCCCTCAGCTTTTTCCTGGGGAATCAGCCGGAGCAGACCCAGCTCCTGGGCGAAATGGCCCAGCCCATCGGGGCCAGCGTGACCGACAACGGCGTGACCCTCACCGTGGACGCGGTGATCGGCGACGCCAACAGCTACGCCATCCTCTACACCCTCAGCCGGGATGACGGCAGGCCGCTGTTTCCCGGCGTGGATGACCCAGCGATCATCAACCTGACGGACTTCCGGTTTGACGAAGATTTGACCACAACAGAACCAGAAGGTATGGAAGACGCTATGAAAGACAGAAACGTGGTCAGTGGTAGTGGATGGGGGCCTCGGTTCGCCAGCATCCTCCCTGGGGAGAACGCCATTCACTTCATGGAAGCCAGCAACTGGCCCACGCTGAATGGGATGCGCGGCCTCGCAACGGCGACATTTACAAACCTCCGGGCCAAAACTGTCTCCATTGAAATTCCAGAAGAAGACCTCTGTCTCGAAGGAAATTGGGTCGTTGATTTCCAGATCGACTACAAGGACGCCTCCCGCTATCTGCCCACGGGACAAGTGTTCCACAGCAACAGTAAGCGAGATAATGTATTGACCGGAACCATTGAAGAGTTTCGCCTGTCTCCGCTCTCGCTGAAGATTACCTACGCCTTTACGGTGGATGAAACAAAACTAGAGAAACTATATCCCTACCCAGACAAGACGTATGCTAACATTCCGGGCTACCGGGAAGATTGGCTATTCAACGCGACAGCAGATACCCTTCTCGATGTTCCAGTCATCCTACGCTTCCAGGACGGAACCAGCGAAGTACTGTTTTACGGAGGTGATCTCACTGATATGCGTGAAGGGAAGGCCATCATCTCTGATACCTTTGATAAAATCATCCCGCTCAACACCCTGGAGAGCATCTCCATCGGGGATCTGACGGTGGAGGTTCCAGAGTAAATAAAGCACAAAAGCAGCCGTGATTATTAGGACCTGGTTTTCAGGGCCTGTCACGGCTGCTTTTTGCGATCCGTGTGAATTTCTGTGAAAAAGTCGTGTAAATTTACAGGACTTTTTCTGAAAAAATCACACTAAACTGCACCACTTTGGTGTTTCCCCTCATTTCCCCACGCAGAAGCGGGAGAAGATGCGGGCGGTGATATCCTCCCGGACGGTGCGGCCGGTCAGCTCGCCCAGGGCTTCCAGGGCGGCTTCCACGTCGGTGAGAAGGGCGTCGGGGGTCATGCCCAGGTCGAGGGCGTCTTTGGCACGGGTCACGCCGTCCAAGGCCCGCTGGGCGGCCTGGGTCTGGCGCTGGTTGGTGAGCAGTTCCCCGGCGGCGGACTGGGCCGCCTGGGGGAGGAGGGTCTCAGCTCGCTGGGCCAGGGTGGTCTCTAAGGTGTCCAAGCCGTCCCCCGTCTTGGCGCTGAGGGGGACGACGGTCAGGGTGTTCGGGGCATCGTTGGCGGCGGGCTGGGGCAGAGCAAAGTCGGGCAGGTCCCGCTTGTTGGCCAGCAGAATGGTGTCCGCCTGGGCCAGGGCCTCGCGGAGCAGGTCGTGATCCTCTTCGGTCAGGGGCTGGGTGCCGTCGCACACGGCCAGGACCAAGTCGGCCTCGGCCAGGGCCTGACGGCTGCGGGCCACGCCCAGCTGCTCGATGGGGTCGTCGCTGTCCCGCAGGCCTGCGGTGTCAACGAGGCGGAAGAGGTACCCGCCCAGGGTGACTTTGGTCTCGACGGTGTCGCGGGTGGTGCCGGGGATGTTCGTGACGATGGCCCGCTCGTACCCCGCCAGGGCGTTGAGCAGGGAGGACTTGCCCGCGTTGGGGCGGCCGATCAAAACGCAGGTGATGCCCTGATGGAGCAGCGTCCCCCGGCGGCTGGTGGCCAGGAGCGCTTGCAGCGCCGCTTCCTGCCGGGCGAGGATCTGTCCCATTTGTTCGGCCTGGAAGGGGTCGATGTCCTCGTCGGGATAGTCTAACACGGCGCAGAAATGGGCCATGAGATCGGTCAGGGCGGAGTAGATACCGTCGATCTGGCGGGAGAGCGCCCCGTTTAGCTGCCCGGCGGCCTGCCGGGCGGCGGCGGGGGTCTCGGCATCGATGAGGTCGATGACGGCCTCGGCCTGGGTCAGGTCCAGCTTGCCGTTGAGAAAGGCCCGCTGGGTGAATTCGCCGGGCCGGGCCAGGCGTGCCCCGGCCGCGCACAGGGCGTCTAAAACCAGGGAGAGGACCACGGAGGAGCCGTGGCATTGGATCTCTGCCGTCTCCTCCCCGGTGTAGCTGTGGGGGGCGCGGCTGACGAAGGCCAGGCCGGTGTCCAGCAGATCTCCCGCTTGGTCAAAGACCCGGCCATAGAGCAGCTGGCGGTCGGGTGCATCGGAAAGCGGCGTTTTGCCGAGGGGCTGGAAAATGTGCGCGGCGGCCTGGGCCGCGCCGGGGCCGGAGAGACGAAGGATCCCCACTCCGCCGGGTCCGGGCGGGGTGGCGATGGCTGCAATGAGTTCGGACATGGGCTGGCCCTCCTATTCGATCCATTTGAGAAGTAACGAAGACGCAGTTTTCCACCCCCTGTGGAAGGGATGTGGAAAACTCTGTGGATAATGTGCAAAACCGGCCGCCCGGATGTTGGGGCGGCCGGAAATGAACGGAAAAAACGGCGAGAACACGGTGAGAAAACAGCGTCTCAGCCCTCTTCCTCGATGCGCTTGGCGATGGCGCGGGCGGCACGGACGCCGGAGGCGCCGGCCTGGGCCAGGCCGCGGGTGATGCCAGCCCCGTCGCCGGCGGCGAAGAAGTTCTTCAGCGGCGTCTCCAGGTCGCTGGTGAGCTTCAGGCGGGCGGAATAGAACTTGACCTCAGCGCCGTAGAGCAGGGTGTCGTAGTTGGCGGTGCCGGGGGCCAGCTTGTCCAGGGCGTAGATCATCTCAATGATGTCGTCCAGCTGCCGCTTGGGCAGGGCCAGGGACAGGTCGCCGGGGACGGCGGCAGTCAGGGTGGGGTGCGTGGTGGACTTGCTCATGCGGTGGGCGTTGGAGCGCACGCCGCGGATCAAATCGCCGAAGCGCTGGACCAGCACGCCGCCGGCCAGCATGTTGGAGAGAGAGGCGATGTGCTTGCCGTAGCGATACGGCTCGTTGAACGGCTCGGTAAAGTGGTTGGAGACTAAGAGCGCGAAGTTGGTGTTCTCGCTGCGGAGCTTGGGGTCGGAGTAGCTGTGGCCGTTGACGGTGTGGATGCCCTCCACGTTCTCCGAGACCACATGGCCGTAGGGGTTCATGCAGAAGGTGCGGACCTGGTCGCCGTACTGCTTGGTGCGATAGATGAGCTTGGACTCATAGACCACGTCGGTGATGTGCTCAAAGACCAGGGCGGGCAGCTCCACGCGCACACCGATGTCGATCTGGTTGTTGGTCATGGGCAGGCCCAGCTTCTGACATTGGTGGGCGAACCACTCAGCCCCGGAGCGGCCGGGGGCTGCGATGAGATACTTGGAGAGGTACTCGTCGCCGTTGGCGGTCTCCAGGAGATAGCCGCCCTCGGCCTGACGGATCTCCGTGACGGCGGTGTTGAACTGGAAGTCGATGTTCTTCCGCAGGTCCTCATAAATATTCGTGAGGATACGCAGGTTGTTCTCGGTGCCCAGGTGCTTCACGCGGGCCTGGAGCAGGTGCAGGTCAGATTCCAGCGCCCGCTTGCGCAGGGCCTGGGCCTCAGGGGTGTTGGTGGAGAAGACCTCTCTGGTGGCACCGTGGGCGGTGTTGATCTCATCCACATAGTCGATCAGGTCCATGACCTCTTTTTCCGGGATGAAGTCGGTCAGCCAGCCGCCGAAGGCCGTGGTGAAGTTATACTTGCCGTCGGAGAAAGCGCCCGCACCGCCGAAGCCGCACATGGTGTGGCAGACCTTGCAGTCGATGCAGCTCTTGACCTTTCCGGCCACGATGGGGCAGCTGCGGTGGTAGATGTCCTGGCCCTGATCAACGATCAGCACCTTCATGCCGGGGTTCCTGTGGATCAGCTCGTACCCGGCAAAGACGCCAGCCTCGCCGCAACCCAGGATCACGGTATCATAGGTTTTCAGCATGGTGATTCGTTCCTTTGTTCGTTTCAAAAATAAGGGGAAGGGCAAGCCTTCCCATCCGTTGCCTTATTGTATCATATCCAGACATTGGTGTCCAGTGCGGAGGCGCTTTTGGGGGCGTGGCCCCGGTCTCAGCACATGGGCCACGCAGCGGCTTACTTGTAGGGCAAACATTTGCCGTTTTTCTCGCAGGTCGGTTCTTTGCCGGCAACCATCGTGACCAGGTAGTCTCCCTTGCCAAAATTGATCGCAACCACTTTGCCGTCTATCGTATGAAAGATTTGGATCAGCACGGATTCGTCCTGATGTTGTTGGAAAAACTCCTGCACCGTAGTGCCGCTCAAAGGGATATTACCCTTGCCGAACTTGTAGCGCGGGTTTCCATTTTTATCTGCGCTGTCCAGATAGCGCAACACTTCCCGCGCAATTTTTCTGCTGGAGGTATTGACTTCTGTCAGGTCGTTGGGATTCCTTTGTAAGGCACCCAGAGCGCCGTTGGTGATCCGGCCTAAGTTGCTTCTCTTACCGTCAATGGTGGTCGTGAACTTGCAGGACGCTGCAAAACTTTCCGGGTAGAGCGCATAACATTCTGACATGGCGGCCTGCGAAGCAGTCCAGACATCCTGGGCCTCTGCGATCAGGGCCTTTTGTTTGGCTTTGTCGATATACCCCGTCAGAGAGGGGATGAGCAGCGCCGCGAGGATCGCAAGGATCAGCAGAACAACGATCAGCTCCACCAGGGTAAATCCACGCTTGTCTTTCCTTATGTTTCGTTTGCTCGTCCACATTCTTGTGACAGCCTTCTTTCCAAATATAACACAAATTCCTCTAATATAATGCCAGTAATTCCTGCGGAGACAGCAAGGGGATACCGGAAGAAGGGTCCTCGCTGGGCCATGACATCCAGAAAAATGTTGGTGTCAATCATCAAGCGCATCGCGATCCAACCGTTCCTCCCGCAGAGCTTTTGCGTCAAAATCTTCCGGCAGCTTTCCTGCCAGCAGACCGCTGAGCGTGTCCGCAGCTCGCACGTTGGGGTTGACCATTTTTGCAACGCTCTTTCTGTTTCGCGTGATATAAATATCCTCTGAGGGAAGCAGGTCCAAGCATTTGCTGAAGTCGATTTTAAACTCTGTTGCTATTACGACCATGCGCAGCGCTCCCTTCTAATTTATTTTTAGTATATGCAATATCCTGCAAATCGTCAATCAAATCGTGTGATTTTTTAAATTTTCCTATTCGGTAATTTAAAGGTCACATTCCCCCCAAGAACGCTTGTGCTTACCATTAAGCCAGCTACAAGAGCAAAACCTGCGGTTTTTACAAGGCTCCAATTAAATTGTCGTTTCTCTGAATCCTTTTTATCAACCATCTTGACAGTTTCAGTGTCGTGAATACGAATCTCAGTATCCTTCGCATCAACAATTTTGAGGAGTTCCATCTCTTGTGCCAAAATGTCTTTGTATTCTTCGACAGTTAAATCCGGGTTATCGAGAAGTTTATTGTAATCATTATAAATTTTCTCAACAAAATCATAAAACTGTTTTCTACTATTAGAAGAGATATCCATGTCTTTATTTACAGTGGCGTAAACCTGCTTTAGGCTCTCATCATCGCTCAAGATAATCTTTCCGAATATATCCTTGTATTCTTCTATTGATAACTGAACCAGTTTTACGAACTCAGGAAACTGTGTTATAACTTCTTTTGCTACATCTGGTCGCAATTCACTAAGTTTTGAAGCAATATTTAGCACATCATTTTTAGAGAGATTTTTGAAATTTATTCTTTTCATCATATCAAGTGCCTGTTTTTCGGCTGTTGTATACTCCATATATAACCTATTCCTCTTTATCTATAAATCTGATATCAAACTCTCATCTTGAGTTTGTGCTTTTTAACATTTTCAGATAAGTCTCCCCTGCAATTGTATGGAATATTTTCCTCCCAATCAATCATCATTTGATAGATACCAACCATGCTCACGATGGAAACTTGGTGCGTGAGGAATTTCATCACCCCATGCTCTTTTGTTCATTTCTTTATCAAATCTCCACAACAAATTTTGTAACCTGCTAGCCTCAGAAAAGTTGTTCCCAGAGGAGCAATATGCCAATCTGACTTTTTCTCGTTCTGTATTCAATGTTTCGTCTGTCACGGTTTCAAACCACTTGCTACTGTACATATTGGCTTTCTTAATTTCTTCATTAAGTTGCTTCCACAATATCTTTATTGTGTCCTTGTTTTTCACCTCCAAGGTAACGGCAATCATCGTCGGGATGCTTATCCCAACAAGAATAAGCTGAGTTTTATGGGCGGTTACCCACCTCAAAAAGCCCTTTCGATTTTTCGATGATACTTTTGTGTCCTGCTCTAAAGCGTCAATTTCATTTTCGATAGGCTTTTTCTTGGTATCAATCATGTATATCCTCCTCTTCAACAGACAGACTGTTAATCAACTTTTGGAATTCAACTATCTGGGCTTCATCTGTTTCAATCTGTTTCTGCAATTGTTTGATAGTAGACTCTTTACTTATGATAGCTTCCTGACATTTCTGAATTTCGCCCTGAAGGAACATGATCGTGTCTTTTGTCGAGATACGAGCCTTTTTTAGTTGTCCTACATCTATCAATTTCTGCGCAACTAAACTACCCAACATCACTGATGACATTACAGCGGCTCCCATCAACGATGCCTTAGCTGTTGCTGCATACTTTGGAGAAGATTTCAAAAAATCTAGAAGGGCTGTTTCATAAATAATATGACCGCCCTTTTTTGATGATATAGTTGCATCAAGTTTCTTATTACGTATCCATCGACGAACTGTTTCAGGGTTTGTGTTTAGCATTGTAGCGATTTCTTTTACACTATAAGTTTTCACATTATTTTCTCCTTTTCCAGGTCAGTATAACACATAAATGTAGCATAATCAAGATGAAAGCGCAAAAATATAGCATTAAAATATGGGGTACAATCAATTGTTAGGTAGTGGAGTGTAAAAAGAGGAAAGCCTTCTGAGAACCGGCTTTCCTCTTCCCTTAATACTTTTATAGGTAAAATTTATTCACTGATCCCAAACAGCCGCTTGCCGTTTTCTGTGGTGGCTTCCTCCACCTCCTGCGTGGTCAGCCCCTTGATCTGGGCGATGGTTTCGGCCATGCGGTAGACGTAGCGGGAGTCGCACCGCTTGCCGCGGTAGGGCGTGGGGGCCATGTAGGGGGCATCTGTTTCGACCATGATGCGGTCCAGGGGCACGGCGGCGATGACCTCCGGGGCCTTGCGGGCATTTTTGAAGGTGATGGTGCCGGTGAAGGACAGGTGCCAGCCCAGCTTGATGAGGGTCTTGGCGTCCTCCACGCTGCCGGAGTAGCAGTGGAACACGCCGCGGACGCCAGGGAACTCCTTCACGATGGCCAGGCTGTCCCCGTGGGCCTCCCGGTCGTGAACGATGACGGGCATATCTAAGCGCTGCGCTAAGGCGAGCTGGGCGCGAAAGACCTCTTTTTGCAGGTCGCGGGGGACCTCCTGCCAGTAATAGTCCAGGCCGATCTCCCCCACGGCCTTGACCTTGGGGTGGTGGGTCATGGCCTCTACCTGGTCCAGCCAGTCATCCGGCAGGCCCAGGGCGTCTTCGGGGTGGACCCCAGCGGCGGCGTAAAGGAAGGGGTATTGCTCGGCCAGGGCGATGGACTGGCGGGAGCTTTCCAGGTCACAGCCGGGGCACAGGACCAGGCCGACGTTGGCAGCGGGCAGGGCAGAGAGGACTTCGTCCCGGTCGGGGGCGAACTGCTCGGCGTAATAATGGGCGTGGGTATCAAACAGCATGGTGGCTCAGTCCTCCTTTTCCGGGATCTGCACCAGGGGATGCCGCCCCCGGCTGTCGCTGACTTTTTCCAGCTCCATGACCCGTTCCGGATCCGCGTTTTGCAGGTGGAGCAGCTTTTCCGCCATGATGCGGGAGAAGCCGGACTGCAAGATGCTCTGGATGATGACGTTTTCCACCGCGCCATCGTCCGCCGCCTGGGGGTCTAAGATACCCTGGACGGCGGCGCGGGTCTGGGCAGTGTAGAAGTTGCCCACCTCTTGCAGCTGGGCGATGTAGCCGGTGTAAAAGCTCTTGATCTCCTCCTCGTTGGCGGTGGAGGGGAGCAGCTGTTGCAGGCCGTTGATGCTGATGCCCTGCTTCAGGGTGAAGATCATAATGAGGAAGGCGATGTGGACCCGGTAATACTTGCGCTTTTCCGGGGCGGGCATGACCTTGAGGCGGACGTAGTTGTTGATGGTCGTGGGGGTCACGGGCTTGTCCTTCGAGTCCTCCATGGGGATGAAGTCCAGGTACTGGCCCAGCAGGGCGATGACCTGATCCATGTACAGGCCGATGTCCGGCAGCTCTTTCCAGGCGGGCAGCTTGTAGTTGTTCAAATAATGCTCCCACCGGATGAGCTTGTGGGCGATCAGCTCCTTGTCGTAGCTCATAGTTTCTCTCTTTCCGGACCGAAAACCGGTCCTCCCATTGTAGTATATTAGAACGAATCGGACCTAACAGCCCATTTGTAATAAGTATAACACAGGAAACAGACAGAGACAACCAGAAAAAGAACCTATTTTTCACAGCATCTTGAGTTGTATATTATCTAGTGCACGGCAGGTCTGCGTTTCTATGGGAATTTGGATTGACTTCGTTCTCTTGGCACACTATAATGTCTGTCAGCCAGAAGTGGAAAATTATGTATTACGGACTGTATCTATGGGGGAGCTGTGATCATGTCAGAAGAAGTCCTACCACGAAAGCTGCGTCTTTCCTCCTTTCAAATCATTATCTTAGGGTTTGCCGGCGTCATCCTGGTGGGTGCGTTGTTGCTGATGCTGCCGCTCGCATCGGCGGATGGCTGCGTGACGCCGTTTCCTAAAACACTTTTTACGGCAACCTCTGCCGTCTGCGTGACCGGGCTTGTGGTCGAAGACACGGGCAGCTATTGGTCTGTCTTTGGGCAGGCCATCCTCTTGGTGCTCATTCAGGTCGGTGGTCTTGGCGTTGTCACGGTAGCCGTCTTTTTTGTCATGCTGTCCAAGCGAAAAATTTCGCTGATGCAGCGAAGTACCATGCAGGATGCCATCTCTGCGCCGAAGGTCGGCGGGATCGTCCGGCTGACGAAATTCTTTCTCCGTGGAACTTTTTTCATCGAGCTGCTGGGTGCCCTTGTCATGCTGCCGGTGTTTTGCCGGGACTACGGGTGGTCCGGTGTGTGGATGGCGGTGTTTCATTCTGTCTCTGCGTTCTGCAACGCCGGCTTTGATCTCTTGGGGCAGAGCGGCAGCCCCTACCCCTCGCTGACCGGATACGCAGCAGACCCGGTGATCAACCTCACGATCATGCTGCTGATCGTGCTGGGCGGCATCGGATTTTTGACCTGGGATGACGTTTGGGAGAATCGGCTGCACATCCGACGCTATCGGATGCAAAGCAAGGTGATCCTGGTCACAACGGTATGCCTGATCCTCCTGCCAGCGCTCTTTTTCTTCCTGGCGGACTATTCCGCGCTTCCCATCGGGAAACGGCTCTTGGCTTCCTTTTTCCAGGCAGTTTCCCCGAGGACGGCCGGCTTTAACACCATGGACCTTACCGCAATGACAGAAGCGTCTCGGGCCATGATGATCTTACTGATGCTGGTTGGCGGCTCGCCAGGCTCTACCGCAGGCGGAATGAAAACGACTACCTTGGCGGTTCTGCTTGCCAACGCCGTTGCGACCTTCCGCCGCCGGGAGAGCCCGCAGTTTTTTGGGCGCAGAGTCGGCTCTGGGGCCGTCAAAACGGCTGCAACGATCTTGAGCATGTATCTCATGCTATTCTTTGGCTGCGGGCTATTTATCAGCATTTATGAGGCCCTGCCGCTGTCTACCTGCCTGTATGAAACGGCGTCTGCCGTGGGGACCGTGGGCTTGACGCTGGGCATCACGCCCCAGCTCCATCTCCCCTCTCAGCTGCTTTTGATCCTCCTGATGTATTTAGGCAGGGTAGGCGGTCTGACCCTGGTCTACGCAGCGATGTCCAGCCGGGAGCCGAGCGTTGCAAAACTACCGCTGGAAAAAATCACCGTCGGATGATCCTCTCAACCATCAGAAGAAGGAGCAAAGTGGAATGAAAAATATATTATTGATCGGCACAGGGCATTTTGGGCACCACATCGCCGTACAGCTGGCGCAGCTTGGCCACCAAGTCATGGCAGTAGACAGCAGAGAGGATCGGATCAACGAGATCCTTCCCTTTGTCACCAGTGCGCAAATCGGTGACGCCACAAACAAAGAATTCCTTCGTTCCCTGGGCGTTGGAAACTATGATGTCTGCTTTGTGACCATCGGCGGCAACTTCCAAAACTCCTTGGAAACGACCTCCCTCATCAAAGAATTGGGCGCTGCCTGTGTTGTCTCCCGCGCAGAGCAGGATGTTCAGGCCAAGTTTCTGCTCCGCAATGGCGCAGACCATGTCGTCTATCCAGAGAAGCAAACGGCCAAATGGGCCGCGATCCGCTACTCTACCGATCATGTTTTTGATTATATCAAGCTCGACGAGCAGCATGCGATCCTGGACGTGGAGGTACCCAAGACCTGGGTGGGGAAAAGCATCGGCGCATTGGATATCCGCCGAAAGTTTGGCGTGAATATTCTTGGTATAAAACGCGACGGAAAAACAGATGTCTCTGTTACCCCTGAGACGATTCTAACAAAAGACATCTCCGTTCTGGCCTTGGGAGAATATAAGGCACTGCGAAAATGCTTTCATCTTTGAGCGGAGCGGTCCAGCCCACCGCCCTGCCAGAGCAGATCTTTGTGCAACAGAAAATTTACAGGAAAACAGAAAATCTCCGTGCGTTTTGCGGGAGAATGTGGTAAGATAAAGAGAATTGACCTGCGGGAGGGGCGTCCGCCCGCAAGTTTCTCGAAGGGAGTCCTGTTTCTATGCGGAAATCCGTACTGCTGCCTGCTGCGGCGGTGGCGGGGGGCGTGGTGGGCCTTGTGGTCCGCCGGGTCTATCTCGCCAACGGCTTTGAGGCCGGCACCGGCCTGCCCATCGCCGGGGCGCCCAGCCTGTGGGCGATGGCGATCGTGACCGTCGTCGTGCTGGGCCTGCTCGTTGCTTTGAGCTGCGGCAAGCATAAGAATTATACCCAGTGCTACACCGGGGCCTTTTATTCCGAACATACTGTCTGCATCGCCGGGATGCTGGCCGGAGCCGTTTTGCTGGGCGTGGGTGGTTTCCTCGCCCTGGCCAACTGGTTCAGCAGCCCCTCTCTGGGCCTGATGGAGAAGCCCCTGCGGCGGGAGCTGAGCGTCACTTGGTTCTACCTCGGTATCTTCTGCCTGCTGGCCGCGGCGGGGATCTATTTCGTCACCCAGAAAATGCGCCAGAAAGAACCGATCCTCACGGCCTGGGCCGCCATGCCCACCCTGGCCGGGTGCCTGTGGGTCGTGGCCAACTACTACGACAACTGGGCCGAGGAGCCGGTGCTGGGGCACTACGCCATCCCCATGCTGGCCACGGGCCTGTCCATGCTGGGCTGCATGATGATCGGGGCCATGGGCTTTGACAAGGCCCGCGTCTCGACCACCCTGGCCTTCTCCCTGTCTGGGGCCTCGGTGTGCATCATGGCCCTGGCCGACGGGCTCAACTGGGCCAATACGGCGATCCTGCTGGGGATGGTCTTCTATCAGCTGTCCATGGCCAGCGCTCTCATCGCCAACGACGACCGCGCCCCCGGCCTGCCCGCCTGCGCAGCGCACTGCAAGCAGTGCCACGGCTGCGCCCCGATGGGCACGCTGAAAAAGAACAAGAAAAAGGCGAAGAAAAAAACCAACGAATCAGGAAAATAATCCGGCATTTCCGGGGCGCTTCTGCGTCCCGGCCCGCCGATGGAGGATCAATATGGAAAGAGAACAGAAGAAAAAGTTTTATATCACCACCCCGATCTACTACCCCTCGGACAAGCTGCACATCGGCCACACCTACTGCACCGTGGCCACCGACGCCATGGCCCGCTATAAGCGGCTCCAGGGCTGTGACGTGATGTTCCTGACCGGCACCGATGAGCACGGCCAGAAGATCGAGGACAAGGCCCGCGAGGCCGGCGTCACCCCCCAGCAGTTCGTGGACAACATCGTCACCGGACCCAAGGGCGTGCTGGACCTGTGGAAGCTCATGAACATCTCCAACGACCGCTTCATCCGCACCACCGACGACTATCACGTCGCCGCCATCCAGAAGATCTTCCGCAAGATGTACGACAACGGGGATATTTATAAGGGCAAGTACGTCGGCAAATACTGCAAGCCCTGCGAGTCCTTCTGGACCGAGAGCCAGCTGGTGGACGGCAAGTGTCCCGACTGCGGCCGTGAGGTCCAGGACGCCGAGGAAGAGGCTTACTTCTTCCGGCTGTCCAAGTACGCGGACAAAATTCAGGACCTGCTGGAGAACACCGATTTCTTACAGCCCCGTTCCCGCGTAAACGAGATGGTGAACAACTTCATCAAGCCCGGCCTGGAGGACCTGTGCGTGTCCCGGACCTCCTTCTCCTGGGGCATCCCCGTGGACTTCGACCCCGGCCACGTGGTCTATGTGTGGGTGGACGCCCTGTTCAACTACACCACCGCCCTGGGTCTGTACAACGACAAGTACGATGACTATGACCACTATTGGCCCGCCGACTACCACTTCGTCGGCAAGGAGATCGTCCGCTTCCACTCCATCATCTGGCCCGCCATGCTGATGAGCATGGATATGCCCCTGCCCAAGCACGTTTACGGCCACGGCTGGCTGCTGCTGGACGGCGGCAAGATGTCCAAGTCCAAGGGCAACGTGGTCGATCCCTACGTCCTGGCGGAGAAGTTCGGCGTGGACGCCCTGCGCTTCTTCCTGATGCGCACCTTCCCCTTCGGCTCCGACGGCAACTTCTCCAATGAGCTGCTCATCAACACCATCAACGTGGACCTGGCCAACGACCTGGGCAACCTCGTCAGCCGGACCACCGCCATGGTCCAGAAATACTTCGGCGGCACCCTGCCCGCCGGCTGCAAGACCTGCGCCGCCCCCGAAGCCTACGACACCGAGCTGATCACCCTGGCCTCCGGCCTGCGGGACCGCTACGAGGCCGACATGGAAGCCTGCGCCCCCCACAAGGCCCTGGAAGAGGTCTTCAAGGTCATCCAGCGGGCCAACAAATACATTGACGAGTCCATGCCCTGGGCCTTGGCCAAGGATATGGACGCCAACGGCGCCCGCCTGGCCCACGTCCTGTATAACCTGCTGGAGGCCACCCGCATCTGCGGCATCCTGCTGGCCCCCTTCATCCCGGACTCCTCTGCCAAGCTCTTCGCCCAGATCGGGGCCGACGAGCGCGTGCAGACCTGGGACTCCGCCAAGGTCTGGGGCAGCCGCCCGGAAGACGCCCCCGTCGTGAAGGGCGAGAACCTCTTCCCCCGCATCGACATGGACAAGGCCCTGGAGGAGCTGGAGGCCATCCGCCAGGCCTCTGCCGCCCCCGCCCAGCCCGCCATTGAGACGGAGCCCTGGCAGGAGGACGTGGACTTCGACACCTTCTGCAAGTCCGACTTCCGCGTGGTCAAGGTCAAAGCCTGTGAGGCCGTGAAAAAGTCCAAGAAGCTGCTGAAGTTCACCCTGGATGACGGCTCCGGCACCGACCGCCAGATCCTCTCCGGCATCGCCATGTACTACAAGCCCGAAGACCTGGTGGGCAAGACCCTGGTGGCCATCGTGAACCTGCCCCCCCGCAAGATGATGGGCCAGGAATCCCAGGGCATGCTGCTCTCCGCCGTCCACAAGGAAAACGACGAGGAGCGCCTGAACCTGGTCATGCTGAACGACGCCATCCCCGCCGGCGCGAAGCTCTGCTAAACAACCGATCCCAAAAGCTGCGACAGGACACCCCGCCCTGTCGCAGCTTTTTCTCGTTTTTTGGATTTTTTTGAAAGAATTCTCCCACCGGACCGGATAGATAAAGTGAACGGCTGTTCAATCCCACCGAGGAAGAGGTGATTTCTTGTCTGCTGCCCAAGAGGAATGGGTCCACCAGTTGTACATCCAACACGCTCCTGACCTGTACCGGATCGCCAAGTACCGCCTCCAGGACCCGGACACGGCTTACGATCTGACGCAGGAGGTCTTTCTGACCCTGCTGAGCAAGACAGAGGTGATGAGGAAGCACCCGAATCCTGCCGGTTGGTTACATCTGACCCTCCGCAACAAACTAAACCATGAGTTTGCCCGCCGGACCACCCGGTCCAGACATGAGGTCCCGGAGACGGAGCTTGCCTGGCTGCCTGCCCCTGGGCCGGGGGAGGGGAAGACCCTGGATGAGCTGCTGCCCCGACAGCTGAGCCAACAGGACCGGGAACTCTTGAAAATGGCCTATGAAGACGGCCTGACCTACCAGGAGATGAGCCAACGTCTGGCCATTCCCCCAGCTACCTGCGGCACCTGGCTCTACCGGGCCAGGCAGCGCTGCAAACAGTATCTGACGCAAGAAAAAGGGGGTTTCTATGAAAAACGATAGACGATTCTTATCGGGAAGTGACGAGGAACTGATCCAAGCTTTGGAATCTCTGCTCCAGCAAAAAGCCCCGGATCAAGACGCCGTGCATGCGATCCTGGATGAGCTGGACCGCCGAAGCAACGCCTCTGCCTTTGATCTGGAACGTGGTTGGGCTGACGTACAGGCACGATCTCGTGCCAGCAAGCTCGAACCCAGGGAAGCAAGCCGCTGGAAAGCGTGGCTGCGCTCTGCCGCCTGTTTCCTTTTGGTTTTGCTCGTGACGTTTGGTGCGGTTCTTGCGCTCAGCCCGGAGGCCCGTGCTGCCGTATCGAACCAGCTGGGCTATGAATCCGTTGGGATCCCGCTTCCCGCCGGGAATATCACGATCCAACTCAGCGGGGAGGGCGGCGGCTTCTATACCAGCGAGCACTTTGCCTGCGTGAAAGAGAACGGAGACCAGTTGTCCTATGCCTTCCAAAACAACGGAACGGAGGCTTGCTATGTCAGCCTATATAAAGTGGGCCTCTTGGGAGGCTATAAGAAGGTCACAGAGTCGATCCTCATCCAGCCCGGAGAGACCGGGCATGGGTCCTACGAAGACCCCGGCAACGAGACCTATTGCATCCGCATCTCTTCCCAGTTTGGAGGAGGCATCTGCGGCACGCTGGATGCTACGCAAACGCATACTTGACATCGAATCGGGAATAGACTATAATACAATCTGTTTTTCTGTTCTTTCTGTTATCCAGCCATTTGCAGATGTAATAGGAAACTATACCTGCCAAGACAGAAAGAAGGATGCTATCATCACACCCACGTCTCCCCTTCTCGCCGAGGGGAGCGGCAGCGACATTAGCACAAAAGATCCTGGAAGCCGCTACTTCCAGGGTCTTTTTGTTACTCCGTTGACAACCCCCGCCCTCTGGTGTATCATCAAGATAGAAAAGATTCCCAGGGACAAGGAGGAACCAACATGAAAAAGATCGTATTGCCCATCGACGGCAGCGCCCGCAGCCAGCGCACCATTGCCATTACCAAGCAGATCTTCCACGGCCAGGACGCGGAGATCACCCTCCTCATGGTCCTGCCGGAGCCGCGCTACACCGACGCCCAGGCCGAGCGGGACCGGGCGACCATCCAGGCCAACCAGGAGCTGGCCGACTTCGCCAAGGAGTTTGCCGGCTGGAAGGTCAAAACCGTTCTCCTGCGGGGTCACCCCGGCCCGGAGATCGTGCAGTACGCCAGAGACCACGGATACGACACCCTGGTCATGACCCGCTCCAGCCGCGGCCCGCTACAAAAGCTGGGCTCCGTGGCCACCTACATCGTCCGCAACGCCCAGTTCTTGGACCTGATCGTCATGCGGGAAGATGTCGTGTAAAATTTCATCCTGAAACAGACCAAGGCCCCGTCCGACTGGACGGGGCCTGTTTTTGCCTTATTTCAGCGTGATTTTTCGCAGGACGCGGCGGTAGGATGCCTTCCCCGGCTCTGACTGGGTGACGGCTTCCAGCAGTCCATCCCGGATCAACTGCTCCATTCGCAGGGCCAAAAACTCATCGGAAATGGGCATTTGCGTGACACCCAAGACCCTGCCAATGACTTCTTCCTCCCGAAATTCTTCGGGCTGAGCAGCGATCTCCTGGAAAAGGAAGAAGTCATACAGCGTCTCCGGGGCGCTGACCAGGCGGCCATTTAAGACGGCCCGGAGGGGCGCGTTTTCCCGGCGCAACTCCTTCCAACGGTCGGCCATGGCCCGCAGCAGGGGAGAGGGGAGGCGAACACCCGCCGTCTCCCAGCGACTCCATTCCTCCGGGCACACTTCGCCCCACGCACGGTATTGGACCACAACGCCGTCCTCCCGTTCCAGAAAGGCGGGAAGCTCGACCAGGGATACATCTAAGTTCTCCCAGCCCAAGGGTTCCAGCTGGGCGACCAGCCAGTATAGGCCGCATTTTTCCTGTGGCGCATCGCTGCTCCAGATGCGAAGCGGCGTGTCCTTGGCCTGGGCAAGCAAAGCGGCCAGAGGCTCGCGGGCCGCCGCAAACTCTTTCTGAATGTCTCCCCGGTCCAGCGGGAGCGGAAAGCAGAAGAGATTTTCCGGCTTGCGGTGGGTGGCATTTATCGCGGCCTGCTCCATGCTGCCCAAAACGCTCTCGTTAAACACGATCTCCAGCATTATGGTTTCTCCTTCGGGGGTTCCTCCTGGGACTTTTCCAGGGTGACAGGGGGATCCTGGGGGGCGTCTGTTGCAGGCGGCTCTTCCGCAGGCTTGTCCTCTGCGGGCGGATTCTCCGTTTTGTCCTCTGCGGGGGCCGCTGGTGCGGCGGTGGATTCGGCCCGGAGGGGGGAGTCTGCCGCGGCGGGGTCGCGGCCCTCGATGATGGCAACCATTTCCGCACCGGTGATGGTCTCCTTTTCCAGCAGATAGGCCACGACGGCGTCCATCTCCTGGCGGCTGTCTCGGATGATCTGGACCGCTGCAGCGTAACACTGGTCCAGGATGGCGCGGACGGCCTCGTCTAAGGCAGCGGCGGTGTCCTGGGCGCAGTCCATGCCGTAGCCGCCGTCGAGATACTGGCTGCGCTTGGAGGCCAGGGCCATCATACCGAAGCGGTCGCTCATGCCGTACATGGCGACCATGTTGCGGGCCACAGATGTGGCGTCCTGAATGTCCTGCGCGGCCCCGTTGGTCATGGTGTTCATCACCACTTCCTCGGCGGCGCGGCCGCCCATGGAGACGGCGATGCGGGCCAGAAGCTCATCGCGGGTGCGCAGCTCGGTCTTGTCCTCCTCCGGCATAAGCAAGGTGTAGCCCAGAGAGCCTTGCGTGTGGGGGACGATGGTGATCTTCTGGACAGGCTCCGTGTTCTTCTGCTTGTAAGCGACCATGGCGTGGCCGACCTCGTGGTAGGCCACGAGCTTTTTCTCAAACTCGGTGAGGACGCTGCCCTTCTTCTCGGTGCCGGCGATGACCAGCTCGAAGGCGGCCAGCAGGTCCTCCTGCTTCACGGCCCGGCGCCCCAGACGGACGGCCCGCAGGGCGGCCTCGTTGACCAGATTGGCCAGGTCCGCGCCCACACACCCGGCGGTGGCCAGGGCGACCTTTTTCAGGTCCACATCCTCGGCCAGACGGATGCGGCGGGTGTGCACTTGCAGGGTGGCCAGACGGCCCGCCAGGTTGGGCCGGTCGATGGTGATGCGGCGGTCGAACCGGCCGGGACGCAGCAGGGCCTGGTCCAGGACCTCCGGGCGGTTGGTGGCAGCCAGGAGGATAACGCCCTTGGAGGGGTCGAAGCCGTCCATCTCCGCCAGGAGCTGGTTCAGGGTCTGCTCGCGCTCGTCGTTGCCGCCCATGCGGTTGTCACGGGATTTGCCGATGGTGTCGATCTCGTCGATGAAGACGATGCAGGGAGCGACTTTGTTGGCCTCCTTGAAGAGGTCCCGGACACGGGACGCGCCCACGCCCACAAACATCTCCACAAAGTCCGAGCCGGAGATGGAGAAGAAGGGGACCCCTGCCTCTCCCGCCACGGCCTTGGCCAGCAGGGTCTTACCGGTGCCCGGCGGGCCGACCAGCAGCGCCCCCTTGGGGAGCTTCGCGCCGATCTCGGTGTATTTGCCGGGGTTGTGGAGGAAGTCGATGATCTCTTCCAGGGATTCTTTCGCCTCGTCTTGGCCGGCCACATCTGCGAAGGTCACGCCGGTGGACTTTTCCATATAGACCTTGGCGTTGGACTTACCCACGCCGCCGAGACCGCCGGGGCCGCCCATGCGGCGCATGATGAAGATGAGGGCGCCGGTCATAATGACCACGGGCAGGACGTAGCTCAGAAGCATGTTCATGAGCAGGGAGGTCTCTTTTTCCATGGTGAAGGCATAGGCGACGTTGTGCTGCTTCAGAACGGGCAGCAGGTCGTCGTCCCGATAGCCCTGGCCCTGGGGGGGCGCAGTGATGTAGCAGGTGGCCCCACCCTTTTCCATCTGTTCGGCCAGGACTTTTGCCAGGTCCTGGTCGCTGCTCTGACCGCTGGGTTGGGTGATCCCGGCGGGCAGGTCTTTGCTTAAATAAAATGTGATCTGTTTGTTGGCCAGCTCTGCCGTGGCGACCTCGTTGTTCTCCACCATCTGGATGAACTCGGAGTAAGTCACCTCTTTGGTCCCGGCGTTGGCGATCTCCCCGGCGATGAAGTTGAAAATGATCACCAGCACCAAAGCCCAGACCAGAGCACCGACGAAAAAGCCACGCTTTTTCGGACCCTGGCCGCCTTTATTATTTTTGTTGTCTTGATTGGGATTCAACGGTCTTGTCCCTCCGTTCCGGGGGAATTTCCCCGATTCTTGTAGCGTTATGGTACCATATTTCCCCATCCATTGCAAGAAACGGGGTGTGTCGCAGGTGTTAAGAAATTGTGAATGGGCGAGAACATTTCCTGGGAAAAAGGGGGTTTCTCTTCCCCGCCCAGTATGTTATAATCATTGGATATGAACCTGATACTAACCTGCGCAGAAGCGACGGTTTTTTGTCCTGCAATTTCTTCCTGCGGCCTTCGCGCCGAGATCGGAGTTTACTTTGAAACAGAATCTAAATCCCAAAGAAAAGCGTCCCCGCCCCACCCGTGAGCGGGACGAAGCCCCTGCCGACGGC
>ERZ1034901.931-NODE-931-length-21694-cov-8.149730_pt1 | contig 21694 bp, 14 predicted proteins | sample MGYA00520628_ERZ1034901 | MGnify/ENA primary metagenome ERZ1034901 (study PRJEB33766, sample SAMN09781783) | gut metagenome | biome: gut microbiome | host: Homo sapiens | place: Madagascar | study: EMG produced TPA metagenomics assembly of the PRJNA485056 data set... | reverse complement strand
AGATTATATATAATACATTTAAAAAAATCAACTATTCTATACCTCTTATAGTTTCTATAATGTTCTGGCGCTTTATCTTTATAAGCGAATACTGCATTATAAAGTATATCAGAAGGATAACTGCCACAACTGATATTATTATGGCTGCCACTGGTATATTGTATGCCATTCCTGAGCCTGAACCCTGTGCAAGATATATTATATATGAGAGCACATTTCCAAGAATAAGACCGCCTATAAGTGACTTACTTCCATAGAATATACTTTCAAGCCTTATCATTCTGTTAAACTCCCTGCCAGTCATTCCTATAGACCTAAACATCGCAAATTCCCTGCTTCTTAATTCCATACTTGTTGTAAGCGTATTGAAAATGTTGGTAACGCCTATAAGTGATACTACTATTATAAATCCGTACAGGAATATTGATACAAGCATAACAAGTCCGTCATTCTCTCTTTTTTCCTGTGCAAGATTAACTATATTGGAAATATCTATGTCGTAATCATTTACAAGAATATTACTTACTGCATCTGCATCATCACAGTTAATATTGATAACTGAGTCACCATAACTGCCGCCATCTTCACCGAAATAATTATTCATATACTCATCACTTACTACAAGATAACCACCAGATGCATACATATTACTAAAGCCGAGAGGCTTTTCATCTACACAGCCGACCACATTTATATAATAATAACTGCCATCGGTTATATCAGAGCTTCCATAGCTGCCTTTTCCTGTAACCTTATAGCACAAAGTATCACCAGCTTTATAGTTATATATATTGAAGTATTCTACTTTCTGCTCCTCATTATACTGATATGTCTTGTTGATAAGTATGCCGCCTTTTTTTGCCTCATCAACAGTCAGGCCTGCTTTCTTTGCAAATGTTTCATACTGCTGCCTTCCAAGTGAAATTATATTGATATAATAGTTCGTATCAGAATCATTGCTGCCTGCATTATCATTATTGCCACTATCATCCATATAAGACTTATATATCCTCTTATAATCATCCGTATAGTCAGGCTTTTCCTTAAACTGCGCCTCTACACCACGTACATAAGAATACTCGCTTACGTGTGTGCTGCTGTTTATATTATCAATCATACGGCTGACATCCTCGTCAGTTAATTTACTTGACATAACAAGCGCCTTTACATCAACTCTTCCCTGTGCATAAGTTCCAGCTGACTGCATAAGAAGACTGACAAAGCTATACATTGCTATAAATACTGTTACACTTATACATATAGATATAGTAACAACTCTGTACTTACTCTTATTACGCTTCATATTCTTATAGGCAATAATACCGCCTTCACCAAACATTTTATGAATATACGCCGGTGTTTTAAGCTTCTTTGACTTTATCTTTATATTGTCGCTGTGGCGTATAGCTGCTATAGGCGACATACGCGATGCCCTTACTGCTGGTCTTATTGATGACAAAAATATCATAAATATTGCAAGAATAACTGCAACACCGACACCTGCAAGTGATATCCTGTATACAATAGTCATCTCAAAAAGTAGTCCTATATATTTATTGGCAATTATAACAAGCACATATCCAGCGAAAAGACCGCTTAGTATACCTGCCACAATTCCTGCTGCTCCTAAAGCTGCCGCTTCATACAGCACATTTCTTCTTATCTGCCTTGGAGTAGCACCTATTGAAGCTAACATACCATACTGCTTTGTCTTTTCTGTTATTGATATCGAAAAACTGTTACTTATACATACTGCTGATGTCACAATAATAATTACTATTACAACCAGCGCCATATTATATACAAAGGCTATGCTTGAATTAGTCAGATTATTGGACTCATATCTTATAAGCCAGTCATTTAAGTAATAAGCATATGTTTTACTTAGTTCCTCCATAAATTTATCATATTCGCTATCACTAAGACTAACTGAACTCTTATTGCTTATGCTCTCAAACTTATTCCTGTCAACTCCAAGAATATCTGCACTTACCCTATACGCCTCTTTAATTCCGGCTTTATTATATCTTAAATATATGTCAGTTCCCCTGCTTACTGTCTTTGCATTGGCATCTAATACATCATCATCGGACACATTCTTGTCAGGTACCCCAGTATTGGCAAGCTGGGAAGCTGCACTGTTGACAGATGTAAACACTGAATAACCCGGCGCACTTCTTGCTTCTTCACCATATCCTGGACGTTCACATATACCAACTATTGTATAAGTTTTTGTTGTATCGGTTACAAGTTCTTCTCCATCTATATAGTACGAATTCTGATAGAGTTTACTTCCAGCATACTCTCTTTCTCCTAAATCTAATGTAAGCTTATCGCCTATATTATACTTTACCCCACCATTGGTCTTTATGTGGGCTGATATAACAAGTTCGCTGTCATTAACCGGAAGTCTTCCCTCTGTGAGCTTTATACTTGAGCTTTCAAATGCTTTGTCATCAAGCGCAAGCACATTAAGGTATGGCTTGCTGTTATTAACCGAACCATCAAGATATGCATATCCTAACTGTTTCATCGTATAGAAACTGTCTACATATCTGTTGTTCTCTATTCCACTGACCTTATCATCCGGTACCGCATACAGCATAAAATGAAAGTCTCCATCTTTCTGCTTCTGTCTGACAATAAGGCTCTCTCTCATACTTGTCGCAATAGTCGTAACCGCTACAAGAAGTGCTGTTGCAAGCACAATACCAACTATAGTTACTATAGTTCTCTTTCTGTTTAACTTTAAGTTTTTTATTGTAAGTCTGTTAAGCACATTCATATCTTTATAGTCCTTTCTGCGCAGCCTCAGTCATTCTGCCATCTTCTATGCGAAGTATCCTGTCCGCTATTTTCGCTATTTCAAGATTGTGCGTAATCATTACAATAGTCTGCTTGTAACGCTTGTTTGACAGCTTTAACAGCTCCACTATCTCATCACTTGAACGGCTGTCAAGATTACCTGTCGGCTCATCCGCAAGAACTATGGCAGGATGATTAATAAGCGCCCTTCCTATAGACACTCTCTGCTGCTGTCCACCTGATAGCTGGTTTGGAAGATGATTAATTCTTTCATCCAGTCCAAGCGTATTTATAAGTTCTGCAAGCTCCGCCTTGTCCGGCTCTCTTCCATCCAGTTCACACGGAAGAGTTATATTTTCCTTTACATTAAGTATAGGTATAAGATTGTAAAACTGATATATGATACCTACCTGTCTTCTTCTGAATATTGCCATCTTGTCGTTATTAAGGCTGTATATATCTTCTCCCTGTATATATACTTTTCCCGATGTCGGTCTGTCGACACCACCTAACAGGTGCAGAAGTGTAGACTTTCCACTTCCTGAGCTTCCTACTATCGCCACAAATTCTCCCTGATTAACACTAAACGACACATCATTTACAGCTGTCACTTCACTGTCACCCTTGCCGTATTTTTTAACAAGGTGCTCCACCTTTAATATCTCCATAATATAAATTCCTTTCTTTTCTTACTCTTCCATCATCTTATATATCTCAGATGACATTTCAGTGACATTTTGTGATTTTATTAATCACATCTTGATATACTTGACTATAAATGTTGTCTTATCCTCATTACTATCAACCGTGATATATCCGCCCTGCTTCTCCACAACTGCCTTTGCCAGCGGAAGCCCTATCCCCATACTGTTATCCTCAAACTTCGCCTCACTGTAATACCTCTCAAATATCTGTTTCTGCTGCATATCAGTAAGCTTTTCGCCTGTATTGGTTATATACACCGCTGTATACACGTCATTATCCTCTGTTTTCACAGTGACATTTTCACCTGTATTGCTGTGTTCTATTGCATTTTTAATAATATTCTGTATCGCCTCCCTATTCCAGTTATAATCACCATATATGACACAGTCCGTATCAGTGCAGACATTTACAGGAACATTTTTTATCTCAGATATAATAGCGAGATTGTCACTCGCCTCTTTTATAAGCTCTGTGAGGCAGACCTCTTCTTTTTCAAATTCCACCACACCAGCATCTATTCTTGAAAGCTTCAACATAGACACTATCATCCAGTTCATTCCGCTTACCTGACTGAACACTTCATATGTAAACTGCTTTCTTAAGCCAGCCTCCATATCCGGATTGTTGATAAGGTTATCAAGAAGTATCTGCGCCGATGTGAGTGGTGTCTTTAACTGGTGCGATATATCCGATACCGACTGCGCTAAAGCCACTTTATTCTGTATGGCATTGTCTGTCTGCTCCTTCAGCCATACCATAAGCTTGTATAACTGGTTTTTCAAGCTGCTCAACTCATCCTCTGTGTTATTTTCAAGGTCAAGATTATAATTGCCCGCTATTATCATATCCATGTAATGGCTTAACTGTTCAAGCCTGTATGTCCTCTTTCTTAAGTAAAGAATGAATATCCCCAGATATATAATGCCGCTTACAGCCAGTATAATGCCGCCCAGCAGCACATATGACCTCTTAAGCCCTGACAGTGACCTTACAGCAAATGCTTTCTCATCTATTCCGTAGCTTAGGAGAAGAGGCTTTATCGCTTTTTCTGTCTTACTGCTAATATTCTGTGGAGAATTAATTACATTTATAAGCTCTGTTACATCCACATCAGGATACTGGCGACACACGCTGCTTATTATCCCCGTCATCGCATCCATCTCACGCTGCCTGTACATATCCGAAAGCATTGAAGCTGTTATTATGTATACAATAAGGCTTATTACAAATGTTACGACAGCAATCGTTATATATTTTACAGCCTGTCTGTTTTTATATGTACCCATACTTTTATATACACTCCCTTCTTTTATTTACTCATATCTCCTATCTTATATCCCACACCTCTGACCGTTACTATAAGCTTTCCTTCCTTATCACCAAGCTTCTCTCTCAGTCTTTTTACTGTTACGGTCAGAGTATTATCATTAACAAAATTTCCAGCAGAGTCCCATATATATGACAGTATCTCCTCCCTTGTAAACACCTTTCTTGGATTACCCGCCATTATCTTTAATATCTCAAACTCAAGCTTTGTAAGCGGTATCTCGTTATTTTCAAGATATACCTTTCTCGTGTCCGTATCTATTCTTAAGCTGCCTATATTAATCTGTGTGCTGTTTACATTACGCCTAAGGACATTCTTTATTCTTGATAAAAGCTCAAGATTTCTGAAAGGCTTTATAATATAATCGTCTGCACCCAGTTCAAGTCCCAGCACTACATCCTTTTCCTCATCCCTTGCCGTAAGAAAAATAACTGGTGCGATGTCATTATCCTTTATATATCTGCACAGTTCAAATCCGTCCCCGTCCGGCAGCATAACATCAAGTATGACTATATCCGGACTGTTCTTTGCAAGCTGTTTTCCTGCCTCCTCTATATTTTCTGCTACTATCGTTTTGTATCCATTTTCATTAAAAAGATAAGAAAGCCCCATTATGATAGCTTTGTTATCCTCTACTAATAATATACTGTTCATATCATTCTCCATTTCTATGTATCATATTTGTATTATTAATATTGTATTTATATATTTTATTCAATAAATTTCAGTATAGATATTTTATTTTTTACTATTAAATTCTCCTAATGCTATTAAATAAAAGAAATATTCTGTATAAATATTTTGCCTTTTAGATGATTAAATCTAAAAACTGCATAATTTAGTCCTTATTATAAACACACATATTTTATAACTATAAATGAACAAATCTAAAATTCTATGCAATTATATCTGCCCATTTATAGATACTTATAACACGCCTAAATATGTATCTTTCTCCCCATTGTGCTAATACTATTTTGTATGTATAATAATATTATACCAAAGTTAAAAGGTTAAATAGTAATTAAATTGGGAGGCACCTATGTTAATTGGAGGTTACAATGTAACTGCTGAAATATTCAGTCTTATCACTTGTTCATTCCTGATTTTTCTTATGATTTATTCCAATCCACGAAAAACCAGCTCATATAGAATCATATATTGCGGAGCACTTATATCGCTGGCTGCCATAATATCACAGCTTGCCCTTATATACTGTGTATCACATAGCGAAACCTATTCTGTACAATTATGTATAGGTATTTCGCTTTTGTTTCTGGCATTATACTTTATAATAATAACATCACTGTATATATATATCAGTTTTCTGTCATCGAAAATATATAACCACAGAAAAGGGCTTTATTATATGCTCACAGCATTTACTATTGTCTACGCTGTTGGTGTCGTATGGTTTTACTCACAGAAAACTAATTATATTACGGAAGATAATATAATATCAATAGATGCGTTTATCAACTTTTACCTTATGTATGGTATTTTGACATGCTTTTTATGCCTTTTTACAGTACTACACAACCAGAATACAATACCTACTGTAGTCAATAAGTATGCTCTCGTGTTCATATCTGTAGATTTTCTTATGCTTACAGTACAGTTTGTAACCCAAAATGCTATATTTACAAGTCTGACTTATGTACTGCCTTTTATGATTTACTATATATTATTTCATAGTAACCCATATGATGAGCTAATAGGCTGTCAGAACCAGAATTCATTTGATGCACGTTTTAGTGACAGCGTTGCGATGAAGAGGAATTTTCTTGTTGTATATCTTAACTTTCCGCAGTTAAAAAATGTGAATTATGCTGCGCACAATGAAAAAATAGAAGAAACAGCTGCCAATGTCTGCCGTAAGATAGAACAGCAGCACCATATGGTACACATTTACAGACTTAATAATATTGACTTTGCTATGATTCTTTATATAAAGGATGAAGATAAGATAAAGCAGTTCCTTAACAATGTTGAGAAATGCCTGATAGATAATCTGCATTATTCTTCGTATAATATCAACTACAAGATAGTTGCCATACCGAATAATCCCGTAATATCTACAGTTCATAAGCTTAACTCTATGTCAGATTATCTTTTGGATAAGATTAATAACAAGACTGGCAATCAGTGTTATCTTGCAACTGACAAGGACTATAGGGAATTCCATGAGAATTATAAGGTAGAACAGCTTCTTCTTGATATAAGAAACCAGAATAATCTTAATGACGAGCGTGTCTTATGTTATGCACAACCTATATTCAGTGTTAATGAAAACAGCTTTAGAACAGCTGAAGCACTTATGAGATTATCACTTGACGGAACTATCATATATCCGGATAAGTTCATCCCTCTGGCTGAAAAGAATCATTGTATACACACTCTTACTATGATTATGATTAACAAGGTCTGTCAGACTATTAAGGAATTTGAATCAAAGTACGACTTCGATGCGATTACCGTCAACTGCTCTTCTTCCGAACTGTCAAACCGTGACCTTTTTGATGAACTTATGAATATAATAAATACCAATGGCATCAAGCCACAGCATATAAGACTTGAACTTACTGAAAGTGCCATATTTGACGATTTTAATATGGTCATCAACAATATGGAAAAGTTCAACAAGTCAGGTATTAAGTTCTATCTTGATGACTTTGGAACAGGATATTCTAACCTTGAAAGAATAATAGGATGTCCCTTCTACACGATTAAGTTTGACAAGAGCCTGTTGTATAAGTCAATTGACAATTCTGCTGTATCTGACATCGTTTCGCACCTCACAAGCGTATTTAAGAAACAGGGCTTTGTCCTTCTTATAGAGGGGGTTGAAAATGATGAACAGGCTGACTACAGCATAAACAAAGGCTTTGATTATATACAGGGTTACAAGTACGCCAAGCCACAGCCAGTTATTAAGCTTAAGGATTACTTTAATAAGGCTACTGCGTAAGTGTAGTGTGTAAATGTGTATAATATAAATATATTATCTGTATCACCATAATATGTATTCAATGACTTTATATGCAAATATGATAAAATAGTTCTAAACTTTACCTTGGAGGGTAAGGTTTAGAACCATTAAAATAACAATTATAAAAATTACAAATAATTAAGATACTATTAGTAATGTAACAACTATAATAAAAGTGGCTTCCCGATAATAATAAATAGGAAGCCACTTTTTAGTTTTATTACGTAAATTTTTATCAGCTGGTTTAATTAAGCTGAATATCTTTTGCATATGAATAGGAAATTATCAATAAAAAGTCTTAGAAATAGCCAATTAAATCTTCTGGCATCGGTGATATATTCCCCGCTATTTTCCGCTTATATTATGTTGTCCGTTCGCCAATAACTATAATCAGCCACTACTTTATAAGCCCATTAATCCTATTCTTCACCAGCATCCCTCCAATAGTTGGAAGTGGTCTTCTCCTCTCCTCTGAAGCCGCTGCACCCTTTTCTGCTTCAACTATACGCTTCTTAATCTGCTCCATTTTATAATCAAGCTCTGCAAGCTGGTCTGCATAGCTTGAAAGCTCCACTGCCAGCGTTTCTGCCTCGCTGTCAGGTATATTCTTCTTATATCTTAACTTATGCTCAACACTTGCCCAGAAGTCCATAGCAATAGTTCTTAACTGAACCTCAACCTTCATAGGCCTTTTCTCATTCTGAAGGAATATCGGTATCTCAATGATAAGGTGAAGACTCCTGTATCCACTTTCCTTAGGATGCTTTATGTAATCCTTCATCTCTATAAGCTTTACATCATCCTGCTGTAACAGGCAGTCTGCAAGCATATATATATCCTCTGAAAATGAACATATAACTCTTATTCCTGCTATATCCCTTATATTCTCCTCTATCGACTGCATTGTAAATGGAATTTTTTTCTTGTTTGCCTTCTTTATGATTCCTTCTGTTGACTTAATTCTTGTCTTTATAGATTCTATAGGATTTCTGTCATATTGTAGTGAAAACTGCTCATTGAGCACCTTGAACTTAGTTTCCACCTCCATAATCGCACATCTGTAGTATGCCATAAGCTGGTTGAAAGGTAGCGTATTAGTTCTTATAAAGTCAAACATTTCGTCTGTCATAAGATTATCCCTTATAAATCTTTCTTCTTCCTGCTTCAAAAATTCTTCTACGCCCATAATTATATTAACTCCTGTTTTGTCTTAAAATATTATTTTATACGCATCATAATATTTACTTCACTATTTATATCTGCCGTTAATAGGCTAAACCGTAATCCATAAAATGTCAATTAAACGCATATAAAAAGTTACTGTATAAAGTCTTATCCGCCAATAAATATAATGACTACAGATTGTTTCACTCTTTATACGTTATCAATCTAATCTGCCATAATATATATTAGTTTATATAACATTATACAGTAACTATAATATATAATATTTTATCTATATAATTAGCAATTTTTCAGATTTACTCATTTATAGATTTCATTTTAAATGTAACAAATATTCTGCTTATAATACAAACGTCTTCTCTAACTCAGGAATCCATTTACAATCTGCTCTTCCGCTTCTTCCTCTGTAAGACCAAGTGTCATAAGCTTTATAAGCTGGTCGCCTGCTATTTTTCCTATAGCCGCCTCATGTATAAGACTTGCATCAACACTGTTTGCCTTAAGCTGCGGACTCGCTGTAACACAGGCGTTATCCATAATAATGGCATCGCATGAGCTGTGTCCTGCACATTTTGTATTACCATTAATTCTGCTCACAAACTCCTGATAACTGTTATTCTTTGCAACACTTCTTGAAACCACATCAACCGATGCATCCTCACCATTGACATCCATATTAAACTCAGTCTTTGCGTGCTGCTCACCTGTAGTCATTATATTTTCATGAATAGTAAGCTTGGAACCAGCCGCCATATCGCCGCTTGTTTCCCTTAAAGTATCATCTATTCCTGATATCTGGGAAGTTTCCATATCCATAACAGCACCATCTTCAAGATGGACTATCGTTGTTGGATTCATAAGACGCTTTCCACGTCCTTCTCCCTCTCCGTAGTGCTTCTCTATATACTTTAACTTAGCATTTTTTCCAACATAAAATGTATGAATTCCATCATGTGTTGATGTATCATCTCCACAGTTGTGTATACCACAACCGGCTATGATAGTAACATCCGCATTCTCTCCTATATGAAAATCATTGTATACAAGGTCTTTAAGGCCTGTCTGGCTTATGATAACCGGAATATGCACACTCTCATTTTTGGTTCCCGGCTTAATATATATGTCTATTCCCGGCTTGTCATCCTTTGTAACTATATCAATATTGGCAGTTGTATTACGCGCTGCCGCCTTTCCATTTGCTCTTATATTGTATGCTCCAACAGGAAGTGCATCAAGTTCTGCAACCTCATGTAAAAGCTTCTTCTCTATTGCATCCATTATATGGCATCCTTTCTTTGAATATTATGACTGATTAACAGACCATTGAACCTGTTCCCTCAAGTAACTGTGGAAGTATATCCTCCTTATCACCATACTTATCAATAGTTCCATCCTTAATAACTACTATCTTGTCAGCTATATCAAGAATTCTTTCTTGATGGCTTATAATTATGATACTTCCGTGGTTTGTTGTATGCATTTCCTCAAATACTTTTATAAGATTTTGGAAGCTCCAAAGGTCAATTCCTGCCTCTGGTTCATCAAAAAGTGACAGCTTTGTTCCCCTTGCCCTTATCATGGCTATCTCAATTCTTTTTAACTCTCCACCAGAAAGACTACTGTTAAGCTCTCTGTTAATATAATCCTCTGCGTGAAGACCTACCTCCTCAAGATATCCCTTAAGCTCACTGTATTTAGCATCCTTACCTGCCGCAAGTCTTAGCAAATCCCTTACTTTAAGCCCCTTAAATCTTACAGGCTGCTGGAATGCAAAGCTTATGCCCTCCTTCGCCCTGTCAGTAATGCTCATATTAGTTATATCAACTCCATCAAGAAGAATAGTACCCTCTGTTGGCTGATATATACCAGCTATAACCTTTGCAAGTGTAGACTTACCACCACCATTTGGTCCTGTTATAGCTACAAATCTTTCATCAATCTTTAAAGTAATATCCTTCAATATCTCCATACCATCTTCAGTAGTATATCCGACATGATTAAGCTCTAACATTATACCTTAATCCTCCGTTCATTCCTTGTTATATATGCTGTCATACAGCACACCTTACATATATTCTACATAACAATCAGGCAATCGCATCAGATAAAGTTATATAGAATAACTAATCCTATATTCCCAAGGGTAATCAGGATTAATCTGCTCTTTATATTAACACATAACACTGATAATAATCAATCAATAATATTTTTTACAGGCACAATATATTTATACCTGTAAATGAACATTCCCCTCATAATATGCTTCCAAAGCTGTAAAGTCATTCCTATCTTTACGATAATATCTCTTAATGTGTCCACTCCAGACTCTTTAATAGCTACTTATTTACTACAATTAAATTAATTGTCAGTCATATAATGTATATTTCCCCCAGCTCTTGACAAGGAACCCAAAGAACCAAAAGAAGGCTGCGAACTGCAACCTTCATGAATTAAAAAAAGAAGGCTGCAATCCACAACTCTCTGCAAACTGCAACCTTCTCTTTACATTTATACATAAATCATTAAATATCACGCATTTAACACAATCCATAACAATGTACAACTGCATATGACATATGCTTACCCTGCCTACTTAAGTACATTTTCTTTTATATATGCAAATGTATAATCCTCACCCTTCTCTGCTAACATTGTAAGAAGACTATATATAAGCTCCTTTGTCTTAGGGTGCATAATATAATGGTTCATTCCACGCTTAAAATACTCAAGTGAGTCCGAATCCTTATACTTATCCTTGTTATATATCTTGCTGGCAGCCACTCTGTCACAGAACATTTCAACAACATAATTGACAGGCATTTCCATACCTACAAGACTTCCATCGCCACCCTTGGCTGGATAATCAATCCAGTACTCATAATGATGCTTGTTGCGTCCCTTATGGTGAAGCCACGCTGTCGAACAGCCCTCTGCCTCTCTTTGCGCATTATTCGGACTTCTGTTTCCATCCTGATAATACTTCACACCCGGAATAAACTCCGTAAAGCTGTACTTCGACATATCGTGCAATAGTCCCTGCTTATAAAGCCCTACCCTGAAGCAATTCTTCATAACCTGAAACTTGTGATGATTAATAGTATTCAGATGTCCAAAAAAATTATGAAAAAATACCGCTGGTTTCATATATGCCATCCTTTACTTTTGTGTCTATTATTTAACATACTTATAAAGTGTATCAAATTCAAAAATAAATTCAAGCAGTTAATAAATATTTTATATATTCCATAATCTAATTCTGTTGTGCCTTCTTTACAACCTCATCATAAAAATATTCCTGCGAATTGAGCCTTGATATTCCGTCCACCACATCCTTCTTATAATAATTACCATCATTAGCCATAATTCTTGCCTTGACATTATCAGAAAGCATTGTGTTAAACATACGCAGAATTCTTTCCTTTATGCCATCATCATATACAGGAGTAGCAACTTCGACTCTTCTGATTGTATTTCTTGTCATAAAATCTGCTGATGATATATATATCTTTGCAGTCTTACCTTTGCCAAATATATATATACGTGAATGCTCAAGAAATCTTCCTACAATACTTGTAATTGTAATATTGTCTGTATAGCCTTCTATTCCAGCCACCATACAGCTTATACCTCTTATGACCATATCTATCTTAACACCACTCATAGAGGCCTCAACAAGCTTTTCTATGATAGTCTTATCAGTAAGAGAGTTAATCTTTATACCTATATAAGCTTCTTCACCATTCTGAGCCTTTTTAATCTCATCATCGATAAGCTCAAGAACCTTATTCTGAAGGCACTTAGGTGCAACAAGCAAATGTTCTGTATGTTCAACTACATCTCCAAGTCCAAGATTATTGAACACATCTGCTGTTTCTCTTGCAATATTTACATCAGAGGTAATAAGCGCAAGGTCTGTGTAGAGCTTGGCTGTCTTTTCGTTAAAGTTACCTGTTCCAACGTGAGTTATATACTTAAAGTCCTCACCATCTTTATATGTTATAAGGCATAGCTTTGAATGTACCTTAATATGCTCTATTCCATATATAATCTTACATCCAGCCTCTTCAAGACGTCTTGACCATTCTATATTATTCTCTTCATCAAATCTTGCCCTCAGTTCAACAAGTACAACAACCTCTTTACCATTCTCAGCCGCTTCTATAAGAGCCTCAACTATCTGTGAGTTCTTGGCAACCCTGTAAAGAGTCATCTTGATAGATAATACCCTGTCATCACTTCCAGCTTCGTTAAGCAGCTTAATAAGTGGATGCATGCTTTCATATGGATAACTTAACAGCACATCCTTTTTGGCTATCTGGTCCATAATTGGCTGCTTTATATCCAACTGCTTTGAATTCTGTGGTACTCTTCTTTCATAGAATAATTCTCTTCTGCCTCTTAAGTCATCCTGTATCTTTGATATAAATGACATCTCAAGTGGTGACTCCGAATAAAATACCTGCTTTTTGTCAAGCTTCAATTCCTTGCAGAGCTCAGATATAACCTTATCATCAAGCACCCTTGAATACTCTAACTTAACAGGACACAGTCTTCTTCTTTCTTTTATAAGCTGCTCCATAGTGTCCCTGTAGTCCATATCTTCATCAAAAAATGCCTCATCCATATCTATATCAGCATTTCTTATTATTCTTATAAGCGACTTGCTCTTAACACTGTACTTCTTGAATATCTTCGGCAGAAAATGCAGTATAAGCTCCTCAACAAGCATATACTTTCTGCTGTCTGAAGGAATAGGTATAAGTCTGTCAAATATCCCGTTACTGCAAGGTACAAGACCTATCTTGTCGTTATTCTTAGAACCAAGAAGGGCTACTGCATATATCTCCTTATTCTTAAGAAATGGAAACGGATTTTTCTTTCCTATAACTTGTGGAGAAAGTATAGGAAGTATAGACTTATTAAAGTAATTCTCAAGATATACTGCATCTGAATACTCCACATCATTAAAGCTTATAAGCTTAACCCCCTGACTGTCAAATTCATACATAAGTCTTGCATATATTTTATCCTTCTTATGTAACAATTCTCTTGTTTCTGCAAATACAGCATCTAACTGCTGCTCTGCCGTCATCATTGACTTATTGTCAAATCCTGTTATGAATTCCTGTTTGCTCTTCTTCGCAAGAATCATCTGGTCATACAACGAACCAACTCTTACCATATAGAACTCATCAAGATTGCTGTTAAATATAGAAACAAATGTTAATCTTTCACATAAAGGAACTCTCTTATCATCAGCTTCATCTATAACTCTTTCATTAAACTTAAGCCATGATAACTCTCTGTTCGCAAAAAAAGGCAGCTTCTCACCTTTCTTACGATAATTTTCCTCAATTTCTTTTAAATTCTTATGCGCACTGACAACATTCTGTTCGGCGCTCTTTATACTATTAGCTTCCATAGGCTGTTTTACCTGTTCTTCCTGTTTTATTTTATCTGTTGTTTCATTTATAATTTCATTTTTATCAAGCTTATTATATTGTTCCATATCCACCCTCTGTTTCCCAGTTTCTTTTGTTTCTGGCTTTGTAATGTCGTTCCCGTCATTTTCCATTGATTGATTATTCTCTTTCTCCGGATGATTTCCTGAAACTTCTATGACATCTACACTTTCTGATGCTTGTTTCTTAGCCGTTACATTAACATCTGATTTTTTTACCTGCGCTGGTTCAATTGCCGCCTTTATGCGTTCCTTAGCTGTTTCCACAGATTTTACGTCAATAACAGTCTGCTGTTCATCTTTTTTCCTTTTAAATGGAAACTTTATTGCCTTTAATCTCCAAAACATATACCCATCGCCTTTGCTTCTTTTATTATTCCAGCATCAGGATTGACAGTCTTTAACTTGCCGGCAACTTCTCTTAATGCAATCTTATCCATCTGGTTATTCTTAACACATACCATATAGCCATATTCCTCATTCATAATAAGCTCTGCGGCCTTAGCGCCAAGTCTTGATGCAAGTACCCTGTCATATGCACAAGGACTTCCTCCACGCTGTACGTGTCCCGGAACTGTAACTCTTACCTCCTGACCTGTTCTTTCCATAATACCGGCACCTATCCTGTATGCTGCTGATGGAAAATGCTCTCTCTTTCTTATCTCCTTAAGCTCCTTTTTGGTAAATTCCATCTCTTCCTTTGATATAATACCCTCTGCAACTGCAAGTATTGTAAAATGCTTCTTCTGGCTGCTTCTTTTATTAATAGCCTCTACAACCTTATCTAAATCGTATGGAATTTCTGGAATAAGAATAACATCTGAGCCGCCCGCTACACCTGCGTGAAGTGTCAGCCAGCCTGTCTTATGTCCCATAAGCTCTACTATAAATACCCTGCTGTGTGAGGCTGCTGTTGTATGTATACAATCAATAGTACTTGTAGCAATATCTACCGCTGACTGGAAACCAAAGCTGACATCCGTACCAACAAGGTCATTATCAATAGTCTTAGGCAGTGTAACTACATTAAGACCTTCTTCGCTCAACAGATTAGCTGTCTTGTGAGTTCCATTTCCACCAAGAATAACAAGGCAGTCAAGTCCAAGCTCCTTATAAGTCTTCTTCATAGATACAATCTTATCTTTGCCATTCTCATCCGGCTCAGTTATCTTCTTAAAAGGAGTTCTTGAAGTTCCAAGAATAGTGCCTCCGATTGTCAATATTCCTGAAAAGTCATCAACATTCATAACCTTGCAGTTATTATTGATAAGCCCCTTATATCCATCAAGAAAACCATATATCTTTACATCTGGTATCTTATTATATAAACTCTTTGCAACACCTCTCATAGCTGCATTCAAAGCCTGACAGTCACCACCACTTGTTAACATTCCAATCTTCATACGTCTGCCTCCTATTCTTCTCATGTTATTCTCATGTAAAATCATTTTATTATAAATTCTGTTTATACTTACTTTTGTTTAACAATTATTATACATCTTATATATGAATTCTATCTGTTGTTTTATGTAAAATCTATGTAAATTCGGATATATCCTTATCATTTTGCAACTTTTCTTTATTTACTCACCTATAATTTGTTAAATTTAATATATTTATCTTATTATACATCCAATTTTATAATATTACAATCATTTCATTAAGTATAATATACTCTTTACTTCTTTAAACATTCATATATACTTTAATAATACTTTTAATCTTGTGAAACTTGCAAAATTATCATTACTACTATAAATGAGCATATACAAAAAAATAATTTGTTTTTGTTTGTACCTCAAATACATTTCAATAGATTATGAAAAATCTGTTTTTTAACGCCAACATACTTGTGCAATATTTTAAATTTGCTCATTTATAGATTACTATTTAAAATCAATTAAAAAATATTACACATTTTCTTAATGAGATTTATCCGCCATATAAAATTGACAAATATAATTAATATGCCTGATGTTTCAGACACATTTCTGTGGTAAAATAATAATACTATCCTGTTAAAGTACAAAAACAGGAATATTAATGCTGCTTTTCAGAGCTATTCAAAATCTGATAATAAAAGGAGAGTTATATTTATGACACGTAAAGAAATAAATGAAATAAAATCCCAGTTTAACATTGAAGACTGCGGTATCTTAAGATTATGTGGCTGCTATGTAGATGGAGAGAAAAATAAGGTAACAACATTTAATGAAACATTTCTTAATCTTCCTGAGGAAGAACGCCACAAGTATCTTGACATTCTTAAAAAATGTCTTTCCGGAACGCCGGGCAGAAACCTGATTGATATGAAGTTTACACTTGATGCTTACGGAAAAGACCAGCAGAGAGATTTTCTTCTTGAACTCAGAAAATGTGAGCTGAATGATGATAACCTTCTTAACCAGTTATACGACAAGATAATTACCAGCTACTATTATCCTGGCAACTATCTTATTCTTATCGTAAACCAGACATATGATGTTCCCGGTGTTACTGCTGACAACATTGCTATGGATGATGCCTCTGATGAGGTATATAACTACATATTATGCTGTATATGCCCGGTTACACTTTCTAAGGCTGGTCTTGGGTACTTTGAGAATGATAAGGCATTTCATAACCAGACACAGAGCCATATGGTGGATAACCCTGATATCGCATTTTTATTTCCTGCTTTCAATAACAGAAGTACTGATGATGAAAGTATACTATTCCACTGTAAAGATACAGATGACTTCCAGCAGGAATTTCTGAACTCAGTTCTTAGTTGTGAAGTTCCTCTTCCTGCCGATGTCCAGAAAGAAACCTTTAATAATCTTGTAACTGAAACACTCGGTGAAGATTGTAACTATGAAACGGTAAAGAATATCCACGATAACCTGAATGAAGTTATCGAAGAACATAAGGCTGTATCAAGTGCCCCTGTAATGCTTGATAAGACAGAGGTTAAAGAAATATTAGAGCGTAGTGGTGTTTCTGATGAACGCCTTACAGACTTTGAAGAACACTTTGAGATGGCTGCCGGTGAAAATGGACGGCTTGCCGCTGCCAACATAACTCCTTCAAGAAAGTTTGAGGTAAAGACACCTGACGTTGTTATAAAGATTAATCCTGATAAAACAGACCTTGTAGAAACCCGTCTTATAGATGGAAAACAGTGCCTTGTCATCCAGATTGATGAACGGCTTGAGGTCAACGGAATATCTGTAAACCCTGACACTGGTGAAGTTATTGATAGAACTGAGGCGTAAATCAGGCATTTACTTTTCAAACGAATTAACAAACGAACAATCCAAGCAATCTGCTAAGCAGGAAAAAGAGCGCGATAGTGCGGATTATAGGGTGTAACAGCAATAATTTGCGAATTATGATATAAGAGGAAGGCAATAATGACATATTCACTATTGCCTTCCTCTTAATATTCACTATTTATTTTTCATCTTTATACTCGTAAATTCGCGCTGTTAAGCATTTCTTACCTTACTTTAAAGAAGCTTACTTCCATATTAAGCTGCTCTGATATCTTCATAAGGTCATTAGCTGTATCTGCAAGCGTACCGATAGTTGCTGAAAGTTCTTCCATAGATGCTGTTGTCTGCTGTGCAGAAGCTGCATTTTGCTGTGATATTGCTGACAGATTAGTTACGACATCATCAATCTGCTTTCTTGCCTCATTACAAGAATCCGCGTTACTTTCGATAACAGAAGTCTCCTGTCTTGATACTGCAATACCATCGCTCACATCTACAAAACTGTCCTTAGTTGCATTCAGATTATCCATCTGCTCATTAATAAGAACCTTAGTATCATTCATATCAGAAACAGTCTTTTGTGACTCTTGCTGAAGTCTTTCAATAATATCCTTAATCTCTCCTGCGGCTTCATCTGACTGTGATGCCAGCTTCTGTATCTCAGAAGCTACAACTGCAAAGCCTCTGCCTGCCTCACCTGCTCTTGCTGATTCAATCGAAGCATTAAGCGCAAGAAGACTTGTCTGGTCTGCTATATTAGTAATAAGCGATGCAGCCTGACCGATTTTACCAACTGACTCATTAGTTAAATTAATCTGGTTTGCAATCTTATCAATAGATTCATTAGTCTTATCATTAGACTCAGAAAGCAGAACCATAGTATTCATAGATGTATCGCCTGCCTTACTCATAGTGTCTGCCGCCTGTGTAAGATTAGCAACCTTTTCTACAATTCCACTTATAAGTTCACCCATATTGGCAATCTGGGCTGATGCATTCTGTATATCCTCCGCCTGTGCGATTGCACCCTTTGATATGTCCTCAACTGCACTTGATATTTCTTCTGTAGCCTTGCTTGACTGTCCTGCAGTGTTAGTCATGCTGTCACCTGCACTGTGAAGTGCGGCAGCTGTACTCTGTAAGTCTGTGACAATAGTATGTAACTTGTCAATAAGTACCTGAACAGACTTAGCCATCTGTCCTATCTCATCCTTTCTTGCAAGAAGTGCAGGATTAACTTCTCCTGTAAGGTCACCGTCTGCAAGGGAAATAAATACTTTGTTAACTGAAATAAGTGCATTTGCAATTCTGCTTGATACTGAAAATGCTCCTACAATAACAACTATAAATACTACCAGTGATATAACTATAAGTGTTATAATCTTATTCATAATAAATGAAGTTATATCAGTTCTTGGCTGTCCAGAAAACATCATACCGACAACACTTCCACTAAAGTTCTTAAGCGGAATATACACACCTGTATATTCAGTTCCATCAATATCAACATGTGAAGTTGTATATATAGTACCTGACTTAACATTTTCCCATATCTTCTCATCTGCCTTAAGACTTAACATTCTCTTGTTATTAGAATCTTTTAAAGATGTCATCTTACAATCTACTCCAATAAATACTGCAAGATCCGCATCATTATCAGTTATATACTTATCTATTCCATCCTGCTTCTGTGAAAGATTCGTATCTCCCTTAAACAGATTACCATTATTATCTACACGCCAGTCACCCATATAAGTATTCTCATAACTTGCCTTTGTAGACTCACCCAGAAGTGTCAGACCATTGACAGCCTGTTCATTCATACCCTGTGTGATATTAATAACAGCAACTATAAGTACAATTATTACACCTACAACCGTAGGAAGCAGTGAAGTAATTATAAGCTTGGTTTTAATGCCTCTCATAAAGCTTTCTCCCTGCTTTGCAGTGTTATTACTTCCATCGCCTGTATTATCCCTATAAATATTAAATGCTTTCTTTGCCTTTGAAGACTTCTTTCTGAAAGACTTCTTTCTGAAAGACTTCTTTGTATCCACAGAAGCAGATGCATCCGTAGTTACATCTCCTTCTCCTGCTGCTTCATATGTACCATCTATCTGATTAACGCCATTATTACTTTCATTTATCTGAGTGGCAGATTTTCTTTTTTTCTTCCCAAATCTTTTCTTAAACCCTGATACTTTCTTTTCTTTTGTATGTGCTGATACGCTTTCAGCTTCTATGGATGCTGTAATTATGTTATTATCCTGCTCCATAATAAATCCTCCCTGTATATTATCAGTAATATGTAAACATATATTATCTACTTACATTTATTTGTTAATTATATCACATTACTTAATTTTTGTAACTCAATTTTTACCTGTTTTTTACTAATTTTTACAGATTTTGTCAACATTATTAAGACATATTTAAATAATACTACTCAAACTTCGCACATGAATTTTAACTATGCACCTTGAAAATTCAATACCTGGCAGTTATTAAGTTGTCAATGTTCAGACCTTAAGCAACTTGCAGTTTCGTTTTTAACAATTCAGGAAGTGCATTCATAAATGCATCCAGTTAATTTGAACCATTTTCATAAAACGATACACAGTATCTTTTGCAAAATTAGGGGTATTTTTTCCTGTGAGCAGACTCATATACATGCTTCTGTTGGAGAAAATCAGCAGAAACATGTATTGAAAAATCTCAGTTACAGAAGTACCTTTCCTTTTGTAGGCATTGACCGCTTTCAAGGCTGAGGAAATTTGTTGCGATAACCGGCTGAATTGACTGTCCGACACCTGTGAATAATGAGTTAAACAGGATTACACAGTTAGATATTACACTATATATCGATAATGCCGTATCCCCGCAATACTTTAATATCTGTATATTAAAAAGCAGTACAATAAAGCCGTTTGCAAATTCATTTAAAAAGCTTGGAATTCCGTTGCTTATAATCTGTCCTACACTTGATACAATATGCTTTGGCTTTATGAACTTTAACTGATTATTTTTCCAAGAAAATGTGTTATTTCAACAATCACCTGAATAACCATACCTATAGCTGATGCAAGTGCCGCACCGCCTATGCCCATCTGTAATGGAAATACAAATACAATATCAAGTACGATATTGGCAACACCACCGGACTTCCAAGAGATGTAATTAAAAAACGAAGATAAAGTTTTCTCAAGTTATCTTTTAATAAATCCATAATACCTCCTAAAAAAAATAGAGCCAGATAAGGCCTTAAATTGTCTTATCTGGCTCATAATAATCATATGTCCATCCGGGAATTTCTTACTTGTATCGCTTAAATATCATACACATATCAATAATCAACTACGATTAATTCAAGATTAATAACACCTGTTGTATACCTTCCGACTTGTGTTATTAGAGCAAATATTTAATGAATGTCAATACCTTTATTCCCATTCTCTATCAGAATAAATCCAGCATATTATCCAGATATATTGCTTCCCTTACATTAATCTGATATTCTGTCTTTGTCATATAATAAAGCAGAAATTCAAGAACAAGTGCACTTCCCAGTCCTCTTCCCTCTATTTTAAAGTTTGAGAACCCCTTTGGCAAGTAAATATTACAAATATCATCAACACTTATAAATGCAGGATTACTCATCGCTTTGGAAAATCTATACCCTTCCCCCGCATCAGGCGACACACATATATGCCCGGGACAATTCTCACCAAGATTCATACGGCTGACCGCCTCATAACATGCTTTCCTGTCATAACAGCCAAACCAGCAGCACTCATTACACAAGAATTCTATCTTACATTTCTGTTCCTGTGTCATTGTATCCAGCTTGTCAAAACATTTATTTAAACGGAAATCAGGTACAACATAACTAAAATCATCCCTGTTTACCTCATCCAGCAAATCATTATAATCTGTCAGCACCTTGGTTGTAGATGAAACAAAATAAAACT
>ERZ1034901.927-NODE-927-length-21720-cov-9.932426_pt1 | contig 21720 bp, 16 predicted proteins | sample MGYA00520628_ERZ1034901 | MGnify/ENA primary metagenome ERZ1034901 (study PRJEB33766, sample SAMN09781783) | gut metagenome | biome: gut microbiome | host: Homo sapiens | place: Madagascar | study: EMG produced TPA metagenomics assembly of the PRJNA485056 data set... | reverse complement strand
GCACAAAATTTACCACACATACTACAAGTATCACTATGATCATCTTCTGGCATACGAGATTGACGAATTGCTTTTGCGGTTTCTGGATCTAGCGCACACTCAAATTGCGCATCCCAATCCAGATTCTTTCTTGCGTCGGCCATCTTATCATCGATATCTCGTGCTCCTTTAACACCTTTGGCAATATCAGCCGCATGTGCTGCAATCTTAGAAGCAATGATTCCTTGTTTTGTATCTTCGACATTTGGTAAAGCCAAGTGTTCTGCCGGTGTTACATAACATAGGAAAGCTGCTCCTGACATAGCTGCAACCGCACCACCAATAGCCGCTGTAATATGATCATAGCCTGGCGCAATATCTGTAACTAATGGGCCTAACACATAGAATGGAGCGCCCATACAGATTTGTTGCTGAACCTGCATATTGGCAGCTACTTGATCTAATGGAACATGTCCAGGTCCTTCGACAATAACTTGTACGTTATGTTCCCAAGCACGTTTTGTAAGTTCTCCTAAACGAACCAATTCTTCGATTTGACATACATCTGTGGCATCTGCTAAACATCCAGGACGACAAGCATCTCCTAAAGAAATCGTCACATCATATTTTTCACAGATATCCAAGATTTCATCATAATATTCATAGAATGGATTTTCTTCCCCTGTCATTGACATCCACGCAAAGACTAAACTTCCTCCACGAGAAACAATATTCATTTTACGTTTGTGTTTTTTGATTTGATCAATCGTCTTTCTTGTGATTCCACAGTGCAAAGTCACAAAGTCCACACCATCTTTGGCATGTAACTCGACTACATCTAAGAAATCCTTTGCGGTTAATGTATTTAAATCTCTTTGGTAGTGAATCACACTATCATATACAGGTACAGTACCAATCATAGCTGGACATTCAGCTGTCAATTTTTGACGAAATGGCTGCGTATTTCCATGACTTGATAAATCCATAATCGATTCTGCGCCAAGATTTACGGCCGCCATAACTTTTTCCATTTCGACATCATAATCTTTACAATCTCTAGAAACCCCTAAGTTTACATTGATTTTTGTGCGTAACATACTACCCACACCTTCAGGATTTAAAGATTTGTGGTTTTTATTGGCCGGAATTACGACCTTACCACATGCGACTAACCCTCTTAGTTCTTCTTCTGTCATTTTTTCTTTTTGGGCTACAATCTTCATTTCTGGCGTAATAATCCCCTTACGCGCAGCATCCATCTGAGTGGTATATGTAGCGCCTGTACTTACTGTACTTTCATTTGTGTTCATTTTAAAATCTCCTTTTCCAAATGATTATTTAACGTGACAAAAAGTGGTGCTCCCATTTTGCCACCAAAAAAAAGTGAGCAACCAATATAGGTATACTCACACTAAAAAGACAAAGTATTTCCCTACGTTGGCATTATCCAAATCAGGTTATAGGTCGAAAGTCACACTTTCCTCTCAGCCTGTACTACAAGCTCCCTTTTTTTATTTACATCTAAGTTATACACTAATTCTAAAAGATAGTAAAGGAGTATAACATTTATTTTCGAACTGGCTTTTCTTCTTTATCCCAAATTCCAATCCCAGTAATGGCACAAATCATTGAGAAAATAGGAACAATAAAGATAAACCATGCGTATGGAATATAAGCTGTTGAACATCCAAGTACGCCCATGACATAAATTGTCGCAACACCCCAAGGAACGATTGGTGCAGACAATGTACCAGAATCTTCGAGTGTTCTAGATAATACTTTGCGAGAAATATTCATATCTTCATAAGTCGATTCAAACGTTTGTTCAGTTACAATGATAGATACTGTTTGTCCGCCAGCTGTTAAGAAGTTCACGACATAACAATATACTAAAGTGACAAATACGAGTACTGTACGATTCTTGATAAATTTTAAAAGAACATTTTTTGCCAAAACATCCAAAATACCAGTAGACGTAATGACAGCTCCCATTACACTGGCAACCATAAATGTCACTAATAATTCAGACATAGAAAGCACACCACCACGATTCAACATAGGATCAACAATGGATACACCTGTTTCAATGCTGAAACCATTAAAGGCATAGTTCATTAAATCAACAAAGTTAACGCCTTGAAATACCATCGCAAAAGCAGCAGATACAACTACAGCTAAGCCCATTCCTAATAAGGAAGGTAATTTAAATACAGAAATCAAAATAACTAGAATGGCAGGTAAAATCAATAGAATATTGATATTGAAATGTTTAGATAATGTGTCTAAAATCAATTTTTGTTGGGCAAGATCCATACTTCCACCACTATAATACAAGCCGGCAATTGTAAATAAAATCAAAGCGACTACAGCTGCAGGAAGTGTTGTATACTGCATAGAATGAATGTGATCATATAAAGGTACTTTACTTACACCACTCGCTAAATTGGTTGTATCTGATAAGGGCGACATCTTATCTCCTAACCATGCTCCAGAAACAACTGCACCCACAACTAATGGTACGGGAATACTTGTAGTTGCAGCAATTCCCACCATCGCAAGACCCATAGTTGCCACAGAACCAAAGGATGTTCCTGTAAATTCACTCGTTAGGGCACAAAGGACAAAGGCTAGAGGCACTAAGATCTTCGGTGAAATCACTTGCATACCATAATACATCAATGATGGAACGGTTCCACCGGCCATCCAGATTCCCACAAGCATACCGACCATAATGACAATCAAGAATGTCGGCATACATTCAGCCGCTGTTTTAATAATATTCTGTTCCACTTCACTCCATGGAATATTTAAAAGTTTTGTGGTAATAACCGCAACGATCACACCCGCAAATACAGATAGTGTTGTATTGCATCCTAAGTTGATCATAATGATTAATACGGCAATAATAGCCAAAAATGAAACCACCGCAAATAGGGTTGTTGGCTGTTTTCTTTCTTTATTCATATCAAATTTCCTTCTCTTTCATCTATAACAATTCGTCCTTTAGAAAGTCTAGAGCCCCTTTCATTCTTGCTTCTCTAAACGCAAATGATTTAAAGCGATGCTCTGCTCCTTTGACAATAATACATTTTGCTCTTTCCTTAAAAATTTCTTTATACTTGTAACTACACTCACACGAAGCCGTAATGTCTTGATCTCCATGAATGGTACAAACATTTTTATCAAACAATGAAGCCTCTTTATAAGGATCAAGTGTACAGGCATCTTGGTAAAATTTAAGGCTCAACTTCAATCCTTCCACATCCGCACATCCATCTTTTTCGATATTTGAAACATCTTGACCACATAAAGTCAAATGTTCCTTCAAGTTATAAACTAAATCTGGTGCAGGACACCATAACGACAACGCTTGAACTCTTTCTTTACATTGTCCAGCCACCATACTCGCTACGCATCCTCCTAGACTACATCCATGAAGTGCAATCTTTTTAGAATCGACAAAATCTAAAGATTCGACATAATCCAACATGGCTTTCGCATCCAGAATCTCACTTGAAATGGTCATGTCTTCAAAGCGTCCATCACTTTCGCCACTACCATTCATGTCAAAGCGAACACTCGCAATACCCGCATCACACAATCTTTGAGATAACTCATTATGCACAAAATTTATTTCATTGCGATCATCGCAAAATCCATGAAGTAGAATGACCATAGGCACTTTAGAACTTACATTGTCTGGCACATGAAGCATACCACGTAGTGTTAATCCATCCCGCTTAATTTCTACATACTTCTGCATTTATATCCCTCCGTTTCGGGTATAATACCACAAAAAGAATGATTTGTTTACTATTTTTTAACACATGTCCGCTTTTTAGATACATAACAACCTCTTTGTTCACAAAGAGGCTATTTTTTTCTGAAAATTGTTGCACTGTACCCATCCACTTTTTTACTTTGATACATTGCTGTATCGGCTCTGCAATATAATTCATCAAAGGTCAATTCTTCTTTTCCATCATAAATGCAAGCGCCTAAACTCATTATAATCGGATGATCTTTTATAGATTCAATTTGGATTTGTTTCAAATTCTCAAACAAACGTTTAAAGAAAGCATTAGCACACTTACGATCCGTAACACCTGGAATAAATAACGCAAACTCATCTCCACCAAGACGCATGACTACATCTTTATCACGACATGATTTTTGTAGCGTATGTGCAATCGCAATAATGACCTCATCCCCAGCCATGTGTCCATACGTATCGTTAATGGATTTAAATTTGTCACAATCCACTAGACACATCATACCGCTGACTTTGTTGGTTAAAACACGCTCAATCATCTTTTCACCACTACGACGATTTGAAATTCCCGTCATTGTATCTGTTTGAGCTAAATATAATAATTTGTCTTCTCGCTTCTTTTGATCATCAATACATTCCACACAATATAGAACATGGAGTAAACTTCCATCCTCATCATAATCAACCGGAATAAAACGAGCTCGGCACCAGCCAGAAAGCTTACCATAGAAAACACTATCTATGGATTTTTTGTCTTGAAGTCTTTCTTCTAATGTCTCAAGATCCATAAATTCAACTTCTCGATCTACATAATCAGCTTGACAGAATTTTCGATGAATCTTACAAATATGATTCGTAAAATTATCTTCTATATCATAAATTTCATGTTTTCCTAAATACGTTAGAATTTGCGGCTCCATTTTCACAATATGAAAGCGATTGGTTTTCACATTGATATAATGCATAGAAGTATAGATTTGTCCCAAGGCTGAATAGCCACTTAATTTTGCCTCACGCTTGGACTTATTTTGTGAATTCCGAATCTTTAAAAAAGAGATGACTAACGTTGCGATCATATCTAAGAATGTAGTTAAACCCAAATGATCATAAATCGGTGGATTGTCCACGCCAAAGAAACCACTGATTTCATTTTTATAGCGAATTGGACATACCACAAGACGCTTTACATTTTGAATCTTTAACGTATTATATGTATACACATGCTCATTTTTTATCGTTTCAACATCACGAATGATCACATTTTCTTTCTGATCAAAAGCTTTGTACCACCAATCGATGATATCCATATCAACGCCTTGTAGATAATCCATTTCACTTTCAATGCCTTGACGGCACCATTCATATGTATTATCGGTCACATGTTCTTTTTTATTATCTTCAAAAATATAAATTCGATCACATCCAATATGTTTTCCAAAAAAACGAATAAACTCATTGATCTGTTCATCCGGTGTATCCAACATAAGCGCGGAACGCAACGCTTCATTGATGACCAATTCATATCGTATGATTGCCTGCATATAGGACCTACCTTTCATTTATTCAATTATATCTTTAACTTGGTTATATTTTAGTTATTTTTTTCGAATAATTACCAATCGTTTCAATTACTTTTTCCATCGCCAATGGCTTTGAGAAATGCTCATTCATACCTGCCTTTTTTGTACGTTCAATATCATCCCCAAATGCATTGGCTGTCATCGCAAATATAGGTACAGTCTTGGCATCTTTACGCTCTAGACTGCGAATGCGACGCGTTGCTTCTAAGCCACCCATTTCTGGCATCATCACATCCATTAAGATCACATCATAATCGAATTCTTTAGATGCACTAAATATTTCTAAAGCCTGTAGACCGTTATAAGCTTGAGTAACTATCATCTTTTCTTCTTCTAACAAGAAACTCGCAATTTCCATATTCAATTCATTATCTTCAACAAGTAAAACGCGAAGTCCTTCAACCGATGGCTTTTCTATACTACAAGTCTCTTCTTGAACACTATAATCAATTTGAAATGGAACACGAATCGTGAAAGTGGTTCCCTCGTTAAGCTTACTGTCAAAAGAAATACTTCCACCTTGCAGCTCAATCATTTTCTTGGCAATCGCAAGACCTAAACCCGTACCCACATATTTACTTCTTGCCGAACTGTTTTCTTGTGCAAAAGGCTCATACGCATTTTTTTGAAATTCTTCACTCATACCTATACCTGTATCTGTACAAGTTAATTCATACCATGCCACAGAGTCATCACAACGAATTTCTTGACAAGTCACATGGATCGAACCATTTTCCTTATTGTATTTTACGGCATTGCCACCAATATTCATCAAGACTTGTTGAAAATGTAAAGGACTTCCGATCACTTTATTATGATTGATTTTCCACGCATCTTTAGAACATGAAATACCTGCTTCATTAGCCTGTGTAAAAATCATGTCGTTCGTTTCATCAAGTAATTTACATAAATCAAATGATTTATTTTCTAAAACGATATTTCCAGATTCCAACTTATTCATATCTAAAACATCATTCACTAAATTTAATAAGTAACCAGAAGCTGTTTTAATTTTCGAACGAATTTCATTTTGAATCTCCATGTTTTTGGATATCGATCACCAATCTCAAGACATCCCTGAATTCCATTGATTGGTGTACGAATATCGTGTGACATTCTTCTTAAGAAATCTGTTTTCGCTAAGTTAGCCTTTTTCGCCTCATATACCGTACGTTTTAATTCTTCTTTAGCTTCTAATTCCTGAATCTTTCGTTTATTTATATCCCGCGTTACATATAATACATTGTGAACTGTTCCATCTAAATTTCTTGTCTTCACAATAAAACGTACAAAATGCCATTTACCTGACGTCGATTTATATTCAATCGCTACATCTTCGCGATCTTTTAAGCGCTCAGCCAAAGTCGATGTATCTAGGAATTCCTTCATCGCAGCTTGAAATTCATCTGCTACAAACTTTTCTCTAAATTTTTGAAGTTGCACAGAAGTAATCCCTGTCTTTCCTGTTAAGTGATAAACAGATTCTTCACTGGAAATCTCTTCAAATGTATCATCCACCAAGTCCATACGATAGATCAGCCAATACATCTTACTGATAGCCGAAATAATTTCATTATTTAAACACAGCTGGTCCATCATTTCTTCCATTTGGATTTGTTTTTTGATGTCCTCTTTGACAAGGTCATCAATGGAACGAAAGCCCATAACGACTTTATATTCATTATCTCCTTGTAAACGATGAACATGCACTTCAAAATATTCATATCCTAACGCATTGGGTTTGGAACGAAATAAATATAAGAAGTTAGAATTTTCTTTTAATACTTCCATTAAATGATGACGATCTAGTTTTTCTAAAAAGTCGGGTGCCGATTCATGAATGACATAATGATCATAATAATATTTCATTCTGGATGTATATCCAAAACTTGGATCGATCATTTCTGTTTTATCCGCTCCATTGGATTTTGGGTCTTGTTTCAACGTTTCAAACGTATCATTTTTTAGATCACACAAAAAAGTAGACGTATAATTACTACACAAAGCTTCTAATAGTTGTTTCTCTTTTTGCATCTGCAAAAGATTTTTTTCTAATACATTGACCATACGAATCGTATTCATGGCACTGGCCATATGTCCACAAATATTCGATAGAATCATCATCAAAATTTGCGAATTTGATAAGTCTGGATCTTGTAAGCCAATAAAACCACTGAATCGATTGTTCGCAAACAATGGTGCACAAACAATAGAATGCACATTCTGATATTCATGAGGCATACACTCTTTTATGTCTTCTACATCTTGAATCAATATGGTCTTACCACAACTCAATTGTTCATACCATACTGGAAGTTTTTCTAAAGCATTAAAATTAAATTTAAATGTATCTTCATGACTCCATTCATATGTCTTTTTAAAGCCATTCAATAACTCAAAAAAACAGACATGAGTTGCCAACGAATACATGCCTATATATTCTAATAAATCAGGAATACACTTGCGTATTTCTTCTTCATTGGTTGCCTTATTGATGATTGCGATCACATCTAAAATGTGATGAATATCCGCTATTTTATTATCCTTCATAATTCTAACCTTTTCTTTCACTAACCATAATTCTAACAAATCTAACCCGTAAAGAAAAGAACCACATATAATGGTTCTTACTTACGCTTTTCTATTTTTGATTTCCATAACTTATCAACAACACCACAAGTTCGAACACTTTTAATGGCAGCATCGATTGCCTCATAGTTAAGCCTTGTACCTACTGAATCACTATCATAATTTACGGCCTTGTCTCTATCAATTCCATATTGTCTAGCTGTATTGATCGCATCCATATTTGCACCAAGAAATAAAAATTCCCACCCATATTTTTCTTTCTCAAACTCAATCATGGACTTCACTCTTTCTTTTGAATAATAGCGACTCGCATTTTCCATTCCATCCGTGATAATCACAAACATCGTATGTTCAGGAACATCCTCTTTTCTTGCGTACTTGTGCACATTACCAATATAATGAATACTAGATCCTAGGGCGTCTAGTAATGCAGTACAGCCATATACCGAATATTCCTCTTCACTCATTAACGCAATTTCATCCAAGCTTACACGATCATGTAAGACAAAACTTTGACCATTAAACAACACCGTCGAAATTAAAACTTCTCCTTCTTGTTGTTTCTGTTTTTCAATCATTGAATTAAATCCACCAATCGTATCCTTTTCTAAGCCCTGCATCGATCCACTTCGATCGATAATAAAAACAATTTCTGTACAATTCTTTTTCATCACTGTATCCTCCTTGGTTACAGTATAGTTTTTATCACAACCAAAATGGTCGCCTAGAAAGCGACATTTATACACCAATCAAGCTTTGGTCAAACGCAAACAACGCTTCATTAATCTCAAAGACATTATAATTTCCTTGTGATACAAAATATTCGACTATAATATCAAACTTATTGGAATGGGATAGACTAAATCCAGCCTTATGTAACATTTCTTCCATTTCATCCAAACTTAACTCAAGTGCAAGCGCAAAGGCAATCACTGTTTGTTTCGAAGGCTTGTAGTTTGGATTTGAACGAATCTTAGAAAACAATTTACGATCCACATTCGCTTTCTTGTAGCATTCTACATCACTCATTCCTTTTTCATCAATTTTTCTTAAAAGCATGTTTGAAAAGCTTTCATCCATATGATTCAATGCATCGAATAATGATAAAGTTTTACTTATCGAACAACACTCTATTCTATGTGTATCTTCATAATGATCATCGATATAAGCTTCAATCAAATCAAACAACTTTGTACTGATTCGATAGGAATTACGATCATACACAACTAAATACACCATCATTTCATGATGAGACAAAAAAGATACAATACTATTTGTCGCAATCTTTAGTGCAAGTTGTTTAGGAAACTGGTTTGTCCCTGTTGAAATCAATGGAAAAGCAATCGAGTTAAGACGATATTGACTTGCGAGTTCTAAACTATTTAAGTAACAAGATCTTAGTTTTTCTTCTTCATGATCCTGACCACCATGCCATATAGGTCCACAAGTATGATTAATATATGTACTAAGGTTGTATCCACTTGTAAGACATGCTTGTCCTACTTCTAATCTTTTAAGTTTTCTACAATTCTCGTCCAATTCTTTTCCGGCTTGTTGATGAATGTAATGATCTAGACCACCAGTCGCATCAAAACTTGGATTTGTCGCATTTACAATCGCATCGACTTTTAATTTTGTGATGTCTTGACGTATGATTTTTAATGGCATAATATCTCCTTATATAAGAAAAGAGCTTGATCAAGCTCTTAGTTTCTCAATAAAATCTTCTTGTTTTAAAGGCTTTGAATAATAGAAGCCTTGAATCATATCACAATGCATTTCTTTTAAACAATCCTTTTGTTCTTTACTTTCAACACCTTCGGCAACAACCTTCATATCCAGACCATGACCTAAATCAATGGCTTGTTGCACTATTTTCTTTCCACGCACTTGGTCTATATAATCAATCAAGCTCTTGTCTAATTTTACAGTGCTAAAGTTCAACTCATTTAAAGATGTCAGTGAAGAATAGCCTGAACCAAAATCATCCATGTGAAGTGTAAATCCTGCATTCACTAATTGATCTGTAATTTCAAGAATCTTCTCTGAATACAATGTCGCAGATTCCGTTAATTCAATTGGAACACATTCAAATGGAATTTGTTTCTGATTCACAATATCCACATAGCGATCCACAACATCGCTAAAATGAATACTGGCACGAGAAAGGTTAACCGAAATAGGAACCATAGGAAGTTTGTTTTCCATTCTTTCCTTTTGGAACTGACAAACGCTCTCAAATACATATTCATCCAAATGAACAACTAATCCATCACTTTCAAATAATGGTATAAAAGCTCCTGGTGAAATCAATGTACCATCGGTTTTTTGCCAACGAACCAAAGCTTCTGCACCCACAATATTTTCTGTATTCACATCATACTTCGGCTGATAATATACCTTGAATTCTCTATTCGCAATCGCAGATTTAAAATCATTTTCCATCTGTCTTTGCGCTAATTGTTTTTGATTCAACTCATCCGTATAGAAAGCCACATTCGTCTTGAAATCTTTGGAGATACTCTTTTCTGCCATCAATGCACGGTCACAAATAATAGGGATAGAAAGATTTGTATCTACATCTTCATAAATACCCACTTTGATACGAATATTTGGTATGGGTGCTTCTTCGGCAATTTTATTTATGTTCCTGTTGATTCTTTCAACATCCATCTTAACTTTACTATGGAACAATCCTAACAACTGATCTCCTTCATAACGCGTCAACAAGCCATTCTTCACATAATATCTAAAGGCATTTGAAAGATAAACCAATACTTCATTTCCTTTCTTTGTACCATATGTACCATTGATCAATTTAAAATCCGCAACATCTAGGATAACCACATTAAACTTTTCTTCCGTCATAAAATGTGTAAATGTTCTTGCGTGATGATAAAAGGCTTGTCTTGTATATAGACCTGTCAATTCATCTTTTTCAATAGCGGCCAAAGTCATGCTTGATTCTCTAAGCTTGATTACACTATCGATTCGACTCTTCACAATTCGCGCATTATAGGGCTTAGTGATAAAATCCACAGCACCTAGACCTAAACACTTTAATTCATCTTCTTGCGAGTTATTTCCAGTTGTCACAATAACGGGAACACTTGCCAACAAGGAATCGGATTTTTGGCGTGATAAGAATTCAAAGCCATCACAAACAGGCATCACCACATCCAATAAGATAAGTGATATATCTTTATAGTATTGAGATAAGATATTTAATCCTTCTTCTCCATTTACAGCTTCAAGCACATCATAATCATCTTCTAAAGTTTCCTTTAAAATTTCCCGGTTGATTTCATTATCTTCGACAATCAATACTTTTCTTTTAACCACATTACTAGGCAATGCATTATTAAACATATCAATATTGTTTCTACGAATATCCAAATCTTCATTCGCAAAACCAATAATGATTTGACTTAATCGACCATCTTCCATTACACGCCCAAAGTGTGAGTACATAAAATGAACTTCCGAATCATTTTTAGATTGGTAATGAATATTAAAACGTTCCGTTTTTTCTAACCTAGAAAATAAAGAGTTAAACGAAAGAGCCATTCGTAACATGTCACGATTCTTTTCGTAAACACGATCATCAATATATTGATTCATCGCATCGTTATAACTCGTACATGACGAAAAACCAGGCAACTTCAATGTTTCCTTAAAAGTATGAATTTGTTGATCTTCACAATTCACAATATAGATGTTTTTAAATTCATCGCCTAGAGTTTGATAGATGCGATTGGAATCAAAATCTTTCATAAAAACCTCTTCTAAAACTATAACTTATTTATTACTATTATATAACCAAAACTTTCATTACGCAAACAACCTAGGAAAAGAAAAAAAGTGTCATAAGACACTTTATCATTATTTACGGTTTGCGTTTACCGATTTCATGATTTGACGAATCTGTGCTTCACTAGGTTTACGTCCCATTTGTAAGAACATTGCACGAATCATCTTTTCATTAATAGGTGGATTTTCTTTAATTTCTTTTTCAAACTTCTTACGAGTGAAGTAGAAAGTAACCAAGCCACCAATGATGGCTCCCACTATCGTATATAAAATTGATGCAACCATGTTTTAGTCAACCTCACTATCTACTCATCTATTCTACTATCTTTTTGGGGTTTTGACAATATGAATTGACCACTATATTCCGTTAAAATGATGGAAACAAAGATCAAAAGTCCCCCTAAAATCATAATTGGACTTTTCTCTTCATGCAACAATAAGAATCCAAATACATTCGCAAATAAGGATTCTGTACATAAAAGAACACTCGCACTCGATGCATCTGTATATTTTTGTGCCAAAGTCTGAAGTTGAAATGCCAAGAACGTTGCCACTATGATCATATAAGCACAACTCATATACGCATGTACAGTGATTGTTTGTGGTATCGTTTCTAAACTTAAGGCTAGTGGAATCGAAAGGATAGCCGCAACACTCATTTGTACAGCATTGATCGCAATTGAATTCGAATTTTCTGTCGCATACTCTAAAGATATGATGTGACACGCAAAGAAGAAGGCACATGCTAAAGATAAACTATCGCCAAAACTAAATGAGAAATACCCTTTAGATAAGCTTAGGCAGGCAATTCCTACAAGACAAACAACACTTGCCGCAAGTTGATGATTGCTCGGTTTCTTTTTCCATAATAGCCATACAATATAGGGTACAAGAACGACGTTGACAGCTGTTAAAAAGGCATTTTGACCTGTATTCGTTAAGAATAAGCCGAAGGTTTGAAACGCAAAAGCTAAGTACATTAAAACACCTGAAATACTTCCACGAAATAAGGCTTCCCTAGAAATCTTTACACGACTGACTAAACATACAATAATACTAACGATGCTAGCGCCAATAAAGCGAATCATTAAAACAGTAAAAGGATCAAATGTCCGCAAAGCTGCATCGGTCGCGATAAAACCGCCACCCCAAATGGCCGCAACTAAAAGGCATACTAAATTAGCTTGTTGTTTGCTCATGCTTTTTCCTCATCAAATAAAGATGGTTGTTCAAAATCATCTTGTTTGACCCAAGAACCATCCGTAACATTTTCAAGTGGTGAGACCCACTCAAACTTGTCCACCTTGCCTAGTGGTGAAGAGAATGTAGCTTGTGCATTCATCAAACTGATTTCTTTTGCCTCAAAACGCATAATATCTTCTGCATAAATTTCAAATGGTGTATTTAAATCGACCACATGTACATTTAATATTACATTCGGATTGGACTTCACTAACTTACAAATACGATTTCCTTTCGCCGGACGATTTAATGGTGCAATCTCCGTTTGTTTCATACGCTTTAAAGAAAGGGTTGTCGTAGAAACTAAGACTTGTTCCTCACGATTTTGACTGACACAAATAGAAGCTACGCAATCATCCTTTGATAGATTCATCGCCTTCACACCTTTGGATTTATTTGAAACCAACGGAATTTGTTCAACCGGATACATCAAGCCATAGCCTTGTTCACTTACTAGAATGACTTGATCATCTGGTTTATAAGATAAAGATACACTAATCATTTCGTCCATAGCCCCAATCTTCATACAAGCCATTGTTTTATTAGAACGTGAAACTTCAAATTCTTTTAATTCGGTACGCTTGATCATACCATGACGACTTGCACTTATGACATGAACTCCTGTTTTAAAGGAATCCAATACATAGGCTGCGATAATTTTTTCACTTGAATCCATCTTAATATAATTTGAGATATGACCACCCAAATCTTTCCATTTTGCCTCTTCAATCTGGTAAACCGGAATATATCCATATGTACCACGGTTTGTGAAGAAAACTAATGTCTGTAATGTATGACTCGCTCCGTAACAAACTAATGAATCTGTATCTTTTCGTTGTGTCATGGATTCACTAGAAGCATTATAGCTTCTCATAGATACACGCTTGATATAGCCATCACGCGTAATTGTGATCATACATTCTTCTTTGGAGATCATAGCCTTTTCATCAATTACGATTTCTTTCACTTCATGTACAATATCCGAAAGACGAGGTGTATTAAATTCTTCATTCACCTTTTCTAATTCTTCCACCATGACTTTATGAAGTTCATTCTTATCTGATATGATTTTTTCTAATTCGGCAATGTCGCATTGTAGTTGTTTAAATTCTGCCTTTAATTCTTTAACATCTGTATTTGTTAAACGATATAAGCGCATTACGACAATGGCTTCTGCTTGTTTTTCTGTAAAGTCAAAACGTTCAATCAAATTCTTTTTGGCATGGGCTTTATCTTTTGATTTACGAATGATACGAATGATCTCATCCATTACACTTACAGCTTTGATCAAACCTTCTAATATGTGTGCACGATCTTTTTTGGAAGCTAAATCATATTTACTTCTACGAATCACTACATCTTCTCTGTGGTTGATAAAGGCATCTAACATCATGGCTAATGACATTTGTACGGGTGCCTTGTTCACAATCGCAATGACGTTGTAATTGTATGATATTTGAAGATCTGTATTTTTATATAAATAGTTTAAGATCTGTTCATCATTACTATCTTTTTTAAGATCCACGACAATCCTTAATCCCGTACGATCACTTTCATCACGCACATCTAAAATTCCATCGATTTTTTTGTTTAAACGAATCTCATCAATTTTCTTTACCAAGTTCGACTTGATTACTTCATAAGGAATCTCATGAATCACAATTTGTTTAATTGTACGTGTTGGTACAATTTCCACTTTCGAACGAATTAAAATACGTCCACGACCTGTTTGAAAGGCTTGTTTGATTCCGTCAAGTCCCATCACGATGCCGCCTGTAGGAAAGTCAGGGCCTTTCACAAACTGCATCAATTCTTCTAATGAACAATCGGGGTGTGAAATACGATAAATACTTGCTTGAACCACCTCATTTAAATTGTGAGGTGGAATATTTGTGGCATATCCAGCCGCAATACCTGTAATACCATTGACTAATAAGTTAGGAAAGCGTGCAGGAAGTACAGTGGGTTCCATCTTTTCATCGGAAAAGTTGGGTGCCCATTCCACTGTATCTTTATCAATGTCCTGCAACAAAAAATCACTAATTTTGGCTAAACGCGCTTCCGTATAACGCATCGCAGCCGCCGGATCATCATCAATAGATCCATTGTTTCCTTGCATGTCAATTAAAGGATTGGTAATCTTCCAATTTTGTGACATACGAACCATCGCATCATATACAGAGCTATCACCATGAGGGTGATAGTTACCAATGACGTTACCGACTGTTTTTGCGGATTTATGATATGGCTTATTGTAAGTATTCCCATCTTCATACATCGCATATAAAATACGTCTTTGTACTGGCTTTAAGCCATCTCTTGCATCTGGTAAAGCACGCTCTTGAATAATATATTTAGAATATCTGGCGAAACGATCGGCCATGATATCTTCTAAAGAATTCTTTAAAACATTATGTTTTACTTCTTTTTCTTTCACGCATTTACCTCCTTATAATCATCTTCTAGAGTAAATACAACATTGTCTTCGATCCAGTTACGACGAAGCTCTGCCTTATCTCCCATTAATTCAGTCACTCTTTTTTCAGCCATCATCGCATTTTCAATGGTCACACAAAGTAAAGTTCTTGATTCAGGATTCATTGTGGTATCCCAAAGTTGAGTGGCATTCATTTCACCAAGACCTTTATATCGTGTAATGGTGTAACCATTTTTTAATTCGGCTTTTTTCTCATCTAATTCTTCATTTGTATATAAATAGTATTCTTTACCCGCCTTGGCAATCCGATATAGTGGTGGCAAGGCAATATACAACATTTCATGCGTAATTAAATCACGCATATAACGATAGAAGAATGTCAATAATAAGTTTTGAATGTGAGCTCCATCATCATCGGCATCGGTCATGATAATGACTTTATAGTAGTTTGAATCTTCAGCCGTAAAATTTGCACCTACACCAGCACCTAAGGCATGAATAATGGTATTTAACTCTTCATTCTTTTCGATAGCTTCAAGACTTGCCTTTTCTGTATTCAATACTTTACCACGCAAAGGAAGAATCGCTTGGTATTTTGAATCACGCCCCTGTTTTGCAGAACCACCCGCAGAATCCCCTTCGACTAGATATAATTCTTTTCTTCTGGCATCCTTACTTTGAGCCGATGCCAACTTTCCAGATAACACTCTTTCCGAACGGTTCTTTCCTTTTCCATTACGAATATCGGCACGTGCTTTTCTTGCGGCATTACGAGCTTGAGCTGCCTTGATGATCTTACGTACTAGAGCATTGGCAACCTCTTTATTTTCTTCCAAGAAGTAGCGAAGGTTTTCCGATACCACCGTTTCTGTTGCCGGCTTAGCTTCTGGTGTACCTAACTTTTCTTTGGTCTGCCCTTCAAATTGTAGATAATCTTCTGGAATTGTCAGATTGATGACTAATGTCAAACCTTCTCTGACATCATTCCCATCAAATCCTTTATCTTTTTCTTTTAAGAAACCATTCTTACGAGCATATTCATTAAAGACTTTCGTAAAAGCTTGTTTCGCCCCTGTTTCATGAGATCCGCCATCACGCGTACGAACCATGTTCGTGAATGAGAAAATGTTCTCTTGATATTCATCTGTATATTGGAAACATCCTTCTACAATGATCTGGTTACTTTCACCTCTAAAACTAATTGGATCATGCATTGGCGTATGATCCTGATTCACTTCTTCAATAAAGGCTTTTAATCCATCTTCATATTGGTAAACGACTTCTCTTTCTTCTTTTCGCTTATCACGTACAATCATTTTTAACCCTTTTAATAAGAAAGCATCTTCTTGGGCTCTTTCACAAATGGTTGAATATGAAAAGTGAACCGATTTAAAAATAGACGGATCCGGTTTAAAAGAAACAATACTTCCGGTATGATTGGTTTTTCCTACTTTTTCAAGTTTTCCAATCTTACTTCCCCCGTCTTCAAAAGTCATACTCCATACATCTTTTCCATCATGTACCATAACTTTACACCATGTACAAAGAGCGTTCACAACACTTGCACCTACACCATGCAATCCTCCAGCACTTGTATAGCCTCCATGACTTGTAAATTTACCACCAGCATGCAGAATGGTAAAAATAACTTGAAGTGTACTCACCCCTGATTTATGTTTTCCAACAGGCATTCCACGCCCGTGGTCTTCTACTGTAACACTGCCATCTTTTTCTAGTGTAATTGTGATTTCATCACCATAGCCATTTAAAGCTTCATCAATCGCATTATCGACAATTTCCCATACTAGATGATGCAGACCCTTTGAATCGGTAGATCCAATATACATCCCTGGACGCTTTCTTACGGCATCCAAACCTTCTAAAATAACGATACTACTTTCATCATATTGTTGTTTTGGCATACTATCCCTACTTTCCAACGTAATCTTTATTATATCAACAAATCAAAAAAAGTGCACATAAATTCCTGTTAAAACACTTTGAATATACACTATTCATGTCCAATTAAAATGGTGTTAAACTTTAGTTCACATTTAACAAGTTCAATAATCCCAACTTAATTTAAATCTGAACTCATTTAATCGTATACATTCTTCAAAACACTTGATTGTACCCAAATTCATTATAAAGGGTTTTAATGTCCACTTTTTAGTTCCAATGTCCACTTTTTGAGTTTCAATATACACTTTTAAATCTACATTTTAAATCCGCATTATTTATGTCACATTGTTAATTTTTCCATACAATTCTCGACTAAGTGGACCAAAACTGCTAAAATAAATTTCGAGGTGGAAGAGATGAAAACTATTTTATGTATTTTATTAGGTTACTTATTAGGATCTTTACCCTTCGCTTTGATCATTGGTAAAGTTTTCTATCATACAGACATTCGCCAATATGGATCAGGAAATCTAGGTGGAACGAACGCAGGAAGAGTTCTTGGAAAGAAAGCGGGAATTTCTGTCATTGTGTTTGATGTATTAAAAGTTGTTCTTGCGATTGCGATCGCAACCCAAGTATCGAAAGTTGCCGGTATCTGGACAGGACTTGCCTGCTGCATCGGACATTGTTATCCAGTCTTCGCAAAATTCCATGGTGGCAAAGCCGTTAGTACAATGTTTGGCTTCTTGTTTTCTACAAGCATCTTCTTATTTCAAGATGCAAGCTACTTACTTGTACCATTTGGCATGTTTCTAGTTGTCCTATATCTATTTAAATATGTATCTTTGGCAAGTATGTGTGCAGCCATCGCAAGCAGCTTATACATTACGGCATTGATGCTAGGATTCAACGTGGAAAGTATTTCAGTTATTGTCGCAAGCTGGCTAATGACAGTTCTTGTGATTTACAGACATCGTACAAACATTGAAAAAATCAAAAAGGGTACAGAAAATACAATTTCATGGTTATAGAAAGTTTTTTAAGAAACTTTCTTTTTTTATGTCTTTTTCACATTGGAATCGTATCATAGTATGTATGAACTATTTATACTACGAATACAAATCCAGTACTGTTTGCACTGTTAAAGAAGATGAAAAGCTATACTACAAGAGTTTAAGCACGCAAAATTATCTAAACGAAAAATGCTTATTAAATGGATCCACCCTTAAAGGAAGACAAGAAGCCTTTGTCTATCAAATGAAAGTAAAAAAATATATTCCTGTTGTTGTATCCATTTCAAGAAAGGAGATCTACTTTCCCAACAAATCGAAAAAAGCACATGACTGTATCTGGATCAATTATGCCAATATTAAAGACGTCACTTACTTTGAGTCCACTTGCACTATCACATTTCATGATGGCTCCAAACTCAATTGTGAGCATCCCAAACGAATCCAACAAACGCTAAAACAAATTTTTCGCTACCTAAATAAAAATACACCGGATTAACCGGTGTATTAGTGGCAACCTCCACCACATGATGAACAATCATGTGAGCAACTTGATTGTTGCATTTGTTCTTCATGACGAAGTGTATTTACGCCAAGACCCTCAATACATACTGTGGCATTATCGGATAAATTCGATACTTCTACAATTGTACATGCTGGGAATGGTTCATCGACAAAGTTTTTGAATGTATTCAAGAATGCTTCTTTATCCTCGATATTCTTTAAATACACAGTGAACTTCACAACATGGTGAAGCTGTAAACCATAGTTTGATAAAACATCAATTACCTTATTGATAGCTGTAATTGTCTGTTCCTGAATGCTTTCGCCAAGTCCAGTCTGACCACTTAAATAAAAGAAGTCTCCCAATTGAACCATATTTGAAACACAAGATGTTCCCTCTTGTTTTCCTGCTGATTTTAAAAATATATTCATAGTACTAAATTCCTTTCTTCTCTTATTATATAGAATCTACGCCATCTTCTAAAGTGTTTTGCACTAAAATTTCTCTAGGCTTACTTCCTCTTGCAGGACCAATGATACCATTTGCCTCTAAAACATCCATCAATCTTGCCGCTCTAGAATAACCCACAGAGAACTTTCTTTGAATCAAAGACGTACTTGCCTTTCTAGATGCGATCACAAAACGCTTCACTTCCTCATACAAAGGATCGGCCGTAACATTTCCCGCTTCATTTCCTTGATTTTGTAAATCTTTTAATTGAATAAAGGCATCATCATATTTTGGCCTTGCCTGCGATTTCACAAATGCACAAATGTTATTGACTTCTTCATCCTTAATAAAGACACCCTGAATACGTCTAGGACTCGTCTCACCATTTGGTAAATACAACATATCTCCATTTCCAAGCAATCTTTCAGCACCAGCTTGATCTAGAATCGTTCTTGAATCGACAGCTTGTGATACCGCAAACGCAATACGACTTGGAATATTTGCCTTAATAACACCTGTAATGACATCCACACTCGGTCTTTGTGTGGCAACAATCAAATGAATACCGGCGGCACGAGCAAGTTGTGTAATTCTTTGAATACTTGCTTCAACTTCTTTAGCTGCCACCAACATCAAGTCAGCCAACTCATCAATAATAATCACAATACGAGGCAATACTTTTAAATGATCATCCTCATGATTTTTGACATACTCATTATATGCCGTAATATTACGAACACCTAATTCACCAAACAAGTCATAACGACGATCCATCATTTCTACAATGACCTTTAATGCCTTATTGGCAAGATCACCATCCGTAATCACTGGAGATAATAAATGTGGTACATCATTATATGGAGTAAACTCTACTTTTTTAGGATCAATCAAAACTAATTTTACTTCATCTGGCTTTGTTCGCATTAAAATCGAAGAAATAATCGCATTGACACAAACCGATTTACCACTACCCGTAGCTCCTGCAATCAATAAGTGTGGCATACGATTTAATTCGCCATAGACATTGTTCCCCATTAAGTCTTTTCCTAAACAGAAAAGCAACTTTTTATCTTTCATAGAATCCGGAATTGTACGCATCAAATCCTTCATCTGAACACTTGTCTTTTCAACGTTTGGAATTTCAATTCCAACACTTGCCTTACCCGGGATCGGTGCTTCAATACGAATATCCTTAGCCGCAAGACCCATCTTGATATCATTTTGTAAGTTGCTGATTTTATTCACACGAACACCAAGTTCTGGTTTGATTTCAAACTTTGTGACACTTGGACCAATATGAATCTGTACAAGCTTAGCCTCCACACCAAATTCATGTAAGATCTCAATCAGTTTTTCACCTTTTTCCTTCGCTGTAGTCACATTCGCATTGGATCTTGATTTTCTTTCCATATCCTCTAAAACATTTAATTTTGGAAGTTTATAGTTTTTAAAATCCGAATTTTCATCCGCAACATAATGTTTAGGTTCAACCCTTTCTACAACACCCTCATTGACAACAGGAACTTCTTTTTGGGTCTCTACAGGACTCGGTTCATCATCCACATCCACCATAAAGCTAGGTTTTCTAGGTTCTAAATCACCAATAATCAAAGGCTCATCCATTTCTTTTTCTTCATCTACAGAATCTGGTTGTACAGGTTTTACAGGATCGGCATTAATAATTTGAAAACTCGATTCATTTGTATCTTCATCTTCAAAAATAAAGTTTTTACGATCAATCGAAACAGGTGTTTCCTTGATTGGAGCACTCTTCATTACTTTTTTAGGTTTTCTTTCAAAACCTACAATTTTTTCATAACCAAACATTAAGATAGCTAGCACAAAAAATAATAGTACCATTACATAGGTTCCAGAATAATCGAATAATGACTGAAAAAGACATAGCAACAAAGCTCCTGCTAATCCAGAATATGTTTTCAAATGACCCGTAATAATATTACCGGCATTTTCCATAATATATTTTAAGCCATAGCTACCTGGGTGTGGTTTAAACTCTATAATCGAAGAAATCAAACTTAAGCCAAGTGCCAAAAATAAGATTCCAAACATATAACGCTTACGAATCACAGGCTGTTCCTTATGGAAAATAAGAACTGCACACAAGGTAGCATTCAAAATAAAAAATCCATTTGTTAAAGCTCCAAATAAGAATTCAAAGAAATGTTTTAAAAAAGCTCCTACAATGCCAAATTCTAAAACGACAATAAAACTAATACATATCATACAAATAAGGAAACACAAACGAAACAAGTTTGAGTGCAACCAAGACGTTTGTGTTTTCTTTTTCGTAGATTTTCTTCGTGTTGTTTTTTTTCTGGCTTTTGCCATACTTACCCCACTTTCTACTTATTTAAGTTTATTTCTAAAATAACCGGTAAAATCATCGGTCTTTTTGCGGTTTGTTTATAAAGATATTTAGAAAC
>ERZ1034901.926-NODE-926-length-21724-cov-5.308044_pt1 | contig 21724 bp, 25 predicted proteins | sample MGYA00520628_ERZ1034901 | MGnify/ENA primary metagenome ERZ1034901 (study PRJEB33766, sample SAMN09781783) | gut metagenome | biome: gut microbiome | host: Homo sapiens | place: Madagascar | study: EMG produced TPA metagenomics assembly of the PRJNA485056 data set... | reverse complement strand
AGCCTTCCCCGAGGGGGAAGGTGGGCCGGCTAGAGCCGGGTCGGATGAGGGCCACCTGTCGAACGGAATCGGTCGTGTACAAAACCACCCCCGCACGATGCGGAGCCACCAATCAAATCCATCTGGCGAAGCCAGACTCCATGGGTGGTGGGGGCTTCTCTATGTTTCTACCTTAGTACACTACGGCTCAGGTGCAGTAGGTAGCCCTCATTCGTCTGCTTCGCAGCCACCTTCCCCCTCGGGGAAGGCTTTCGCTTTTGCGAAACATATTCTAATTATCTAATTATAAATCCCCCGCAGAAGCGCCGGTCGTTCCGGTGTTTCTGCGGGGGATACGTTATCTTCTCATGAAAATCAAGTGACTTAGTCCTTGGACCACTTGACGCCCTGGGGGGTGTCCATGAGGGTGATGCCCATGGCCTTGAGCTCGTCGCGAATGCGGTCGGCTTCGGCGAAGTTCTTGGCCTTCCGGGCGGCCTGGCGGGCCTCGATCATGGCCTCGACCTTGCTGTCCAGGCTGTCGTCCTCTTCCTTCTTGTTGTAGAGCAGGCCCAGCACGTCGGTAAACTCGTGCAGCATATCCAGGCAGGCGGCGGCCAGCGCCTTGGTGGGGTTCTTCTCCACCGCGATGTTGATGGCCCGCACCAGCTCGAAGATGACGCTGATGGCGTCGGCGGTGTTCAGGTCGTCGTCCATGGCGTCGTCGAACTTCTGGCGGTAGCTGTCAAAGGTCTCGGTGAAGGCCTTCTCCTCGGCGGTCATATCGCCGTCGGCGCCGTTCTTGGTCAGGAACTCCAGGTTGCTCTCGGCGGTGTAGAGGCGCTCCAGGGCGTTCTGCGCCATGATGAGGGAGTCGCGGGAGTAGTTCAGGGGAGAACGATACTGGGCGGAGAGCATGAAGAAGCGGACGGCCTCGTACCCGTAGGCTTCGGCGGCCTCGCGGACGGTGAAGAAGTTGCCCAGGGACTTGGACATCTTCTGGTTGTTGATGTTCAGGAAGCCGTTGTGCAGCCAGTAGTGGACGAAGGTACATCCGTTGGCGGCCTCAGACTGGGCGATCTCGTTCTCGTGGTGGGGGAACTGCAGGTCCTCGCCGCCGCAGTGGATGTCGATGGTCTTGCCCAGGTAGCGGTTGGACATGGCGGAGCACTCGATGTGCCAGCCGGGACGGCCCTGGCCCCAGGGGGAGTCCCAATAGGGCTCGCCGGGCTTGGCGGCCTTCCAGAGGGCGAAGTCCAGGGGGTCCTCTTTGACGTCGTTCACGTCGATGCGGGCACCGGCCTGCAAGTCCTCGATGGGCTGGTGGGAGAGCTTGCCGTAGCCCTCGAACTTCTTGGTGCGGTAGTACACGTCGCCGTTGACAGGATAGGCATAGCCCTTGTCGATCAGGGTCTGCACCAGGTCGATGATCTGCTGGATGTTCTCGGTGGCCTTGGGGTGGACGGTGGCGTCCCGCACGCCCAGGCCGTGGGCGTCCTTGAAATACTCCTCGATATACTTCTCAGAGATCTCCTGAGAGGTGGCGTGCTCTTCGTTGGCCCGCTTGATGATCTTGTCGTCCACGTCGGTGAAGTTCTGCACGAACGCGACTTTGTAGCCGCGGTACTCCAGGTAGCGGCGCAGCACGTCGAACAGGATCATGGGGCGGGCGTTGCCCACGTGGATATAGTTGTAGACCGTGGGGCCGCAGCAGTACATCTTGACTTCGCCGGGGGTGATGGGCACGAACTCCTCTTTCTTCCGGCTCATGCTATTAAACAGCTTCATTTTGTTGGTTCTCCTTCCGTTTTTTCTCTTCTTCCTCGTGTTTTTTATCCAAATACTCTTCCAGCCAGGAAAGGCGGGAGTTGATGGCGTCCAGCTCCTTCTGCACCGGGTCGGGCACGCTGACCTGGTCCACGTCACCCACGAAGTTGGTCTTTTCCCCGGCGATGCGGACCACGCGGGCGGGCACACCCACGGCGGTGGCGTCCTCCGGGACTTCCTTCAAGACCACCGCATTGGCGGCGATGCGTGCCCCGTCCCCCACCTTGAAGGGGCCGAGGACCTTGGAGCCGGTGGAGAGCAGGACGTTGTTGCCAATGGTCGGGTGGCGCTTACCCTGGTCCTTGCCGGTGCCGCCCAGGGTGACACCGTGGTAGATCAGGCAGTCGTCCCCGACCTCCGCCGTCTCGCCGATGACGATGCCCATGCCGTGGTCGATGACCAGGCGGCGGCCGATCTTCGCGCCGGGGTGGATCTCAATGCCGGTCCAGAAGCGGCTCCACTGGGAGATGGTACGGGCCAAAAACTTCATCTTGTGACAGTAACAGAAGTGCGCGGCCTGGTGATACATGGTGGCGTGCACGCCGGGATAGAGCAGGAAGACCTCCAGCTTGCTCCGGGCGGCCGGGTCGCGGGCCTGATAGGCCGATAAAGTTTCTGTCAAATGGAACATGATTTCCGGTCACCTCACAAAAAATTACGGTCGGTTTGCTAGCCTATGCTATGTCCGCCCGACCGCCGGCGGAAGCGGGGGGCCTGGGGCAACAAAAAACCGCCCCCTGACCCCAAAAGGTCAAGAGGCGGCAAGATCATTCAACGTCGTTGTCCGCGGTTCCACTCTCGTTTGTCACTCAAGACGGCTGGTAACGGGGCCTGACCGGAGGGCATCTGCATCCCCCTCGCTCCCGGGCGCACTTTCGCCAGTCTCCCCGCAGGGCGGCTTTCAGTCGGTGACCGCCCCTCTCTGTCCGGTTCTGACAGGGTACTCTTCCCGTTCCACACGAGATTCAATTTGTCGTTATTCTACCATGCCCCCGCCCGCCTTGTCAAGAGTGCGTGTCCTGTGCTATCCTGAGAAAAAACACCCTGCATTTTGAAAGGAGCCACTGCCATGCCAGACTTTTCCTATTGTAAGCTGGAGATCTTCGTCCCAGCCGATCACTTCCCCGCCGTTCAAGCAACCCTGGCCGAGAGTGACGCCGGGCACATCGGGGCCTATGACCAATGCCTGTCCTATTCCCCCGTCACCAGCTTCTGGCGGCCGCTGGCCGGGACGCACCCCTATCTCGGCGCGGAGAATACCCTCTGCCAGGCAGAAGAATTCAAAGTGGAAGTGACCTGTCGGACGGAGCAGGTGGACGAGATCATACAGGCAGTGAAAGCCGCGCACCCGTATGAGGAGCCGGTGATCAACGTGATCCCGCTGTATCGGACCAGCTTTTGAGAATGGTGTCCGGCGGAGCCGGATGGATTTTATGACTGGTTCCGTTGGGCACGTTGTTGCCTTAGTACACAACCGATTCCTTGCGCAACGTAGCCCTCATCCGTCCGCTTCGCGTCCACCTTCCCCCTCGGGGAAGGCTCTCGCAACGCCGTATAAATTTGTAGTGTTGCATCTTCCTATGATGAATGATATAACGCAAAGCCTTCCCTGAGGGGGAAGGTGGCCCGGCTAAAGCCGGGTCGGATGAGGGCCACCTAGCGCATCTGAGCCGCAGTGTACTAAGGTAGCACCCCAAGATTTCGTACCACCAATCAAATCATTTGGCGAAGCCAAACTCCTTCACTTCCGCCCGTCGATCAGCACATCGAACCGGTCCCCCCGCAGAAGATAGACCGGGTACAAACAATTTCCCTCCGGGTCGGCATAGTAGGCCGTCTCCGCAAACTTGATCTCGGTGCCGTCCGACACGTCGCCGCTGACACTGCCCTCCCCGTTGGCGGCGGCCTGGACGAGGTCGGCGCGGCTCTTGCCCTCGACAGTAACAGCTTCCCCGATGGGTGCGGTGTAGTTGTCCACCTCGATGAGGTTCCCCTGGGGGTCCAGGCGGAGGATCCAGCGGAAGGTGCCGGTCACGGTTTTCTGATCGACCATGGGATAGAAGCAGACAATTTTCTCTTCGACCAGCTCCGGTGTGTTCCCGCCGCCGCTGGTGGCGTCGGTGGCGATCACATCGGAAAATTCTCCGTTCCAAAGCTGCTTCTCGGTCATAAATTGCGTGGCAAGGTCAATGGCCTGCTGGTCAGAAATGGCTTCCTCCGGGGGCACAGCCGGTGCAGGGTCTTTCGTGGTCTGATAGGTCCAGTGCCCGGTCTGGCTGTCCAGGGTGACGGAATAGTCCTCCCCGACGTAGGCCCCGTTGCTCAGGGCCGTGCCCAGGGTGATGCCGAAGGCCCGCTCGATGTCCGCCTTGGCCTGGTCTGCATCCACAGCCAGCGGATAAACGGTGAGCTGGTCCGGTGTATCCAGCCGAACCGCCTCCCCCAGCGTGACCGATACCCCGGTCCCGTCCTCCGGCGTGGGGTGCTCCACGCCGCAGGCGGCCAGGGTCAGCAGCAGGGCGGGCAGCATGAGGATCGTCCAATGCTTTTTCATCGCAATACCTCCTTATTTCACCGGCCGGACCGTCTCGGCCAGGGCCAGCAGCTCGTCTGCCGGCAGGTCGCCGGTCACGCTGAGAAGCGCTGTGGTCTCCGGGTCCATCCAGACGATGATACTGGTGCTGTCCTCGTTCTCCCCCACGTAGAGGTCGGCGGAGACGCCGTTGACGGCGACCTTCTGCACGTCCTCCTCGTCGGCAAAGACGCTGAGACTGCCGGAGGAGTTTTCCGTCTCATACTGATAGTCCAGGGCCAGGATGTTCCCCGCGTCGTTTTCATAGGTCAGGGCCGCATACTCCGCGGACTGGATGGACTGGTCGGCTACATAGTGGTATTCCTCCGGCACATCCATCGTGTAGGCGGGCAGGTCCCCGCTTGGGATGGGCGTGCTCTGGAAGGAATAGTTTTGGCTGCCCTCAAAGGAATCCCGGATCCAGCCCCACAGGCCCTCCCGCGCCTGGGCGTTGCTGCCCAGGAAGCAGCCCCCGCAGGCCACCACGGCGATGGCCAGGCAGGCCGCCCGGTGGGCCAGCTTGCGGCGGCGCTCTTTGCGCTCCCGCTTCTCCCCCATCTCCCGGATGAGGGCCTGCATCCGGGCCTCGAACTCCGGGGAGGGTTCATAGGTACATGCCTCCGGGTCGGGCAGGGAGCGGTCCAAGGCCTCTGCCGCCTCGTGAACGGCTTGCTTCAATCTCTCGTCACTGATCATAAAAGTCCCTCCTCTCGACAAAGCCGTTCCAGACGTGCCCGGACGCGCTGCTCCAGCTTCCGCGCCGCTTCCCAGCTCATTCCCATAAGGTGGGCCGTCTCCCGGTTGGAAAACCCGTGCTCGTGGCGCAGGCGCAGAAAGAGCTGGTCCCGCTCCGGCAGGCGCAGGATGCACCGGGTCAGGGGGCTTTCCCCCCAAAATTCCTCCGGCAGGGTCTCCTTGCTCTGGCTGTGAATGGCTTCGTCAAAGGTCTCCCCCGCCCGGCGCTGGTTCTGCCGCCAGATGTCGATGGCTTTGTTCTTCACTATAGTAACGATGAGAGACTTCCAATTGGGACACTTTTGCGAAAAATATTTGGAAAAATTTTCGGCCAAGGCGAAAAATGCGTCCTGAACGGCATCTTCCGCGTCCGAATCGGACAGGTGATAGCCCTTCGCCACCCAAAACGCCAGGCCCCGGTAGCGAGTATAGAGCTGATCAAAGGCCTCCTGCTCCGTCTCATGCTCAATGAGTCGGAGGGCAAGTGCAAACATCGGGGTCTGCCCCTCCTCTCTTTCGGGACAGCATCACAGCATCCCGCTGATGCGGCGGTGCATGGCGTAGAATTCCTCCACCATGTCCTGAATGATCTGGGCGGCGGGCTTCACATCGTGGATGCGGCCCAGGACCTGGCCCATGGCGATCTGGGCCTCCTGGGGCTTGTCATTCTCATAGGCCGCCTTGGTCACGGTGCCCCGGATGAGGGGATAGAGCTCATCAAACGTCGGGTGATGCTTCTCAAACTCGATGATGTGCAGGGCCTCCTCGGTCTTGAGGGAGCGCAGGGCGTTGCGGATGCTGGTCTGGGTCAGCACCGTGTCCGTTTCTTTCGCGTCGATGACGGCCTGGCGCAGGTGGGGGCCGATCTCCGTCTCCTCGGCCATGAGGAAGCGGGTGCCGACCATGACGCCGTCCAGCCCCATGCCCAGGGCGGCATACATCGTCCGCCCGTCGCACACGCCGCCAGCGCCCACGACCGGCAAGCTGCAGCGCTCCAGGGTCAGGGGCCACTGGACCATGGACCCGACCCCGGCCATGCCGGGGTGGCCGCCGCCCTCGTAGCCCACGATACACACCGCGTCACAGCCCACTTCCTCGGCGGTGTGGGCGAAACGGGAGTCGGGAATTTTGTGCATGACCACGCAGCCCGCCCCCTTCAGCAGGTCCATGAAGGGCTTGGGGGAGCTGCCTGCCGTCTCAACGATGCGGACTTTCTCGTCCACGATGGCCTGCAAAAAGCCCTTGATGGGGCCGTCCGGCTTGGTGTCAGGCAAGAGGGACAGGTTCACGGAAAAGGGTTTGTCCGTCAGGCGCTTGAGCCGCTGGATGTCCTTCTGAAAATCCTCCGGGTCAGCATAGGTCGTCATATTGATCGTACCCAGGCCCCCGGCGTTGGAGACGGCAGCGGCTAGGTTGGGCTTGGAAAGCCACTGCATGGCGCCTTGAACGATGGGATACTCAATGCCGAACAGCTCTGTGATGCGGGTCTTCATGGTGCAGGTCTCCTTTTATTTCCGGTGGGCAGCAGGCCCACTTTTTTGTTTTGTAACCCATTTATAGTAGCAACTTTGGCCCGAAAGGTCAATCCAAACCAAGCCCTCTCCGACATTTTCCCGGCTTTTGTCTGTTTCTTCCTCCGTAAGAATTGACAAGAAGGGAAATGGGTTTTATAATCAACTTGTGAGTATTCCACACAATAAAGGAGGAACTGTGCGTATGGAATTCAAAACCGCAACGATGGCCGACTTCGACGTCGCCTTCGACTACATCGAAAAACTCTGGGACTACAACACCTATGACAAAGACGTGATCCGCAAAGTCTACGCCGACGTGCTGGCCGATGAGAACAGCTTCGCCTTCTTCCTCATGGACGGCGACACCTACCACGGCTTCTGCCACGGGGCCTATTTCAACACCTTCTGGCTCTCCGGTATGACCTGCTACGTCTCCAGCATCATCACCAACGAAAACGAGCGCGGCAAGGGCTGCGGCGTGAAGCTCATGGACCACGCCAAGGAGCTGGCCAAGGCCCGCGGCTGCAAGGCCCTCGTCCTCGACTCCGGCATGCCCCGCAAGCAGGCCCACCGCTTCTATGAGATCTACGGCTTCGAGAAGAGCTGCTATGGCTTCGACTACTATCTGGAGCCTTGATCCGCAATCACAAAACTCCCTCCAGCGAGAATCTTGCTGGAGGGAGTTTTTGCACCCTATATTATCCCGTTGCAAGCACCGCACGGACGATAGATTCCTCTACAAAGCGGTTCAGAGAGATCTGCTTTGCCATAGCAGCGATCGCGGCCTTCTTATGCAGTTCCGGCGAGATGCGAACATTGAAACTTCCCTTGTAGGCTTTCTCTGGTTCTACTCCCTCTGCGGCACACAACTCTAAATAATCATCCACAGCACTGTGGAAATCTTCTACCAGATCACGGGCGTTCTCTCCTTCATAGGAAATCAAAGCCCGAACACCGAGGACTTTTCCAAAAAACAGCGCATCTTCCTCAGAAAACTCCACACTGCCCACATACCCTTTGTATTCCATGGTGTTATTCATAAAAGTCCCTCCTGTTCTAATTTTTCAAGCAATTGCTTCACTTGATATGCCAACAGCTCTTTTCTTGGATGTGGTTTATGCAGTAAAATTGGTGCATTCTCATCCGAAACAAACATCACTCTGGAGCCGCTGGTTTTTCCCTTATTAGAACGATAATAATTAAAGTATCCTAATAATGTCTCCGCATCCTCAAAGGTAAAGTCTTTCGGCTTTGCTTTCAAGCGAGCAATCAATTTTTCTTTCTGTCCCACGCCTCGGCCTCCCCCTATCTATTCTCAATTATAGTATACTCAGTTCTCCTCTGTTTTGCAACTATTTTTAGTCGCTTCTTTTCCCAAATTTCTTTTCTCTTTACAAATCCAAAAATCCTCCGTAAAATAAAAGCCACGACCCCAAATAGAGAGAGGAGAATGTTCTATGAAACGCAGAACCAGCTTCCTGCTGGCCCTGGCTTTGGTGTTCGCCCTGGTGCTGTCCGGCTGCTCTGGGGCGCCGTCGCAGGCGGCCACGGACCTAAGCGGCGTCAGCATCAGCCAGTTCCGCAGTGAAAGCCCCTGGACGGAGCTCAACGGCAATGTGCCGGAGTTTGCCGCCAGTGACCTGACCCGCACGGACCCCTTTGAGACGTATTCCGACCTGGACTCCCTGGGCCGGTGCGGGGTGGCCTATGCCAACATCTGCGTCGAGCTGATGCCCACGGAGGAGCGGGAGCCCATCGGTCAGGTCAAGCCCACGGGCTGGCACACGGCGAAGTATGACGGCGTGGACGGCAAGTATCTCTACAACCGCTGTCACCTCATCGGGTTTCAGCTGGCAGGCGAAAACGCCAACGAGAAGAATCTCATCACCGGCACCCGGTATATGAACACCCAGGGGATGCTGCCCTTTGAGAACAAGGTGGCAGACTATGTGAAGTCGACGGGAAACCATGTGCTGTATCGGGTCACGCCCGTGTTTGAGGGCAGCGATCTCGTGGCCCAGGGCGTGCAGATGGAGGCGTACAGCGTGGAGGACCAGGGCGAGGGCGTTTGCTTCAACGTCTTCTGCTACAATGCACAGCCGGGCGTGGGCATTGAGTATGCCAGCGGCGAGTCCTGGTCGGACCCCACGGTGGGGACTGGGTCGGATTCTGTGACGACCTCGTCCGGGTCGGACACGCTGGAGACCTATGTGCTGAACACCAACTCCCACAAGTTCCACAAGCCCGATTGCAGCGGGGTGGCGAGAATTTCCGCGCAGAACAAGCAGGAAGTGACGAGCAGTCGCTCGGAGCTGATCGAGCAGGGGTACCGTCCGTGTGGGACTTGTGATCCTTGAGGTCGGGGGAGCGGGCCGCAGGGGTCTGCGGCCCCTACGGGGTTAACCTTAGTTTTTGGCATGGGTTTCGGCCCCGACAGGGTTGGCCTCGGTTTTTGAGAGAATTGCGAACAAGGACACGGCATACGCCGTGTCCTTGCTCGTTTCAGAGTGAAAGATAAGAAAGATAAGATGTTGGTCAGAAGGGTGAATGACCGAAGGATCAGTCCCCGTCGTATGCTTTCTGGAAGATCGCAATGATCTGCTCTTTGGTGGCCTTTCTGGGGTTGGTGGCGGCGCAGGCGTCCTGCATGGCGTGCTCGGCCATGATCTCGAAGTCCTCCGGCTTGACGCCCAGGGAGCGCAGGTTCTGGGGGATGCCCAGGTACTTGCCAAAGGTCTTCAGGGCATAGACGCAGGCTTCGCCGGCCTCGAAGGGAGACATGCCCTGGACGTTGATGTCCATGGTCTCGGCGATGACAGCGAACCGCTCCAGGTTGCCGATCAGGTTGAACTCCTGGACATAGGGCAGCAGGATGGCGTTGCAGACGCCGTGGGGCAGGTTGTAGAAGCCGCCCAGCTGGTGGGCCATGGCGTGGACGTAACCCAGGGAGGCGTTGTTGAAGGCAACGCCGGCCAGATACTGGGCGTAAGCCATTTCGGAACGGGCCTTCATATAGTCGCCGTTGGCCACGGCCTGGGGCAGGTAGTGGACGATCTTGTCAATGGCCTTGATGGCAGCTGCATCGGTCAGGGGGTTGGCGGCGGTGGAGACATAGGCCTCGACTGCGTGGGTCAGCGCGTCCATACCGGTGGCAGCGGTCAGGGAGGCCGGCATGCCGACCATCAGCTCAGGGTCATTGATGGCGATGGCGGGGGTGACTCTCCAGTCCACGATGCACATCTTGACTTTACGGGTGGTGTCCGTGATGATGCAGAACCGGGTGATCTCGGAGGCGGTGCCGGCGGTGGTGTTCACGGCCACCAGGGGGGGCAGGGCCTCGTGGGCCTGGTCCACGCCCTCATAGTCGGAGATCTTGCCGCCGTTGGTGGCGACCAGACCGATGCCCTTGGCGCAGTCGTGGGAGGAGCCGCCGCCCAGGGACAGGATACAGTCACATTCGTTCTCATGGTAGAACTGCTCGCCCTCGACCACATTGGTGTCCTTGGGGTTCGGCTCAGCCTTGCCAAAGACGGCGGACTGCACCCCGGCGTCAGCCAGGATCTTCTGGATGCGGGCGGTCATGGGGTTTGCGGCCAGGAAGGCGTCGGTCACGATCATGGCCTTGGTGCCGCCGATGCTCTTAATGAGGTGCCCGGTCTCCTCGACGGAGCCTTCTCCGAACACGTTTCTGCTGGGTACGAAATAATAGGTAGACATATTCTGTTCCTTTCCTTTCTGACACGAGGTCACGAGGCCAGCCACGGCGGTGGGCCGTTGGTCAGGGCCGGCGGATATGGGGAGGGCGGAGGAGCGTGGCCCCTCCGCCCGCTGCACACATTTTCTAAAGCGGCTTCTGATTACTTCTCAGGATAGAAGCCGGAGGGAGTCTCGTTGAGGTTGATCATGATATTCTTCTGCTGGGTGTAGTGCTCCAGGATGACCTTATGGGTCTCACGGCCGATGCCGGACTGCTTGTAGCCGCCGAAGGGAGCGCCGGAGGGGATCTGGTTGTAGGTGTTGACCCACATACGACCGGTCTCGACCCCGCGGGCCACACGAATGGCGCGGTTGATGTCGCGGGTCCAGACAGCGCCGCCCAGACCGTAGACGGAGTCGTTGGCCATGGCGATGACCTCTTCCTCGGTCTTGAACTTGATGACCACGGCCACCGGCCCGAAGATCTCTTCCTGAGCCACGCGCATGTCGTTCGTGGCATTGACGATCAGGGTGGGCTTCATGAAGCTGCCGTTGGCGCAGGCGCCGTCGGTGTAAGGCTCACCGCCGCAGGCGATGGTCGCGCCCTCTTCCTTGGCCAGGTTCACATAGGACATGATCTTACGCAGCTGGCCCTGGTCGACCTGGGCGCCCATCTGGGTGTTGGGGTCCAGAGGATCGCCGACGTTCACGCTGTTGAAGGCCTTGACGGCAGCCTCCACGAACTTATCGTAGATGCCCTCCTGCACGAACACGCGGGAGCCGGCGCAGCAGACCTGGCCCTGGTTGAACAGGATGCCCAGCTGCAGGCCGTCGATGGCCATATCCCACTTGCAGTCGTCGAAGTAGATGTTGGCGCTCTTGCCGCCCAGCTCCAGGGTGGCGGGGATGAGCTTGTCGGCAGCTGCCTTGGCCACGTCCAGGCCGACCTCAGTGGAGCCGGTGAAGGCCAGCTTCCGGAAGCCGGGGTGGTCGAGCATGTACTGGCCGGAGCGGGAACCGCCGCCGGTGACAACGTTCAGCACGCCGGGGGGCAGCAGGTGGCCGATGAGCTTGACCAGAGTCAGCACACTCAGAGAGGTGGTGGAGGAGGGCTTGAAGACGATGCAGTTGCCGGCAGCCAGGGCGGGGGCCAGCTTCCAGGCGGCCATCAGGAAGGGGAAGTTCCAGGGGACGATCTGGCCCACAACGCCGATGGGCTCCCGCAGGATCAGGCTCATCATGTTGCCGTCCAGCACAGAGGCCTTGCCCTCTTCGACCCGGATGGCACCGGCGAAGTAACGGAAGTGGTCGGAAGAATAGGGAACATCAATGGCCATGGTCTCACGGATGGGCTTGCCGTTGTCCATGGACTCGATGGTTGCCAGCAACTCGGCGTTCTCGTCGATGATGTCAGCGATCTTTTCCAGGATACCAGCTCGCTCTGCGATGCCCATGTCCCGCCAGGCAGGGAAGGCAGCCCAAGCGGCCTTGACGGCGGCATCGACATCTTCCTTGGTGGCCTCGGCACACTCGGCCAGCTTCTCGCCGGTGGCGGGGTTGTAAGCGGTGAAGACCTTCCCGTCGGAGGCGGGGACCCACTGTCCATTGATGTAGAGGTCATATCTTGCATCCAGGTTGGCTTTCATAGTTGGTGCTCCTTTCTATCTTGGCAGGGGTTTCTACGTACCCTGCATATCAGCTCGTTTATCATCGGAATTCTGTGGAGGATCGGTTTGATCCTGCAAGAGGAAGTTTCTTTCCTTGCTTTAAGTTATAGCACAGCCGAGCCGAAATGGGAAACACCGAAAACTGATGGAGCCTATCACAAAAACTTATCACTTTTTCTTATGGCTGATTTTGGGAGGGTTCAGGCCTCGTTCTCCCGCGCCTCCAAGTCCTCCCGGATGACCTGGAAGAAGTGGTCTGCCGCCACGCTCACGGGGGGCATTTTCCGCAGCGCCAACGTGCGGATGCGGAACGAATCCCCCTCGATGGAAAACACGCTCACGTCACGGGCGAGCTTCTGCTCCATCCCCCCCGGCAGCGGGGCAATGCCCAGGCCGGCCTGGACTAAGATGGTCGCTTCCAATAAAGTATTGACCCGCTGGACGGGATTATTCGCCAGCCCCAGGCGGGTGTAATACTCCGGCAGGGGCTGGGACTTGGCGTCGTCGCTCTGGTCCTCCACGCGGAAGATGGTCTGCCCCGTCAGCTCCTCGGACGAGACGAACTGCCGCCCTGCCAGGGCGCTGTGGGGGCCGGTCATAAAGCGGACCTGCTCACTGCTCAGCTCCAGTTCCTCATAGCCCTCGTCCAAATGCAAGCCGAAGTCCGGGACGATCACCACGTCCAGCTCCTCGTCGGCCAGTCCCTGGAGCATGGCGTCCCGGCTGCCGTCCTTCAGGGTCAGGTTGGCCTCCGGGTGCATCTGCTTAAACAGCCTGAGATAGTGCGGGATGCTCTCCTGGGCATACGGCCCATGGATGCCCAGGCGCAGGTCCCGCTTCTCCCCATCGGCGATGGAGCGGGCCTGCTTCACCGCCCCGGTATACTGGGACAAAATGCTCTGGCATTGCCGGGCAAAAAACGCCCCGGCGGGGGTGAGCTTCACGCTGCCGCCGCCCCGCTCGAAGAGCTTAAAGCCCAGCTCCTCCTCAAACTGTTTGATCTGCTGACTGATGGCCGCCTGGGCCACAAAGCACTCCCTGGCGGCTTTGGTAAAGTTCAGGTGTTTGGCCACGGATAGGAAATACTCGATCCTACGAAAGCTGCTCATAGAGCGTGCCTCCCCTCTGATTCAAATACAATTTCTTGCCCTTATTTTAAGAAGAATTTCGTGGTTTGTAAAGGGTGCTTCTCCCCGCTTCTTATGGAAGCTCAAAAAAGAGATTGACAGAGCACTTTCCAGCCCGTTATAATAGCAAATAAGAGGTGATCACATTGAACCCTGAAGAAAAGATCCTCGCGCTCTTGTCGGAACTCCACACAGGAATGACCGACCTAAAAACTGACATGTCCGATTTGAAATCTGATGTTGCCAGTGTAAAATCCGATGTTGCTGACTTGAAGACTGAAATCTCCACTGTTAAATCTGATGTCGCAGACTTAAAGACTGAAGTCGCTACCGTAAAATCTGACGTTGTCGGCCTAAAGTCCGAAGTTGCTACCGTAAAATCTGACGTTGCTGGCCTGAAATCTGAATTCACAGCAGTAAAATCCGACGTTGCTATCTTGAAAGAAGAAGTTGCCGCCATCGACCAGCGCTTTGCGCATCAACTAAAAATCGTAACCGAAGCAGATATTCTTCCTAAGTTTAACCTCTTAGCGGAACAACTGGAATTCTTGGAAGAAAATATGGTGTCTCGTGCCCACGTAGACAATTTATCTGACGAAGTAAATGTTCTAAAACTCATGGTCCGCCAGATGAACGAACGCATCAACAATTTAGAAAAAGCCAATTAACTAAAAACTGCTGACCTAGGCCAGCAGTTTTTAGAGATAGAAATTTATAGTTCATTCAAAAATAGCCTTTATTTTTGATATAGTCCTTGTTCTTCGTTCTCTTGTATAACATAATTATTCTTATAGAGGTGTCCCTATGCTAGATAAAAAAGATCTGGATGCAATTGATCAATTAATAACTTCTCAATTAAATGCTGTTCTTAAACATAAATTTGAAGAGGCCGTGGAAGTCATGTTTGCGAATGACAATACAGACAATACAGATGATATCCCCACTTCTTCACATCGTAAATACGAGAAAGGCCTAGATCGTCTTCGGAAAACTACATACATCACCGCAGAATTGGAGGACGCACTGAAATATAGAACCTATCATGATCGAAGCAAAAACGAGTCGGGACATATCCGCGCTGCTCTCGAAGCATATCTTGTGGATGATATTAAATGTATCAAGGCATCTAAAAGCAAATAAAAGCAAATAAAAGCAAATAGTCGAAAGGTAGTCTATACAGCAGTTCAGCATTCTGTATAGACTACCTTTTACTTTTGCTGGAAGTTTCTAAATAAAACTATCCTAGTTACACCAGATCTTCCTCGGTGATCTCCGGCTCCGCCTGCTTCTTGGCCTTGCGCTCCTCCCACTTTTTGCTCACCTGCTCCAGCAGGTCCGGGATAAGCTCCACGAGACGGTCGGCGGGGCTTTCGGTGGCGGTGTCTACGGGGAGCATTTTCACGCTCGTGCCGCTGACCACCAGGAAGCCCACGGGGATGACCTTCAGGCCCGCGCCGCCGCCGCCACCGAAGGGGTTCTCCCCCAGGTTCTTGGGGGCCTTGCCGCCGAACTCCGAGCCGCCGGTGCCGAAGCCCAGGGAGATGCGGGAGACGGGGATGATGGTGACCTCTCCGGCGGTGATGGGCTGGCCCACCACGGTGTTGGCGTCCACGGCTTCCTTGATCTTCTGGATGGTCTCGGCCATCAATTCACTGACAGGATGATTCTTTTCCATGGGTCTCTTCCTTTCCTTGGGCGGCCATGGCAGCCGCGTGTTGCTTCGTCGTTCTTGGGGATGGGCCTGTTTTTTTCCGCTTCCGCAGGCCCCGGATCGCTTCCTTCAGGGTGGGCCAGAGGATCGACAGCAGCTGGGCCACGGAAATGGAACAGGCCGCCTCCACCGTGAGCCTGGGGCGCTCGATCTGATAGTCCAGCGCCACCGACAGGTCCCGGTTCTTCACCGTAAAGTTGGCCTCCGTGAAGGCCAGCAGTGCCTCCAGCACGCCCCAGGCCTGGCCGTAGTGCATGGCCGCGTCCGCCGGGTCCGGCTCCCCCCACACCAGATGCAGAGAAAGGGTGTCGATGCGGATGGTGTGGCGCAGGTCCCCGGCCATCTCTTTGAGCTTCGGCAGCAGGTCCAGCGCCAGGTCCAAAGCCCCGCCGGGGGAGAAGGCGTTTTTCAGGGTTTTGCGGCGGGACGTTTTCTTGTTCTCCTGCGGCTCGGCTGTCCGCTTTTTCTTTTTGGCGGCTTTCTTCTCGGCCTTTTCCTCCCGCTTTTTCTTTTTCTCTTCGGAGAGGGGATAGAGCGTGAGCCAGGCCGGGCCGACCCGGACCTTCACCCAGCCCCCGGTCTCGTCATACCCTGCCGCCGCGCCCAGCCGCAGAAAGGCCACGGCCAGCACCAGCAGGACCAGGACGAGCAGGATCACCAGCCCGATCATGGCGCACCCCCCGCTTCCGCCGGGATGCCCTCCGGCAGGGGCGGCAGGTCTGCCAGGTCAGACAGGCCGAAGCTCCGCAAAAACGTCTGGGTCGTGCGGTACAGCGTGGGCCGCCCCGGCGCGTCCAGCGTGCCGCACGGCTCCACCAGCTCCCGGTCTAATAATACCCCCAGGGAGTGGGCGCTGTCCACCCCCCTGGCCTGGTCCAGATACACCCGTGTCACCGGCTGGAAGTAGGCCACAAGGGCCAGGGTCTCCAGGGCCGACGCCGAGAGCTTGTCCGGCTTTTTCCGGGCCAGCAGCCCCCGGATGACCGCCCCCCACCGGGGGGCTGAGACGAGCTGCCAGCTCTCCTCCAGCTGCACCAGACGGATGCCCCGGTCCTGGGTCTCATAAAACGCAGCCAGGGCCTGGCAGGCCGCAAGGACCTGCTCCTCTTCCGCGTCCAGGGCCTGGGCCAATCGTGCTGTGGGCACCGGCTCTCCCAGGGCAAAGAGGATGGCTTCCACGGCCCGTTCCCGTTCTGCCTGTTCCACAGGGCATCCCTCCTTCCGTTGGTTTGTTGGTTCAAGTGGGGATCAAGGATATCTCCGGGTCCTCCCGGTCCCCCGACAGATGGACCCGTCCGCCCCGGCACAGCTCCAGCAGCGCCAGAAACGCCGCCGTGGCCTCCGACCGGCTCCGGCTGGTGCGGAGGATCTCCCCCAGCCGCAGCGGCCCACGCTGCTCCAGCAGGGCCAGGACTTGCGCGGCCTTGTCCTCCACCCGGTACGGCTCCGGCCGCACCACGGCCTGGAACTCCGCCAGGGCCGGGGGAATGGCCAGCTTCTGCCGCGCCTGCCAGGCGTTCAGGGCGCGGGTCAGATCGGACGGCTTGTGTTCATAGCGATAGACCCGCTGGAAAAACACGTTCTCCGGGGGCTTGGGGAAGCCTGCGCTCCCCCGCTGCCAAAGGGCTTCCAGCCGGGGCAGGACGGCCCGGACCCGCTGGGCGGACGCATGCCGCTGGCGGGCCTCCAGGGAGGCGATGAGCGCCGCCATTTCCGCCTGGGCCTCCTTGTCCTCCTGGGACAGGAGCATCCGGGTCTTGAGGAGCATCAGGTGGGAGGCCATGGCGATGAACTCCCCTGCCACCGCCAAGTCCAGCGCCCGTCTCGTCTCCATCCAGGCCAGAAACTGCTCTAAGATGCCCGCCAGGGGAAGGTCTCGAATGGCGATCTTGTTCTTTTTCAGCAGGTGTAGGATGAGGTCCAGCGGCCCCACAAAGTCTTTGGTGGCCTCGGCCCCGTCCTTCACGATGCCCTTGAAATGATAGACCGGTCGCTCCATTTTGCGCCCTCTCCCTCACCGGGTCAGCAGGGAGAGCATCCCCAGGTAGGCAAAGTTCGCACCATTCAGCATTGCGTTCAGGACCAGGTTCCGGGCGGCCATCAGGAACCCGTCCAGCAGGCCGAACCACAGGGCGGCCATCAGCACGATCATGCCGTAGCGCTCCAGCTGCATCCAGCGGCCGTACCACCGGTCCGGCAAAAACATGGCCAGCACCTTCGAGCCGTCCAGCGGCGGGAAGGGGATGAGGTTGAAGATGCCCAGGCCGATGTTCAGGCTGATGAGCAGGGAGAAGAAGGTCAGCGCCAGGCCCAGCCCCGTGCTCTCCCCCTTCACCTGGGCCACGGCGAAGAGCATACTATAAATGATCGTAGACACATACGCCAGCACAAAGTTCGAGGCCGGCCCCGCCAGGGCGGTGATGGCCATGCCCTGCTTGGGCTTTTTGAAATACCGGGGGTCCACCGGCACGGGCTTGGCCCAGCCGAAGCCCACCGCGATCATCATGATCAGGCCAAAGGGGTCCAGGTGGCGCAGGGGGTTCAGCGAGAGCCGGTGGCTCTGCTTGGCGGTGGGGTCGCCCAGATGATAGGCCGCCAGGCCGTGGCTGACCTCGTGGATCACCAGGCACAGCAGAACGGCCGCAATGCGCAGGATCATCTGCCCCATGCTGGACCAATCCACCCCCTGGGCCAGCTGTGAAAACATACCCATAGTTCAGTGACTCCTTGATAGGATAAGTATAGCAGAAACGCGCCCTGTTCACACATGCCAGGGCAGTTTTTGCCAGCAGGATACTAAATTATAGCAAAAAAACGACCGCCTGACAAGCAGGCGGCCGTGAGAGAGCTTGGTCAAATGGTCAGGAAGCCGGCTCAGTCCTCCTGCACCTGCGCCAGGGTCCGCAGGAACGCCTTGCCATACTTCCGGGCCTTCACCTCGCCCACGCCGGAGACTTCCAAGAAATCCTCCATGCTGGCTGGGCGGCGGCGGGCCATGTCGGCCAGCGTGGCGTTGGAGAAGATGACATACAGCGGCACCCCCTCCCGCTCGGCCAGGTCCCGGCGGGTCTGCTTCAGGGCCGTCAACACGCGCTCCGCTCCGTCGGAGAGCGGGGCATCCGGCGCGGAGGCGGACCGCTTGCGGGGCGCAGCAGTCTCGGCCGCCTGGGTCATGGAGACCGGTTTGCCGTGAAACAAAACCGCTCCGGAGGCCGGGGTAAAGCGCAGGGTCTTGTGTCGGGGTTCCGTGGTCACCACCCCCGCCTGTTCCATGGCGTCCAGATAGTCCCGCATGGTCTTTTTGTCGGTGCCTTTCATAATGCCATACGTAGAAAGCGTGTCCAGCCCCAGCTCCAACACCCGTTTGTCCTTGCTGCCCAACAGGGTGCGGATGATGAGAACTGCCCCCACATAATACCCCAGCTTCGCCTGCGCCCGCTTGATGCAGGATAAGATCATCTGCGCCTGGCGGGTGATGTCCACCTGGACAAACGCCCGGCGGCAGTTGCCGCAGTTGCCGCACCGTGCCTCATGCCGCTGGCCGAAGTAGTCCAGGACATGCCCCCGCAGGCAGTGAGATGTTTTGCAGTAGCCCACCATGGCCTCCAGCCGCTGGTAGTCCCGCGCCTGGATCTCCTCCAACTCCTCCGGGGTGAGGGCCTCGTTGTTGTCCCCGCTCTGGTGGATGAAAAACTCGGCGGTGGCCACGTCTCCCTGGGCGAAGAGCAGGATGCACTCTGCCGCCTCCCCGTCCCGTCCGGCGCGGCCGGCCTCCTGGTAGTAGGCCTCCAGGCTCTTGGGCATGTTGAAGTGGAAGACATAGCTGACGTTGGACTTGTCGATGCCCATGCCAAAGGCGTTCGTCGCCACCATGACGGGGGCGCGGTCAAACTGAAAATCGTCCTGGTTCTGCCGCCGCTCGGCCTCGCTCAGGCCCGCGTGGTAGCGGGTGGCGGGGATGCCCCGCTGCCGCAGATGGTCGCAGACCTTTTCCACGTTGGCGCGGGTGGCGCAGTAGATGATGCCGCTGCGCCCGGCCCGGTCCTCCACCAGCTGGGTCAGCAGCGGGAGCTTCTGGGTGGGCCGCCGGACCTCGAAATAGAGGTTGGGCCGGTCGAAGCCCGTCACGATCTTCACCGGGTCGATCAGCTCCAGCCGCTGGACGATGTCCGCCTGGACCTCCGCCGTGGCCGTGGCCGTAAAGGCCGACACCACCGGGCGGTGGGGCAGCTTGGCCACGAAGTCGGGGATCTTTAAGTAACTGGGCCGGAAATCCTGCCCCCACTGGGACACGCAGTGGGCCTCGTCCACGGCGATCATGGAGATCTCCTGCTCCTGCATGAGCCGCAGAAAGCCCTCGTTTTCCAGCCGCTCCGGGGCGACGTACAGGAGCTTGTGCATCCCCTGCCGGAGCTGCCAGCAGGTCTCCCGATAGGATGCCTCGTCCAACGAGCTGTTGAGCAAGGCCGCCGGGATGCCCGCGCCGTTGAGCGCCGCCACTTGGTCCTTCATCAAGGAGATGAGGGGCGAGACGACCAGCGTCAGCCCCGGCAGGAGCAGCGCCGGGATCTGATAACACATGGACTTGCCGCCCCCGGTGGGCATGATGCCCAGGACGTCCCGCCCGGCTAAAATGCCGTCGATGAGCGGCTCCTGGCCGGGGCGGAAGTCGTCGTAGCCGAAGTATTGTTGTAGTACCATGCGTTTGGGCATTGCGGGTGGTCCCCTTTCTCGGTTTGGTCCGGTCTAGTGTACCAGATTTTCCCCCGCAAAGATAGCCCCCTCGTTCATTTCCGGCAGCCACTGTGGATGGCCTGGGTCGGGCAGGCCCGCTTGCAGTCGCCGCAGCGGATACACTCCAAGTCGTTGGCCTGCTTCACCGGGTCACAGCCCATGCCGCAGACCTTGGCGCATTTCCCGCAGGAGACGCAGGCGTCGGCATCCACCCGGTACCGCACCAGGGAGACGGGGTTAAAGAGGCTGTACACCGCCCCCAGCGGACAGAGGTACTTGCAGAAAGGCCGGTAGATCACCAGGGCGGCGAAGATCGTCCCGCCCAGCAGCACCATCTTCCAGGCATACAGCCAGCCGATGGTCGCCCGCAGGCCCTTGTTCAGCAGGACCAGGGGCAAGCCGCCCTCCAAGGCCCCCACGGGGCAGAGCAGCTTGCAGAAATAGGGGGAACCCTGCCCCAGGGCATCCACCAGACACAGGGGCAGCAGGACCACAAAGAGGACAAAGATCACATATTTCGCCTTTCGCAGAAGGCGATCTCCCCGAAACGTCCGGATCTTTTTCGGAAAGGGGATCTTATGGAGCAGCTCCTGGATCAGCCCGAAGGGACACAGCCAGCCGCAGACCAGCCGCCCCATGACGGCCCCGACAAAGACCAGAAAGCCCGCCACATAGAACGGGGCCTTGAAATTCCAGCTGCCCAGCACCGCCTGAAACGCCCCGATGGGACAGGCCCCCACCGCCCCCGGACAGGAGTAGCAGTTCAGGCCGGGGACGCAGAGCGTTTTGCCCTTGCCCTGGTAGATCTTCCCCTGGGCAAACCCGATGAGATAGCTGTTGGTGAGCAAGGCCCACAGGGCCTGAAAGCCGTGCCGCCAGCTGCGCTTTCGCTTGGGCGCTTGTGTTTTTTTATCCAATGCCGATACACTCCAAGCAGATGTGGGTGGCCTTGGTCAGCACCACGGAGACTTCGCCCCGCATCACGCCGAAGCAGACCAGCGCCGCCCCCACAACGATGAGCAAAAGCGGAAGGATCAGGCGGCGCATCATGCGCCTTGATCCAGGTTCGCCAGCGCGTTTTCTACGATGCTGGTCCACTCGGCCAGATCGTGGCTGCCGAAGGAAGGCTCCCCGACGATATTGCCGTTTTCATCCACGAAGAAGCTCTCCGGGAAGGTCTCCATGTTGGCCAGACGGCCGTTGAGCCAGCCCGCGTCGGGCACCAGGAAGGGGTAGGTCGCGCCGCTCTTCTCCACCATTTGTTTGGCGGTCTCCACGGTGGCCTGGTCGGGCTTGTTGTCGGCGCCGAGTGTGTCCGTCACGATGCTGATCACGCCCACGCCCTTGTCCTTCATGTTCTCATAGAGCTTTTGCAGCTCGGGCAGCTCCTGCACGCAGGGGGAGCACCAGGTCCCCATGGCGTTGACCAGGGTCAGCTTGTGTTCTTTGAAGATGTCCTGGGTGACGGTGTTGCCGTCCAGGTCCTGGGTGGTGAACTCGCCCACGGTGGTCACGGTGGACTTGCTGGCCTGGTCGGTCTGATCCGTCTGGTCGGTCTGGTCGGTCTGCGCCTGGCTGGCGTCGGGCTGGGTGTTCGCGTCGGCGGCGCTGTCCTGTCCGCCGCAGGCGGCCAGGAGGCTCAGGCTCAGCAGGCTCGCCGTCAGCGCAGCGAGAACTCGTTTGGTGTGTGTCTTGGTCATGGGAATGACCTCCTTTTGTCTTGATGGCCCATAGTATACCAGACGAATTCAGAAATCTCTATGAACTTTTTCTTAAATTTTTATTGAGACGCAGAGCCTCTTGCATCCCCGGTCAGATGGTGTTACAATAAACAAGTTGATTCGTAAGGAAAAGACGGATTTCGTCTTATGATTTTGGAGGTAAGCTAACATGTTCGTAAAACTGATCGAAACTCTGAAGGCCAATCCCCGCACCCTGGTCTTTACCGAAGGCGCCGACGCCCGTATCCTGGAGGCCACCGCTCGTCTGAAGAAGGACGGCTTCCTGACCCCCATCCTGGTGGGCGTGGAGGACGAGGTCAAGGCCGCTGCTGCCAAGGGCGGTTATGACATCGAAGGCGTGCGCATCGTGGACCCCGCCACCTACGCCGGCATGGACGCCATGGTCGAGAAGATGGTCGAGCTGCGCAAGGGCAAGATGTC
>ERZ1034901.921-NODE-921-length-21839-cov-7.523274_pt1 | contig 21839 bp, 21 predicted proteins | sample MGYA00520628_ERZ1034901 | MGnify/ENA primary metagenome ERZ1034901 (study PRJEB33766, sample SAMN09781783) | gut metagenome | biome: gut microbiome | host: Homo sapiens | place: Madagascar | study: EMG produced TPA metagenomics assembly of the PRJNA485056 data set... | reverse complement strand
CCCCGGAGGAGCCCACCGGCCAGGAGCCGACCCGCGAGGACAAGCCCGCCTACGAGCCCTATAAAAAGAGCACGCGCATCAAGGCCTGGCTGGGCGTGGCCTTTATGGTCTTTCTGGTCATCATGTACACCTATGCCTTTGCCAGCGGCAAAATCCTATTATTCTGAGGTGCCCACGCTATGACGGAACAAGCATTGGAAATCCTTCGCCAGGGGCTCGACCGCCTGGGCCTGACGTACCCCCCCGACGCGGTGGAGCGGCTGGCCCTGTACGGCGACCGCCTGCTGGAGAAAAACCAGGTGATGAATCTCACCGCCATCACAGACCCCTGCGAGGTGGCGCGGCTCCACTTCCTGGACAGCGCCTCTCTCCTGCCCAGCAAGACATTGCACGGGCGCAAGGTCATCGACGTGGGCACCGGCGGCGGGTTTCCCGGCCTGGTCCTGAAGATCTTGGACCCCAGCATCCGGCTGACCCTGTTGGACAGCCTGGGCAAGCGCATCGACTGGCTCCAGGAAGTCTGCGAGGAACTGGGCCTGCATGACGTGGTCTGTCTCAAAGGCCGCGCCGAGGAGACGGCCCGCCAGAAGACCCACCGGGAGCAGTACGACGTAGCGGTCTCCCGCGCCCTGGCGTCCATGCCCATGCTGGCAGAATTATGTATCCCCTATGTGAAGCCCGGCGGCCTCTTCCTCGCCATGAAGAGCAACAAGACCGACGAGGAGATCGAAGCCGCCGAGCCGATCATCCAAACCCTGGGGGGCGACAAGCCCTTTGTCATGGACTATCCGGTGCCGGGGACCGACATCTGGCACCGTATCGTCACCGTGGCAAAGCCCCGGCCCACCCCCAAGGCCTACCCCAGAAAGTGGACGAAGATCAAAGAATCAAAAATTTAGTGTGTTTGCACAAAAAAGTGTTGCACACATCTTGGCTTTATGGTACAATGGAGCAGAAGTTTCAGGAGGAATGGTTGTGGGCAGCGTCATCGTCATCACATCCGGAAAAGGCGGCACGGGAAAGACCTCTCTCACGGGGGGGATCGGGGCCGCTCTGGCCCTGCAAGGGCGTCAGGTGCTTTGCATCGACGCCGACGTGGGCCTGCGGAACCTGGACATTACCCTCGGCATGACCGACGCGGCGCTGATGGATTTCAGCGACGTGATGGCCGGCCGGTGTCCTCTGGCGAGAGCCGTTGCACCCCACCCTTCCGTCTCTGGTTTGTTTTTACTCCCCGCCCCCCCCCCCCTGCCGGAGGATTTCTCCGGCGAGGCGGGCTTCCGCGCTTTGTTGGCGGAAGCCAGGGAGAGGTATGATGAGATCCTCATCGACTCCCCAGCCGGTCTGGGCGCAGGGTTCCGTTTGGCAACCTGCGCGGCAGACCGGGCCATCGTGGTGGCGGTCAGCGACCCCTCCTCCCTGCGGGATGCCCAACGGGTGGTGAGCCAGCTGGGCCGCATCAAGACGGCCCATTTGGTGGTCAACCGGGTCCGCCCCCGCCTGCTCCGGCGGCAGGGGGTGACCATCGACGACGCCATGGACACGGCGGGGCTTCCCCTGCTGGGCCTGGTGCCGGAGGATGCCAACGTGATCCTGGCGGCCAGCAGCGGCCAGCCCGTGGCCCAGTTCACCCAGCGGGGTGCGGCCCAGGCCTACGGCAACATCGCCCGCCGCCTGCTGGGGCAGACGGTGCCGCTCATGCGGATCCGCTAAAAAACAACACCCAAGAGAACGGCCGGGGGGACCACCGCCAACTTTCTCCACCCCTATTTTCGGGTCTCGCCCCGCCCCCATTCGGGCGGCGGCAGCTGTACCCAATGCGAAAGGATGAGCCAAGAATGAATATTGCCTTGATGAGTCACGACCACAAGAAAGAGCTGATGGTCCAGTTCTGTATCGCTTACTGCGGGGTGCTCTCCAAGCACACCGTATGCGCCACGAACACCACCGGCCGTCTTGTTGCGGAGGCCACCGGTTTGCCCGTTCGACTGTTCCTGTCCCACGCCCACGGCGGCAGCCAGCAGATCGGTGCCCGGATCGCCTACAATGAGATCGACATGGTCCTGTTTTTCTCCGACCCCCAGTCCAGCGACCTGGACCCCGACCTGAAGTACATCAACCAGATGTGCGACCAGTATAACATTCCTTTCGCCACCAACGCAGCCACGGCAGAGATCCTGATCCACGGCCTGGAGCGCGGCGACCTGGATTGGAGAGAGATCATCAATCCTTCTCTCAAGCCGGTCACTGTGTGAGTGCCGGAGAGCTTTGTCCAAGTAAGCCCAAATGCGTCCTCGTTCCGGCCAGGGACGAAGACGCATTTTTCTTCCCATCATAACATTGGAGGTCATACCCATGGAACGCATCAAACCCCGGACGTTATCCGGTTTTATGGAACTGCTGCCTGCCCCGCAGACGCAGTTTGAGCGGATGCTGGAAAAGCTCCGCGCTACGTACAGCCTGTACGGCTTCACCCCCCTCGACACCCCCATCATCGAGTCGGCCGAGATCCTGCTGGCCAAGGGCGGCGGCGAGACGGAGAAGCAGATCTACCGCTTCACCAAGGGCGACAGCGACCTGGCCCTGCGCTTTGACCTGACGGTCCCCCTGGCCAAGTACGTCGCCCTGCACTACGCCGACCTGGCCTTCCCCTTCCGCCGGTATCAGATCGGTAAGGTCTACCGGGGCGAGCGCGCCCAGCGGGGCCGGTTCCGCGAGTTTTATCAGTGTGACATCGACGTGATCGGCGACGGCAAGCTCGACATCTCCAACGAGGCCGAGATCCCCGCCATCATCTACCAGGCCTTCACCTCTCTGGGCCTGGAGCGGTTCAAGATCCGCGTGAACAACCGGAAGATCTTGACCGGCTTCTACGCCATGCAGGGCCTGGTCGAGCAGTCCGGCGAGATCATGCGGACGGTGGACAAGCTGGATAAGATCGGCCCGGAAAAGGTCCGCGCCCTGCTCATCGAGGGCGGCGTGGCCGAGGCTGCGGCGGATGAAATTTTGAAGTTCATCGCCATCACCGGCGAGAACGAGGAAGTCCTGGCCGCCCTGGAGGGCTACCGGGGCCGCGACCCCATCTTCGACCAGGGCCTGGACGAGCTGGGCACGGTGGTGAAGTATCTGGGCTCCTTCGGCGTCCCCGCCGACCACTTCGCCGTGGACCTGACCATCGCCCGCGGCCTGGACTACTACACCGGCACCGTCTATGAGACGGTCATGCTGGATCACCCGGAGATCGGCTCCATCTGCTCCGGTGGCCGCTACGACAATCTGGCCGAGTATTACACCGACAAGAAGCTCCCCGGCGTGGGCATCTCCATCGGCCTGACCCGCCTGTTCTACGTCCTGGGCGAGCAGGGCTATCTCAACGATGACCTGGTGACGGCTCCCGCCGACGCCCTGATCCTGCCCATGACCGAGGACCTCTCCGCCGCCATCGCCTTCGCTACGCAGCTGCGTCAGGCCGGCGTCCGCGCCCAGGTCTACGGGGAGCAGAAGAAGTTCAAGGGCAAGATGAGCTACGCCGACAAGCTGAAGATCCCCTATGTGGTCTTCCTGGGCGAGGATGAGATCAAGAGCGGCGTGGTCAAGATCAAGGACATGACCACCGGCGACCAGCAGGCCCTCTCCCCCGCCGAGGCCGTCCAGACCATCGCCGATGCCATGGCCCAGCGGGCCGCCGGCAAGCCCATCCGCGAGAAGGACTAAGGAGGGACGCGCCATGAAAATGAAGCGCGAGGGGGCCGTGGGCCTCATCCTCATCGCCATTTTGGTCGTGGTGATGCTGGTGTTTCTGCGGGGCAAGAGCTTAGAGGATATTATGGGCAGCGGCTACACCCAGGCCGACGTGACGGAGATCACCGCCACTCTGACCGGGGCCGATGAAATCCTGACGACAGACTTTGCCGCCGGGGACCAGGGCTATTTGGACCTCATCTCCCTGCTCCAGGAGCCGTCCTACTCCCGCACCTTTACCAGCGATGACAGCGGCGCTCTGGACTACGCTGTGACCCTGACCTTCACCGGCAGCGGGGACCAGACCTGGGAGTATGCCTTCCAGGGCGGCAAGCTCATCCACGCCGGGGTCACGGGCAGCCCCAAGACCTATCAAATTTCTGGCGGCCAAGACAGCCAGCAGAAAATACTGGACTTCCTGCTGACTCCGGCCGAGCCGTGAGGAACGGATATGAAACAGCTATCCTTAAAACACAAGATCGCCCTGGTGGAACTGGTGGTCCTCATTATTCTGGGCTGCTACTTCTTCCTGCCCAAGAGCTTTTCCCAGGCCATGGGCAAGGGCTTTGACCCCGACCAGGTGACGGCGGTGACCGTCCAGCTGGAAGGGGCCAGGGGCAAGCGCGGAGAGGACCACACCTTCACCCTCTCCCCCACCGACCCCATCTACACGGAACTCATCGACCGGCTGGAGAGCCGGAAGTATCTCCCGCTGTACCTGAACACGACCGTCCGCACCACCACCCTGGACTATGTGACCACCCTGACCTTCGAGCAAAACGGGGTGGACTACATCTTCAGCTTCTGCGGCGACCGGGCCATGGACGTGAAGGGCGTGAAGACCCGCACGGTCCAGCTCAAAAATTACGAAGCCTTCCAGTCTTCCCTGCTGGCTCTGCTGCTGGGACAGGTTTGAATGGGAAGGTCTGACTGGACAGAACCGGGAAACAGGAGTACACTGTACAGCAGGAATTTTTCTCCCGCCCAGGGAGCCAAAACTGACATTTGGAGTGAAACGAACCATGGACAATTTACAGAATTTCCGCCGCACCGACTACTGCGGCACCTTCTCTGCGGCCAACGTAGGCCAGGAGATCTCCGTCTGCGGCTGGGTCCAGCGCCAGCGGAACTTAGGCGGCCTGATCTTTGTGGACCTGCGGGACCGCACCGGGCTGTTGCAGCTGTCCTTTGACGACAGCACCCCCCGTGATATTTTTGAGAAAGCCGCCTCTCTGCGCGGCGAGTATGTCATCGCCGCCAAGGGTCTGGTCCGGGAGCGGGAGTCCAAGAACCCCGACCTGCCCACCGGCGACATTGAGGTGAAGGTCACGGAGCTGCGCCTGCTGGCCAAGGCCGAGACGCCCCCCTTCGAGATCGTGGAGAACTCCGATGTCAAGGACGTGACCCGCCTGAAGTACCGCTACCTGGACCTGCGCCGCCCCGACATGCAGCGCATGATCGCCCTGCGCCACAAGATTGTAAAGATCTGCCGGGACTACTTCGACGAGCAGGGCTTTTTGGAGATCGAGACGCCCATCCTGACCAAGTCCACCCCGGAGGGTGCCCGCGACTATCTGGTCCCCTCCCGTGTCCACCCCGGCAAGTTCTATGCCCTGCCCCAGTCTCCCCAGCAGTATAAGCAGCTGCTCATGCTCTCCGGCTTTGATCGCTACTTCCAGATCGCCCGCTGCTTCCGGGACGAGGACCTGCGGGCCGACCGTCAGCCGGAGTTCACCCAGATCGACCTGGAGATGTCTTTTCTGGACGAGGAGCAGATCCAGACCATCCAGGAGGGCTTCCTGAAGCGCGTCTTCAAGGAAGTGCTGGACGTGGACGTGCAGACCCCCTTCCTGCGGATGCCCTGGCGGGAGGCCATGGACCGCTTCGGTTCCGATAAGCCCGACATGCGCTTCGGCTTTGAGCTGCAGGACATCTCCGACCTGGTGAAGGACTGCGGCTTCGGCGTCTTTGCCGAGCCGGTCAAGGCCGGCGGCTCCGTCCGTCTCATTAACGTAAACGGCCACGCCAAGGACTTCCCCCGGAAGAAGATCGACAAGCTGGGCGAGTTCGTCAAGACCTACAAGGCCAAGGGCCTGGCCTGGGCCAGAATGTTGGACGGCAAGGTCACGTCTTCCTACCAGAAGTTCCTGACTGACGAGGAGAACGCCGCCATTCTGGAGCGGGCTGGCGCCAAGGACGGTGACCTGATCCTCATCGTCGGCGACGTCAAGGACGAGGTGGTCTTCGCCTCCCTGGGCGCTCTTCGGATCGAGTGCGCCAAGCAGCTGGGCATCCTGGACCCCAACGACTTCAAGTTCCTGTGGGTCACCGAGTTCCCCATGTTCGAGTGGTCCGAGGAAGAGGGCCGCTACCAGGCCATGCACCACCCCTTCACCGCCCCCATGCTGGAGGACGAGGACAAGATGCTCACCGACAAGGCCGGCTGCCGCGCCCGCGCCTATGACATCGTCCTCAACGGCACCGAGCTGGGCGGCGGCTCCATCCGGATCAACACGCCGGAAATGCAGACCAAGGCCTTCGAGGCTCTGGGCATCTCCGACGAGGACATTCAGGAGCGCTTCGGCCACCTGGTCAACGCCTTCCAGTACGGCGCACCCCCCCACGGCGGCCTGGCCTACGGCCTGGACCGTCTGGTCATGCTCATGACCGGCGCTTCCTCCATCCGCGACGTCATCGCCTTCCCCAAGGTCCAGAACGCCTCGGACCTCATGATGAACTGCCCCGACGTGGTGGACGACAAGCAGCTTGACGACCTCTCCATCGCCGTCACCCGCATGGAAGAGACCCCCGCCGAAGACGAGGAGTAACTCTCCTTCGATTGACCAATCAAAATAAGGGAGCACCTGCCGAAATGGCAGGTGCTCCCCTTTTTGATGACTCAACGTGCGAGTTGTTGCAGACGTTCCCACGCAGCGGGATAACCCATGATGCGCATGACATCTTTGATCGAGATGGTGTGCAGCTGTTGTTCTAATTTGGAAAATGCCGCAGACATAGAAGCAATAAACTCTGCGGTATCCGCTGTGCCTAAGAGCCTGGCGAAGACGATGCCAATGGCGTACACATCATTGGTGCCGGAAGGATAGGAACCACTCTTGTCTCGCTCCAATCCCAGGCAACTGAAATTTGCAATGCTACGGGTGTGCAGATGCCAACGGAATTTCAGGTCAAAAAACCGCTCGTCATGGGCGCACTGATTGCGGGCCAGACCGCATAAACTCATGTACTTGTGCAGTTCTTTTGCATCCACATGAAATTTTCGGGCGATATTCTGCTTATCCTGCGGTTTCATCAGTTTATAAAACATCGTGACCTTGCCAAAGGTCAGGACGTTCACCAAGACCCACAAGGGAATATAGCCATACTCCGATAAATAATGTGTGACGGCCTGATGATGCTTGCTCATTTGCCGCGCCGTCTCCTGTTGGATGTCTCCAAACAGCTTGATGATAGAACTGATGTTATCTGGAACAGCATCAAAGTTTTCTAGCTTTAAGTAGTTGTCATGTCCATATAAAGCAGAAAATTCATGGGCAAGTACGGATTTGAAGGTATTTTCCACCTTCAAGAGATATTTGAGATAAATATGCCGGATGTCACGGTCGAACTGGTAAAGTGCGTACAGTTCCTCAAAGGTAGTCCCGTTCCGATAGTGTTCCTGAGAAGGAGCCGACGCAGGAGAAAGAAACAAGTCCTTGTATCCGTTTACGATGTTATAATAGTTTTCTGTTTCAAGAATCCGCATGGCGGTGTCGTGCGGAGCACCATCTTCGATCACCATGCCTCGGCTGCGTAAGATGTCTATGAGCTGGGCAACGGTACGATAGGTTTTGTCGATCATTGGTCTCACCTCAACCATAAAAAAGCCCCCGGGCCCGAAGGACACCGGAGGACGAACTGGTAAATCGATAGCGTACTTATTATAGCAGAGAAAACCCAAAAGTCAAGCCGTCAGAGCCATAAAAAGTACGTTCGATCTCCCCAATTAGGATATGCAGAAAACGAGATGATATGCCTTATACATCCAGCTGAAGCTCCACCGGGCAGTGGTCGCTGCCGAAGATCTCGCTGTGGATGGCGGCCTCCTGGATGCGGGGGGCCAGGCGGTCGGACACGATGAAGTAGTCGATGCGCCACCCCACGTTCTTCTCTCTGGCGTGGAAACGGTAGCTCCACCAGGAGTAGGCCCCTTCCAGATCGGGATATTTGGCGCGGAAGGTGTCGGTGAAGCCTGCCCCCAGCAGGGCCGTCATCTTCCCCCGCTCTTCATCCGTGAAGCCGGGATTGCGGCGGTTGGTCTTGGGATTTTTCAGGTCGATCTCCTTGTGGGCGACGTTCAGGTCGCCGCAGAGCACGACGGGCTTCTTCTCGTCCAGCGCCTGCAAATGCGCCCGGAACGCATCCTCCCAGGTCATGCGGTAGTCCAGCCGCTTCAGGCCGTCCTGGGAGTTGGGGGTGTAGCAGCAGACGAGATAAAAGCCCTCAAATTCGGCGGTAATGACCCGCCCCTCGTGGTCGTGCTCCTCGATGCCCAACCCGTAGGTCACGGAGAGCGGCTCGACCTTGGTAAAGATGGCTACGCCGGAATACCCCTTCTTCTCTGCGCTGTTCCAAAACTGATGGTACCCCGGCAGGTCCAGGTCGATCTGCCCGGCGTGGTGCTGGAGCTTGGTCTCCTGCACGCAGAAGATGTCCGGGTCCAGGGCGGCGAACGACGCCATAAAATCTTTTTTCACACAAGCCCGCAGGCCGTTGACGTTCCAGGATATGAGTTTCATGTGTGGTTCTCCTATTTTATGAATTGACGGATTTCTGTTTTTCCCGTAAAATGATGTTATATTATAACAGAAAATCCGAGAGGAGGAAACCCGATGCGGCCAAGTTTGACGAAACCGATCCACATCTGCTTCGACTCCTATATCCATGGCATCCTGGAAGGATGGTATTCTATCCTGGAAAAAACCAGAGAAAACGTTACCATTCTTGCATTACGGGACAACCTTGCCATCGGTCCCCTGAAGCCTGAAAACCCGGCGCTCCGCAAAGCGGTGTTGCAGGAAACCGGGACAGAGGAAGTAGCGGATTCTTTTTGTGATGACTACCGCGCGTTTCTGCAAGCCCTGACCACCCTCCCGCCCGACCGCCCCTGCTATGTCTGGGCATCCGATTCCCCCCATGAGCGGACCGGCGTGGCCCTGGCGGGGGCCTGCCTCGCCCCGCAAAGAGACACGTTTTTCCTCTGCGACAGCACCGCCCTAGTCCGGCACTTTGAAGTCGAGGACTGGGGGGCCAGAGACGCGCTCATGGCCCAGGCCCCCGTTGCCGAGACGAAGTTCTGGGCGGCCCTCTGGGAGAAGCTGAAGGCAGAAAACGCCCCCTTACGCATCGTGAAAGACGGCCTCCCCTGCTCGGCTCCGGCGGACTTTTTTGACCCCTGGCTCCGGGCAGGCCTGGCCCAATACCCGGAGGAAGACGATTTCCATATTGCCTTCCGCAGCATGGAACAGTACCAGGCCACCTACGGTGGGACGTTCAGCATCTACTATCTCCTGCACCGCACGGCGGTGCTGCGAAAAGAAAGAACAGAATAGGAACAGAAGACCGGCGGTCCGAGGAATCTCAATCTCCTCGTTCCGCCGGTCTTCTGTTTTTAAGCTAAACTCAGCCCTTCTCGTGGGCCAGGATGGCGTCTGCCACCGGCTCCAGGTAGTTCTTTTCCAGGCTTTCCACGGTGCCCTGGTCCATGGCGGTGGCCATGGCGGGGTCCATGGGGATCTGGGCCAGCACCTTGACGTCCAGGTCTTTGGCGACCTGCTCCAGGTTGCTCTTGCCGAAGATATAGTGCTTCTCGCCGCAGTTGGGGCACTGGAAGTAGCTGTAGTTCTCGACCACGCCCAGGATGGGTTTGTGCATCATCTCAGCCATACGAACGGCCTTGGTCACGATGAGGGACACCAGATCCTGGGGAGAGGTCACGACCACGATGCCGTCCACGGGGATGGACTGGAACACGGTCAGGGGCACGTCGCCGGTTCCGGGGGGCATGTCGATGAACAGGTAGTCCAGCTCGCCCCAGCGCACGTCGCTCCAGAACTGCTTGACCACGCCGCCGAGCAGGCTGCCGCGCCAGATGACGGGGTCGCCCTTGTTCTCCAGCAGGAGGTTCAGGGAGATGACTTTGATGCCGCCGGTGGTGAGCTCCGGGAAGATGCTCTCGCCGTCGCCCACGGCGCGGGTGTTCAGGCCGAAGGCGGTGGGGATGGAGGGGCCGGTGATGTCGGCGTCCATGATGCCGACCTTGTAGCCCTTCTTGGCCATGGCGGAGGCCAGGCAGGCGGTGGTGGAGCTCTTGCCCACGCCGCCCTTACCGGACATGATGGCGTAGACGTGCTTGATGGCAGAGTCCTTGTTCAGGGGCGCGATGAGGTCTTTTGCCTCGGCGTTGTGGTCGCAGCTTGCGCCGCAAGAGCTGCAATCATGGGTACATTCTTCAGACATGGGAATACATCCTTCCTTAAATAATAGTCATAACAGCCTGCGTGGGCCGCAGAGGGCTGCGGCCCTGACAGGGCGGGGGGAGTGAGGTCAGAGATCAGGAGTAGTCGTAAATGCCGCCGCCAATGAACTCCCGGATAAGGGACGCAGGCGGGACCAGCTCCGGATCAATGGGATGGAACCCCTGGAAGCCGTCGATCAGCTCCAGCAGTTCCTTCCGCCGCACGTTCTCCTGGGGCACGGCCTCCAGCAGAGGCATGGCGTAGTTCTTCATCACCGACACCTCATAGGGCAGGGAGGAGTCGAAGATGTAGTTGGCCCGCTGCTTGAAGGGGGAGATATAGAGCTTCTCGCCCCGCCGCACGTTGGCCCACATGTCCAGGGTCTCGGCCACGCCGGTACCCCGGAAGTTATAGTCCCGCACGGCCCGGCGGGTCAGGCGCATCCAGGTGCCCTTGAAGCGCAGGTCCTCCCCTTCCACCACGTTGGAGCGGGCGGAGATATACAGGCAGGTGGCGTCGGGGTTGCGCCCGGCGCACTCGTCGTTCAGGGCGTGGATGCCCTCGAAGATGGCCACCTCGTTTTTCTTTAAGCGCAGCGGCTCACCCAGGCGGTCGTTGCGCATCTGGCGGGCAAACTCGAAGCGGGGCACGATGATCGTCTCCCCGCGGGAGAGCTTGGCAAAGTGGTCGTTGAGCAGGTCCATGTCCATGCACAGGGGGGACTCAAAATCAATGGAGCCGTCCTTTGTCCGGGGAACGGTCTTGGGGTTGAGCGTCTTAAAATAGTTGTCCATGGAGATGGTGTGGGACAGCACACCCCGCTTTTCCAGCTCTTCCTCGATCTTGAGGGCGGTGGTGGTCTTGCCGGAGCCGGAGGGACCGGACAGCAGGACGATGGGGCTTGTCGAGAGGTTGTTCAGGATGGTGTCCGCTGCCTGGCTGACCTTGTTGGCGTACTGAGCGTCGCACGCCTCCAAAAAGCCCTTCACATCCTGGTCGATGCGGTGGTTGATCTCTTGTAGCTGATAGGACATTGTACTGCCTCCTTTCAGGCACGTCAAGAAAGTTTTGCACAAAACGTCATGTTTTTGAGAAAATCTTGTGTTTTTATCAGGTTCAGGGAGTCGCTTTACCAAGTCCAGCTGGCTTTTTCGGCTTGAATGGCTGCGGCGTTCTGCAAATATTCCTGGGGATACTTGGGGTTGGCCAGCCGCCGGACGGTCCTGCCGCCGATGGCCTTGGTCACGCCCCCGGCCCCCAGGGAGAGGACGGTGTGCAGCTCCTCCATCATGCAGATATTATACGCATTTGCCCAGCCGGGCTTGCACCAGCCCACGTTTTCAAAGGACCCGGACATGAATTTCTGCCGGTAGAGATAGTAGGGCTGGTACCCCGCCGCCCGCAGGGCGGACCAGGCAAAGTCCAGCATGCGGGCCACGTCCGCCCCGCTGGGCAGGGTGACGTTTTCCTGGCGCAGCCGAGCGCCCTTTTTCAAGGCCAGGGTGTGGACGGTGATGTTTTCCGGGTCCATGCCGATCACTTCATCCAGCGTGGCGGCAAAGCCCTCCGGCGTGTCCGCCGGGAGCCCGGCGATGAGGTCCATGTTGATGGCCCCCACGCGGACCTCTCTTGCCAGGGCATAGGCCTGCCGGATGTCCTCCGCCCGGTGGCTCCGGCCGATGGTCTCCAGCACGCGGTCCGACATGGTCTGGGGATTTACGGAGATACGGTTCCCGCCCCCGTCCCGGATGGCCTCCAGCTTTTCGCGGGTGATGGTGTCCGGCCGCCCGGCCTCCACGGTGAACTCCGTGCCGGGGGCCAAGCCGAACGCCGTGTGCAGGCGGTCCAGCAGGGCTTTGAGCTGGTCAGGGGCCAGCGTCGTCGGCGTTCCGCCGCCGATGTAGACGGTCCGCACCGTCTTCCCCGCCCGCCGGGCGGCCTTCCCTGCCGCGTCGATCTCCCCGAACAGGGCGTCGAGATACGCCGGGATGAGCCGGTTGGCCGAGCCGGACGCCGAGATGAACGAGCAGTAGGCGCAGCGGGTGGGACAGAACGGGATGCCGACGTACAGCGAGATCTCTTCCGGTTGTAAGCTCCGCTTTACGGCGAGACTGGCCTGGGCGCAGTCCATCGCCAGCTGCCGCCGGACGGGAGAGACGTGGTAGTGCTTCAGCATCGCCTCTGCCTGGCGGGGGGTGCTCCCCTCCTCCATGGCGCGGGTGGGCAGCTTCACCGGCCGCACACCGGAGAGCATCCCCCAGGGAGGCTCTTTTCCCAGGCAGTCGATGGCGGCCAGGTAAAAGGCCCGCTGTAACGTCCGCCGGGTCAGGCGGGTGGCCACCACCGGGTCGTCCGCCGGAAGCGCTGCGGTCCGCACCCGGCACATGCGGGTGTAGACCTTCCCCTCCCGCCGCAGGACGGCCCGTGCCGTACACCAGGACGGGCGGCGGGTGAACTGAAGCTCCAGTGTATTGTCTCCGCCGGGGGGCGTGACGGCTGGGTCGGGGTAGACCGGCCGCTCCTGGGGAAAGAGGGTGAGCATGGTCTGCTCCACGGCGTACTTCTCCTGGTGGCCGGTGAAGTAGAGGTTCATCGCAGGGCGTCCCGCACGAAGGGGTTCCCGGCCCGCTCTGCGTCCAGAGAGGTGGTGCTCTCATGGCCGGGACACACCCGCAGGTTGCCCTCCAGGGAGACCAGGCGCTTGAGGGACTGGAGGATCTGCCCGTAGCTGCCGCCGGTGAAGTCCGTTCGGCCGCAGGAGCCGGCAAAGAGCGTGTCCCCGCAGAAGAGGACGTCGCCCACGCGATAGGTCACGGAGCCGGGAGAATGGCCGGGGGTGTGCAGGACCTCGATGGGGGTCCCGCCGAAGTCGATGGTGTCGCCCTCTTTCACGGTGTGGATGTTGTCCACGGGGCCCAGCAGCATATACTGGTCCCCTGCCCCGGTCCAGTTGACTTCTTTCTCGTGGACATAGACGGGGATACCGGGCCATTTTTTCAGCAGGCCGGGCACGCCCAGCACATGGTCAAAGTGGCCGTGGGTGATGAGGATCATGGTCAGGGTCAGGCCCGCCTTGCGGATCTCCTGGTCGATGTCATCCGGCTGGTCACCGGGATCGACGACGGCGCAGATCTTAGCGTCCGTATCCTCCAGCAGGTAGCAGTTGGTGCCGATCTGCCCAACGCGCATCCGTTTGATTTGCAGCATAAGTTACCTCGTTTTCTATTGTATTTGATGAGAGTTTACAGTTCGATACAAAGGGTCACGGGACCGTCGTTGACGGAGGAGACGGCCATGTCCGCCCCAAACGCCCCGTGCTCCACATGGAAGCCCCGGTCCCGGCAGCAGGCCATGAACTTCTCGTACAGCGGGATGGCCACTGCCGGCGGCGCGGCTTTGGTAAAGCCGGGGCGGCGGCTCTTCAGGTCGGCGTACAGCGTGAACTGTGACACCACCAGCAGCTCACCTCCGGCGGCGGCCAGGTTCAGGTTCATTTTGCCCGCCTCATCGGAAAAGACCCGCAGGCCACAGATCTTATCGGCCATTTTGTCGGCCAGCGCCTCCGTATCCTCTGGACCGACGCCCAGCAGGACCAGAAAGCCCTTGCCGATCTTTCCTACCGTCTCCCCTTCGATGGCCACCGAAGCGGAGGAGACTCTTGTCACGACTGCCCGCATAGTGAAGTTATCCCCCTTGTGTGGATTTCTTTGTGTATCCCTCTTACGATTAAATAAAAGGAAGGCGGTTTTCAGTATAGCACGAAGGGGCGGAAGTAGTCAACGCTATCCAATTTCAAAGCATCCTCACCCAAACCAAAACGCAAGCCGAAGAAAGCCCCCATGCATCCAGAAACGAATGAAAAACGCATGAATATTCACACCATGCAGCCGTATACAAAACGTAAAACCAAGCGATATTACAAATGGTATACAAGACGTAATCGGTTGACAAACCAGCGGACGGCTTTGTCAACCAGACGGGAAACGCTTGTCATTCCAGGCTTTTTTCGGGGTTCTCCCCGTTTTCGGCCACAAAAAAACCCGTCCGGACGCGCTTCACGCGCCCAGACGGGCTGAGAGTTTTCTCAAAAGTCCCAGGGGACTTATCTGTCTTTGTATCGCTCTTCCAAAACCTCGATCATCCGGGCCACACAGCTCTCGTCGCAGGAGGGCAAGACCAGATCTGCGACCTCCCGCACCTCCGGGTAGCTGTTGGCGGGGGCGAAGGACTGGGCCGAGACGGAGAGCATGGGGATGTCGTTGAGCCCGTTTCCGATGCAGTACAGATCCTTCTGCTCCACCCCCAGATGCTGGGCCAGCCACAGGACGGAGAAGCCCTTGTTGGCCCCTTTCGCCGTCACCTCCAGGAGGTTCCGGTTGGAGAAGGTGGCCTCATAGATGTCCGACCAGCGGCTGAGCAGATACTCCTGGGCCTGCTGGAGGACCGCAGTGTCCGGGTGCTGTAGGATCACCTTCAGCCAGGGCGTGGGCATGTCCTCGATGTCCCGCCGGCGGCCCCGCAGACGGCAGCGGGTCAGATGACGGTAGGTGATGACGTTGGGCCGGAAGGCGTAGACCTCATCCTGGTGGTAGGCCTCAAAGCCCAGCTCCGGGAAGGCCGCGCAGAGCTTGGCGATGTGAACGGGCGCCCGCTTGGGCAGGAACTTGAGCCAGAGGCTCTCTTCCTTGGCAAAGTCGTAGATCGACGCGCCGTTGGAGAGGATCACCGGGGCGTTTACCGGCAGCTTCTCCCGCTCCATCTGGATCACGAAGTTGATGTAGGACCGTCCGGTGGAGATGCTGAACAGCCCGCCCTCGGCCAGAAACCGGTCAATGGCGGCGCGGTTTTCCGGGGAGATGGTCCCCTTGCTGTCGTAGAGTGTATCGTCATAGTCCGTGGCCAGCAGAACGCCGGAAAACTTTCCCATAGGCTCCTCCTTTCGGTCGTAAAACAGGGGTATTTGCTTCAAGAGTTTTTATTTTATACTAGGCGGCCGCATCTTGTCAAGACGGCCTGGAAATAGTCCGGCAGCGGGCAGGATACGGTGACCTGCTCCCCCGTCCGGGGATGCCGGAAGGTCAGCCGCCGGGCGTGCAGACACTGCCCAGCCAGCCCAGGAAAGCCCTTGCGTTGCCCACCGTACACCGGGTCCCCCAACACGGGGTGACCCAGCGCAGCCATGTGCACGCGGATCTGGTGGGTCCTGCCGGTCTCCAGGCGGCACTGGATGTGGGTGTACCCCGGATACCGGGCCAGCACCGTCCAGTGGGTCACGGCCCGGCGGCCATTCAGGTGATTGACCGCCATCTTCTTCCGGTCTGTGGGGTGCCGGGCGATGGGCAGGTCCACCGTCCCGCTGTCCTCCCGGAGGTTGCCCACCACCACGGCCTCGTATTCCCGATACAGGCTGTGGTCCTGGAGCTGCTCGGCCAGGGCCAGGTGGGCTGCGTCGTTCTTGGCGGCGATGATGAGGCCGCTGGTGTCCCGGTCGATGCGGTGGACGATGCCGGGCCGCAGCTGGCCGTTGATGCCGGAGAGGCTCTGGCCGCAGTGATACAGCAGGGCGTTGACCAGGGTCCCGTCCGGGTGGCCCGGCGCAGGGTGGACCACCATGCCCACGGGTTTGTTCACCACGATCACGTCCCCGTCCTCATACACCACGTCCAGCGGGATGTCCTGGGGCACGATCTCCACCGGCGTGGGGTCGGGGATGCACACGGCGACCTCATCCCCCGCCTGGAGCTTGTCGTTTTTCTTGAGGGCCTTGCCCCGGCGGAGGACTCTCCCCTCCTCCAGCAGCTTCTGGGCGGCGGAGCGGGTCAGGCCGTCCAGGACCCCCGCCAGATATTGGTCGGCCCGCAGGCCGCTCTGTTCTACGGTGAGGGTGACGTTCATGGCTTTTCCTCCGGCTTGGGCTCCTTGCTGTATGTGAAGATCACGTGGATGCACAGCAGCACGCCGCCCACCACCACGCCGATGTCCGCCACGTTGAAGACGGGGAAGTTCATAAACGTGGTGGCGAACATATCCGTCACGAAGCCAAACAGCAGCCGGTCGATGAAGTTGCCGACCGCGCCCCCCAGCAGCAGGGCCAGGGAGAGCATGCCGATGGGCTTCGGCAGCACTTTTTTCGCCAGCGCCACCGCCAGCAGCACCGACACCACGCCGGAGAGCAGCGCCAGCACCCAGGTGTGCCGGTTGAACAGCGAGAACGCCGCCCCGGTGTTCTGAAGATACGTCAGGTCCAGCCCCGGCAGAAACGACAGGGAAACATGCAGCGGGATGCTGGTCCGGACCAGGTATTTCACCACCTGGTCCACCACCACCACCGCCGCGGCCAGGACGAAGTAGAGAATGGGCAAAGGGATTCGCCTCCTTGTAAAAAAATTAGATCAGGTACCGCTTCACCAGCGGCACCTTCCGCAGCACCAGCCACGTTACAAACCCGCACGCCACAAGCACCACCGTCTCCGCCGGCGCTGACCACACCGGGTTCAGCGCTCCGGTGTAATACCCCGCCTTCATCAGCAGGTCCAGGAAGAACAGGTGGACCAGGTAGATGCAGAAGGACGCCTTGGAGAGCGCCGTGGTCACGGCCCTCCCCCGTGCCCCCGGTTTGCCGTAGAGACACAAGCCAAACAGCCCCGCGGCCTCCAGGACCACTCCGGGGGCGTTTCCCTGGAGCAGGGTCCAGCACAGCTCCCCCCGGAGGAGAGACAGCGCCAGCGTCCCGAAAAACGTCAGCGCGAAGCCGCCCAGATACAGCAGGGCATAGCACTTGGCGGGCAGCTTCTTCCCCTGGGTGTGGAGCAGCCAGCCCAGCACGCCCAGCCCCACGGCCATGCCGGTAAAGCGCATGCTGTACTCCCGCACGGTCCCCTCCGTCAGGGAGAAGGGCCAGAAGGTGAAGAGAACGGGCAGCACGCTCCCGCAGAGCAGCCACAGGGTCAGGCCATAGGTCAGCAGGGTCTTGCCCGCCTGGGCCGTGAAGAGCCGCGTCAGGGGCAGCACGGCGTACACCAGGAGCAGGAGGACCAGGTAATACAGATGGTCCCGGTGCCGGAACTTGAAAAACTCCCGGATGGCCCAGGACAGCCCCGGCCAATTCATGTCGCCTTGGAGCCAAAGCCCCCAGACCAGATAGGCCGTGGCCCAGAAGACCAGGGCGACGGCAATGCGAAACATATACTTGCCCCACAGGGTCTTCAGGGGCAGGTCGCGCCCAGGGTCCAGAAACAGCGCCCCGGAGCACATGAGAAACAGCGGCACGGCGCACCGCAGCAGCGAGCTCCAAAAGAGATTCGCCGTCCACGCCGCCGAGCCAAAGGCCCAGTTGAACCCGCCCACGGCGGTGGCGTGGATGAGCACCGTGCCGAAGATGGCGACGGTCCGCACCAGGTCCAGGTCCAGCTGACGGGCCTGGGATGGGAGAGACAAACGGTCCCCTCCTCTCTGTCTTTCTTGGGGACATGGACAAAACTGCGGCCGGCCCTTCGGCCGGCCGCAGGAGCATGTCTGAGCTTGTAGGGATACGTCTTACACCAGAGACTGGATGGCCTTGGCGCAGCGGGGGCACAGGCCCTCGGCGTTCACGGTGGGCAGGACCTTCCAGCAGCGCTGGCACTTGCCGCCCTCGGCGGTCTTGACGGATGCCAGGATGGCATCGCCCACGGTGACCTCCACCTGGGAGACGATGAGCAAGTCGGCCAGCTCTTCGGCGGGCATCTCGGCCAGGAACGCATCCTCGGCGGGGACGGTCAGAACGATGTCGGCCTCCAGGCTTTTGCCGATCTTCTTCTCGGCGCGAGCGGTTTCCAGGACGCCGTTGACCACGTCGCGCACGGCGATGATCTTGTCCCACTGGGCCATCTCGTCGGCGCTCAGGGCGTAGTCGGCGAAGGGCTGGTTCATGTCGTTGAAGACCACGTTGCGGCCATCGACGCCGGCGGCGTGGGGCATGGACTGCCAGATCTCGTCGCCGGTGAAGCACAGCACGGGGGCCATGATCTTGGTCATGGTGTCCAGGATCAGGTACAGGGCGGTCTGGGCGGAGCGGCGGGCCAGGGAGTCCTTGCCCTCGCAGTACAGACGGTCCTTGATGATGTCCAGGTAGAAGTTGGACATCTCCACCACGCAGAAGTCGTTCACGGCGTGGGTCACGACGTTGAAGTCGTAGTCGTCATAGCCCTGGAAGCACTTCTGGATGAGGGCGTTGAGGCGGGTGATGGCCCACTTGTCCAGCGCCAGCATGTCGGCGGGTGCCACCAGGTTGTCGGGGTCGAAGCCGTTCAGGTTGCCCAGGCAGTACCGGGCGGTGTTGCGGAACTTCAGGTAGTTCTGGCTCAGCTGCTTGAAGATCTTCTCAGAGCAGCGCATATCCGCATGGTAGTCGGCGGAAGCGGCCCACAGACGGATGAGGTCTGCGCCGTACTTGTTCATGATGTCATAGGGGTCCACGCCGTTGCCCAGGGACTTGTGCATGGCCTTGCCCTCGCCGTCCACGGTCCAGCCGTGGGTGATGCAGGTCTTGAAGGGGGCCTTGGCCACGCCCGTGGAGCCGACGGCGGTCAGCAGGGCCGCCTGGAACCAACCGCGGTACTGGTCCAGACCTTCCATGTAGACGTCAGCCGGCCAGAAGCCCTGGTCCTTCTTCATGGAGGCGAAGTGGGAGGAGCCGGAGTCGAACCAGCCGTCCAGGGTGTCCTCCTCCTTGGTGAAGCCGTTGGACTTGCCGCAGTGGGGGCAGGTGAAGCCGGCGGGCAGGATGTCGGCGGCTTCCTTGGCAAACCAGGCGTTGGAGCCCTCGGCGCCAAACAGGTCGCTGATGAGCTGGATGGTCTCGTCGGTCACGATGGGCTTGCCGCAGTCGCTGCAGTAGAAGACGGGGATGGGCAGGCCCCAGCGGCGCTGCCGGGAGATGCACCAGTCGGCACGCTCGCGGACCATGGCCTTCATGCGCTCCAGGCCCCAGGCAGGCACCCAGCGGACCTCCTCGCAGGCCTCGCAGGCGGCGTCCTTGAAGGTCTCCACGGAGCAGAACCACTGCGGGGTGGCCCGGAAGATGATGGGCTTCTTGCAGCGCCAGCAGTGGGGGTAGGAGTGGACGATCTCTTCGGAGGCGAACAGAGCGCCGCTCTCCTTCATGTCGGCCAGGATGATGGGGTTGGACTCCTCGGTCTTGAGGCCGGCGTACTTGCCGGCGTAGTCGGTGTGGCGGCCCTGGTCGTCCACGGGGACCACCATGTCCATGCCGTAGCGCTTGCAGGTCTCATAGTCGTCGGCACCGAAGCCGGGGGCGGTGTGGACGCAGCCGGTACCGGAGTCCATGGTGACGTAGTCAGCCAGCACCAGACGGGAGGTCTTGGGCAGGAAGGGGTGATCGGCCAGCATGTTCTCGAAGAAAGAACCGGGGTGGGTGGCGACGATCTCGTAGCCCTCGATCTTGCCGACTTCCATGACCTTCTTCACCAGGGCCTCGGCCAGGATGTAGACCTCGCCGTTGGGGGCCTTGACCAGGGCGTAGCTCTCGTCGGGGTGCAGGGCGATGGCCAGGTTGCCGGGCAGGGTCCAGATGGTGGTGGTCCAGATCACGAAGAAGAGCTTGCTCTTGTCGAACTCACCCAGCTTGCCCAAATCGTCGTGCATGGGGAACTTCACATAGACGGTGGTGCAGGGGTCGTCCTGATACTCGATCTCCGCCTCTGCCAGCGCCGTCTCATCGTGGGGGCACCAGTACACGGGCTTGAGGCCCTTGTAGATGTAGCCGCGCTGATACATGCGGCCAAAGACCTTGACCTCTTCCGCCTCGAAGGAGGGATTCATGGTGAGGTAGGGGTGGGCCCAGTCGCCTAGGGCGCCCAGGCGCTGGAAGCCCTCGCTCTGCACGTCCACGTAGTGCTGCGCGAACTCATGGCAGGCAGAGCGGAACTCGGTGACAGGCATCTTCTTGCGGTTGAGCTTGTTCTGCTTAATGATAGCAGACTCGATGGGCATGCCGTGGTTGTCCCAGCCGGGGATGTAGGGGGTGCAGTAGCCCCGCATGGCGTGGGAGCGGACGATGATGTCCTTGATGGACTTATTCAGGGCGTGGCCCATATGCAGGTTGCCGTTGGAGAAGGGAGGGCCGTCGTGGAGGGAGAAGCGGGGCTTGTCCGCGTTCTTCTTCAGCAGCTCTCCGTAGACGTCCAGCTTCTTCCAGCGCTGGAGCATCTCCGGCTCCCGCTTGGGCAGACCGGCCCGCATGGGGAAGTCGGTTTTCGGCAGGTTGATGGTTGCGTTGTAATCCTGAGACATGGTTGACTGTTCACTCCTTATTCTCGTAACCCCCCGCTGGAGGCGGGGGAGAGTATACTATGTTCTCGTGGGGGGAAGGGATCTCCCCCAGACGGCAACAGAACCTGCCCGGAAATCCGGCCAGGTTCCGTGGTGCAGTTGCGGTTGTTTATTCGATCTCGTAGTCCTTGCCGAACTTCACCTGGTCAAAGACGCGGGTGTCGCCCACGTCACTCTTGGATGCGGGGGCGGCGGGCTGCTCGGCGGGGGTGTCGAAGATCTTGGCCATGGAGGCCTCAATGTCCTGGGCGACCTTTTCCTGCTGCTCCGGGGGCACGGTGACCACCGGGTCCTTGGCCGGGGCGGCGGGCTTGCTGCCGTCGGCGTTGAGGCCGGAAAGGCTGCCGATGTATTTGATCTGGGCTGTGTACAGGTCTTTCAGCTGGCCGATGTAGGTGGTGGTCGAGGCGCGGGCGGCGTTCAGGCGGGCCTGCTCGTTGGCCAGGTCTTTTTTCACCTGCTCCAGCTTGGCCAGCACGGCCTGCTCTTCCTTGGCCATTTCGGCCCGGACGGCCTTGCTCTTTTCCTCCACAGAGGCGGCGATCTGGTCAATGGCGGCCTGCTTTTTGGCTTCGCCTTCCTTCACCATGGCGTCGGCCATTTTTTGGGCGGAGTGAAGGGTCATCCGCATGGCGTCCTCCGTGGCGCGGTATTCCTCTACCTTCTCCACCAGGACCTTCATCTTACTTTTCAGGGAGGCGTTCTCCTGGTACAGCGTGCGGTAATCCTCGATGAGGCTGTCCAGAAAGGCGTCTACCTGAAGCATATTATAGCCGCCGAAGGAGGCTTTCGGAAACACATGGGATTCCGCTTCCTGGGGTGTTAACATGGTCGGTCACTCCTATCCCTATCTTTCTATTTATGGTCCGGCGCGGCCCGGGATCAGACGTACACGCCGTTGTTCTCCAGCTCGTCGATCAGGTCGCCCATGATGTCCACGTTGTAAGGCGTGACGATATAGGTCTGCAAGGCGACCTTTTTGATCTTCCCTTCCTGGGCGTAAGCGACGCCGGAGAGGAAGTCCAACAGGCGGCGGGCCACGTCCTTCTGGGTCTTTTCCAGGTTCAGGACGACCGTGCGCTTGTCCCGCAGGTGGTCGGCCACTTCGGAGGCGTTTTCATAGCGCTCCGGCTTGACCAGCACGACCTGTAACTGTGTGGTGGCGTGGATGTTCACCACTTTTCCGCCGCCGGGGTTGCGGCGGGGCGGCTCCTGATACGTGGGGGTTTCCCGGCGGCGAGGGGGCTC
>ERZ1034901.918-NODE-918-length-21900-cov-16.411353_pt1 | contig 21900 bp, 26 predicted proteins | sample MGYA00520628_ERZ1034901 | MGnify/ENA primary metagenome ERZ1034901 (study PRJEB33766, sample SAMN09781783) | gut metagenome | biome: gut microbiome | host: Homo sapiens | place: Madagascar | study: EMG produced TPA metagenomics assembly of the PRJNA485056 data... | reverse complement strand
TGACCAGAATGGCACCAAAACCCATGGGCAGCAGCAGGCTCGGCTCCATCTTTTTGACGATGGCAAGGTAGATGAGCAGGGCACCGATGCCCCACATCACCACCATCTGCCAAGTCAGGTTCCCGAAATTGGAAAACAGACTTGCGAATGTGTTCAGAAAGTTCATTTTTCTTACCTCCTTGTGTTCCGGTACGGCGGCAAGAAAAAAGACTTCTGCCACAGTACCTTGTCTGTGACAAAAGTCTCAAGCGAACACATGACATCGGGCATTTCCGCCGTGATGACGCTGCCATGCAGCAGCTTCCCGGATGGAAAATCGGAAAACTGCCCTTTACTCCCTTTTATCAAAGGTAGTAAAGCAGAAAACAGGGGAGTTGTCAAGAAGAATGCAGAGATCTTTTCTGTATCTTATCTTGCTCAAAACTCCGGTTGCCCTTTTTCAGCAGTTCATTGACTTCTTCGTTGTGCTTGATGTCTTTATACGTCATGGTTTGCCGTTGTGTTCTCGGAGCCGTTGGAGGATGCAGAAAAGCGGCTGATTGCTGCTGTTTCGTAACGCTCGTATTGTGATTTTTGACAAGTATCCACCGTTTATTTTTTGTGAAGAACCGCCTTTGAATTTTGATTTTCATTTCTTTATAATAAAAATAGAACGGTGTCATGCCGGAATATATGGTAGAAGCACCTTTTGAAGATAGGAGAATCAAACATGAAACGAGTAAAAGCCGCCTGCATTTGCCAGACCCTGCACTTTATGCTGAAGGATGGCGAAGAACATCTTTATGCAGTCAAGCAGGTCAAGGATGAAGTCGAGAAATACAAGAGAGATTTGGAGCGCAATCACACGCAGTACAAAATTGTGGAGCAGACCGAACAGCCGGATGGCTCCATCATCGTGAAGGTCATCAAGCAGTATAATTCTGCTCCTGTGGGTGACTATCTGAACTAATTACTCCTCTCATAAAAATGACCGCTTCCATTCAAAAAACGGAAGCGGTCATTTTGCGTAAAGAGATTTTACCACTGATTGAAGTGCACCCGGTCGTCCTCATAGCGGCTTTCACGAGGAGTGGTGATGTCTGCTTCCGGATAGCCAAGGGCGATGATGGAGTGCGGCACGATGGTCTCCGGCAGGCCGAACAACTTTTGCTGGGCTTCTACCCGGTCCATCTGGGGCCAGGTGCCCAGCCAGACTGCACCAAGCCCAAGCTCCTGCGCGGCAAGGCAGATATTCTGCGCCGCGATTGCACCGTCAATGACCCAATAATCCTTTGCCAAGCGGAATGCACGGTCGAGGTCGCCGCAGACGAGGATGCCAGCGGCGGCGTGCCGCAGCGGTTCGGCAGGGCGTCCGTTGGCATCGGCCATCTGTGCCAGCTTTTCCGGGTCGGTCACGACCACAAACGACCAGTCCTTTGCATTGACGCAGCTCGGCCCGCTCATGGCGGCTTCCAATAGCTGATGCAGTGTTTCGCTTTCAATGGGCTTATCGGTAAATTTCCGGCAGCTGCGCCGGGTGAGAATGGCCTCCAGAGTGTTCATAGGGATGTACCTCCTGCGTTGATTTGCCCCCAGTATAGCACAGCGGTTTGAAAATTTCATGTGCGGTTTGGCTTGCAATTTTGCGGCGTTCCGGTTATAATACGTTCCGAACCAAATACAAAAAGCCGGCTGACAAAGCGTGAAATCCTGAGGAATTGCTACTCCTCAACGATTTCGCGCTTTTTTGTTTGCCCGAAAAAGGAGGATGTATGAACTCGAAAAATAAACTGGCGGAAATGCCCATCCGCCCCCTGCTGTACACGATGGCCGTGCCGCTGATGCTGTCGCTGCTCATCCAGTCGCTGTACAATATTGTGGACAGTATCTTTGTGGCACGGCTGTCCGAAACTGCCCTGACCGCCGCTTCCCTTGTGTATGCCATCCAGTTTTTGATGATCGCCATCGGCGTGGGCACTGCCGTTGGTCTGAACGCCCTGCTCTCCCGCAAGCTGGGGCAGAAAAAGCCGGGGGAAGCCTGCCGTGCCGCCACCACCGGCCTGTTCCTGATGCTGGGAACCTCGCAGGTGTTTACGCTGGTGGGGCTGCTGTTTTCCAATCAAATCGCCGCCGCATTGACGAACGACTCGGAATTGCAGGAACTTTGCCCTGTGCGGCACAGCGGTGTTCCTGCTGTTCCCGGCGCAGTTGCTGGGGCTGTTCTCGGCCAGTAACGAAATGCTGGCCTTTGGCGTGCCCGCCCTACGCATCATCTCGGTGATGTTCCTTTTTGCAGTCATCACGATTCTGTGCGGCTACTTCGCGTCCGGCCTTGGCAACGGTGTCGTCAACATGATCGGCGGCGCACTCCGTCAGCTGGTGGTTCTGGTGCCGTGTCTATGGCTGCTCATCCGCACGGCGGGCATCGACAAAGCATGGTTTGCGTTCTGGGTGTCTGAGGTGGTGGCTTGCGCATACAGCTTGTGGGCAGTGCGAAAAGAGCTGCGAAACAAAGTGAAATAACAAAAAGAATCGGGCGGAACGCTGGGAACACCAACATTCCGTCCGATTCTTTTCATTGTCGATTAGTTTGCAGCGGGAACCGCCACATTCACCGGAAGAACATAAACGCCATCTGCGGTGTAGTAGGTGATCTGGGTGATGGTTTTGCCGATCATCGAAGCATAGTAGGCATCGTCTGCGTCAAAGCCCAGTTCGGTGCCGAGCCAGATGTTCGTTACATGGTGCAGGCCGTACTCCGCACCGTCCGCGGTGGTCATCACAACGCCGTAGACCTCATCAAATGAAATTTTTGAGATAGCCATAACTAACATTATACGCTAAAAGAAAAGCCGGTGTGGACTTAAGTCAGCTGGTTAGAAATGGCTAACGAGCGGCTTTAAGATATCATGATTGGGTAAAATTGTCAAGATGATTTATCGCAAAAGCAGAAAGCTTTCCGGGGAACGGGCGGGAAGCCGAAAGGAAACGGCCTGTCAAATCTACCGGGACCTGGTTTTGGAGAACATCGAGGAGGATGCCCTCATCCCAAATCCCCGGATAGACGGGAACAGCTGGACGAGATCGTGAACATCCCGTTCACCGTACCAGCAGGCCAGACAGCCAGCCGTCCCGTCGCCGCCGCTGCTGCCCTTGCCGCAGACCACCAGCAGCCTGCCGGGCCGCGAAAACTGCTTTTGCACAAGAATCTCCCTTTGTCATTTTGCGCATAGTGCACGACGCAAACTTTGTGGAAAAACGCCTTTGAAGCCATAGGACGCTTTATGGTACAATAAAGATGGATGAAAATGCGCAGGAAAGTCCGTTTTGTGCGGGCTGTTCCACTTGGATGAAAGAGGAACAATATGGCAAAGTATCAGGCAGGAATGCTCGTGGTCTATGGAAATCTTGGAGTGCGTGAAATCGAAACGGTTGGTCCGCAAAGCTTTTGCGGCGAACCGGCAAAGGACTACTACACCCTTCGCCCTTATTTTTCGGATTCCCACGATCGCAGCTATATCCCCACCGAGAAAGAGGACGTTCTCCGGCCGGTCAGCCCGGCAGAACAAATCACGGTTGATTTGGAGAAGATAAAAACAGAAGAACTTCCGGCTCCCGTCTCCAACAACCAGACGGTCTTGGCGGAGCATTATCAGGCCGTGATCCACACGAATGACTTCTACGAATATCTGAAACTTTACAAAGAACTGTCCCGGAAGCAGATCGCCCAGCGGGGCAGAGGACGCAAGGTCAATGCCATGGACAGCCATTTTTACCAGATGACAGAGCACGTTCTGCGGGAAGAACTTGCCGCTGCGCTGCACGAAACACAGGAGGACGCAGGCAAACGGCTGGCTGAGGCAGTGAAGTAAAAAGGACCGCTTCCGTGCAAAAAACGGAGGCGGTGCTTTTGTTTTGGGCAGCGTAAACGAGCGACAACTGCCAGCCAAGCTGGCGGCTTTGACTTTCATGGGACCCGGAGGGCACGTCTTGCATCGACCTGTGAAATCCGATATACTAAAATAAATACACCTGCTGTACGGCGCGCATCTGCTCCTGCCCGAAGGAAGCCGTTGAATACGGCAAAAGAGTGCGGGAGAGCCGTGTTATCAAAAGGATGCAGTGCGGCTCGCCATAAAAGCAGCCGGAATGCGGTGGGGTGTAAAGGAGCGACAGGATCCGTTCCGGAGATTCAAGAATGAAAATGAATGGTTGGAAGTCGATCGGGATTTGTGGACGAAATCTGCATTGGGACATTGGCGGAGCGTTTTACGCGGAATGGAGGAAACAAAAATATGGAAACAGTCTATATCGCAGGCGGATGCCTGTGGGGCGTACAGCATTTTTTTGACACGGTGCCCGGTGTGCAGATGACCGAGGCCGGCAGAGCCAACGGAACGACCGACTCGCTGGATGGCCCATACGACGGCTATGCAGAATGCGTAAAAGTGGTCTTTGACGAGAAGCGCACGAGTGTTCCGGAACTGATGGCGCATCTGTTTGAGATCATCGACCCCTACAGTCTGAACAAACAGGGCGTTGACGTCGGCAAGAAATACCGGACGGGGCTGTACAGCACAGACCCCAGACATCTGGAAGAAGCAAGAGCCTTTATTGACCACCGGGAAGACCGGGACAAGATCGTTGTGGAGGTGCTGCCGCTGACAAATTACGTCCGAAGCGCCGAGGAACATCAGCACCATCTGGAACGGCACCCCGAAGACTGCAGCTACTGCCACATCCCGGACGAGGTCCTGAACAAATACAGGCGGTAAAGCCCCGGAAAACGGCAGCAGCCCTTAGCGTGTGACGGCAGAATAGAAAAAGAGGACCCCTCTGCAAGCCTTGAAAAAGGCCGACAGAAGGGTCCCTTTTACGTATTGCGTCTGTACCCGTTTTCATCCCGGTATTCGGGGTGGTCCTTGAGGTAAGGGTCCCGGTCGCCGCAGATGGTGAAGTCGCATTTGTACCCGTTTGCGCAGGTGGTCGTGCGGATCAGTCTGGCGTGGATCAGCTCCATGGACGCATAATCCACGTTGCACAGGGCGGCCATGATGTCGGTCAGCCCGTGCTGGATCGCAAATTCCGCCACAGGGCACGCGGTGAACTCGTAATAGATGGGCTTATCCTTCTCATAAGGAGCCACTGCCATTTCGTAGTCGTGCCATTCGTCGCAGCGTGCTTTGGCAGAGGTGAAAGCCCGGTGCAGCAGCCGCCTGAAAAACGGCTTGTTGCAGTCCACAAATTTCAGTCGGCGGAACGAGGGCAGGATCAGCGCTTCTTCCATCTCCTCGATCTCCCGGAACGAGGTCACGGCTTTGCACACCACATAATAGCTCAGGATGGCGATGCAGTCGTAGGTGCCGCCCGCACCGTTGTGGAAATTTTTTGCGCCGCCAAGGTCGGTGCGCCAGTCCGAGAGAAAGGCCGCATACTGCCGCTGCACCTGCTCCCAGACGGCTTCCCGCCGGGCTTCCGGGTAGTGCAGAGCGATTTTGGCCAAAATCTCCTTTTTGCAGGGCTTGGAGTAGAGCACATGGCAGTTCCGGTCAAATTGCAGTTCGCTGTCTTTCATACAGGTTCCTCTTTTCGCTTCAGGCAGGGTGGATATTCTGCGTTTTGAGAAAAGAATACCACATGCGGTTTGCGGTGTCAAACGAGGAGGGCTGGCCCTTGACGGCAGGTGCGGAATGCGCTATACTTCTCTTGAAGTTATACATAACTAACCATGAAGGGAAAGCGTTATGACAGATGCATTTTACGGGATCCTGATCCCATTTCTGGGCACCTCACTGGGGGCGGCCAGCGTGTTTTTTCTCAAGCAGTCGCTGGGGGACCACATCCAGCGTGCGCTCACCGGGTTTGCGGCGGGCGTGATGGTGGCGGCGTCCGTCTGGAGCCTGCTCATCCCCGCCATGGAGCAGTCGGCCGCCCTTGGCAGGCTGGCGTTTTTCCCGGCGGCGGCGGGCTTCTGGCTGGGCGTGCTGTTCCTGCTGCTGCTGGACCACATCATCCCGCACCTGCACCGGAACAGTGAGCAGGCCGAAGGCCTCCACAGCCAGCTGCAGCGCACCACCATGATGGTACTGGCCGTGACACTGCACAACATCCCGGAGGGCATGGCGGTGGGCGTGGTCTATGCGGGGTATTTGTCCGGCACGGCGCAGATCACGGCGGCCGGTGCGCTGGCCCTCTCGCTGGGCATTGCCATCCAGAACTTCCCGGAAGGGGCCATCATCTCGATGCCCCTGCGGGCCGAGGGCATGAGCAAGGGCCGCGCGTTCTGGGGCGGCGTGCTGTCCGGCATCGTGGAGCCCATCGGCGCGGTGCTGACGGTCCTGGCGGCGGGCATCATCGTCCCGGCCCTGCCGTATCTGCTCAGCTTCGCCGCCGGTGCCATGCTGTATGTGGTGGTGGAGGAGCTCATCCCGGAGATGTCGCAGGGGGAGCACTCCAACATCGGCACGGTGTTCTTTGCCGTGGGGTTCAGCCTGATGATGATCCTGGATGTGGCGCTGGGCTGAAAGCTCCTCTTGACAGGTGGGTTAGTGTACACTAATATTAAAACAAGAGGCAAGAGACCGGCCAGCGCAAAGCCTGCGGCCGAACTTGCCGATGTGGAGCGTGCCGAAGCGAAAGGAGAGCCGCTATGAAGATGTACGAACGCAACCCGGGGCAGGGCAGGACCGCCCTGCTCATCCACCCGATGCTGTCCTCTGCGGAGGGCATCGAACTGTGCGTGACGAATTTCTGGGGCGAAGGTGTGCACTGCTTCGTACCGGACCTGTCGGGACATGGCGAGGACGCGGCGGCCACCTACCACAGTGCCGCCGAGGAAGCAAAAGCCATCCACGATGTGCTGGTGGAACAGGGCTGCACCCATCTGGACCTGGGCTTCGGGGCTTCGCTGGGCGGCGTGGTGCTGTTTGAGATGCTGAAGTTCCCGGACCTGACCTTCAACCACGTCTTTTTTGAGGGTGTCAGCTTTTATGAGAAAGCGCCGCTGATCGAATTTGTGCTGACGCGGGTGTTCCTTTCCAAGCACCGCAAAGCGGTGAAAGACCCGGAACTTTCCCGGCGAAAGATGAGCGAGCTCTACGGCGAGACCGCAGGCCCCGCCATGGCAAAGCGGTTCATCGCCATGAACGAGGAGAGCATCCGCCATATCATCCACGACTGCGGTTATGTGCAGCTGCCGGAACTTTCGCCGGAGATGCAGAAGCGCTGCGTTTTTGCCTATGGCGAAAAGGACTCCGACCTGAAGCAGTGCCGCAAGCTTCTACCGAAAAAATATCCCGGCGCAGCACTGAAGGTCTGGCCGGGATATGCACATTGCGGAAAGATGACAGCGGAATCGCAGAACTATGCCGCCATGCTGAAGCAGATCTTGGAAAGCTGACGGTCAGGACACACCGTTCAGGAACTGCTCCAGCTCGGCGGCAAGCAGCTCCGGGTGGTTGATGATGTCCCCGTGGCCGAAGCCGGAGAAGCAGCGGACGGCCAGCCGAGGGTACATTGCGCGCAGTTTCCGGAGGGCCTTTTTCATATGGCCTTCCTTTTCGCCGTACCAGCAGGCGACGGCGGCCTCCGGCTGCGGGGGCAGTGAGGTGCGGTAAAGGTACAGCCCCACCTCCCATGTGGCGCGGACGGATTCCAGCGAGATGTTGTCCGGGATGCGGCGCATCATGGTGTTCATGCCCTGCTCGGTCTGGCCCATGAAGCGCAGCGCCCAGGCGGGCATGGTCTTTTCGCGGGCGGTCCGGTACTGCTTTTGCGGCATGATGTTCAGCAGCGGTTTGTTCAGCGGGCCGAAGTCGAGATACTCCGGCCCGCTGAGGATCATGTGCCGGACCTGGATCTGCGGGGATGCCTGCAGAAAAATGGCCGGCCCGCAGCCAAGGGATTCGGCGAACAGTATGTCGAGCGCCCCGCCGCAGTGTTCAAGAATGTAGGCTTCCAGCTTGTGCGCCTGCTCCTGCGCGGTGGTATAGGTGGTTTGGCCGGTGCCGTCAAAGCCGTCGAAGCTGACGGCGTAAACGCAGTATGTTTTTTCCAGCAGCGGGATCACATCCTCAAACTGCCGCCAGCACATCAGGTTGCCGTGCAGCAGCATGATGGTTTTCCCGGCCGGGTCGCCGAATCGTTTGATCTCCATGGGGCATTTTCACTCCTTATTTTTGTATCATGAGCCCGAAGTCGCAGCAGTCGTTCCCGCGGCCCAGCGTTTTGGTGCGGTGCCACAGCAGCTTCGGGTGCAGGCCGTCGTAAGTGATATCGTCGCTGTCGCAGAAGCAGCGGCACAGCTCCGGGCAGCCGTATTTCCGGCAGGCGTCGTGGTACGGGCACTGCAGCATGTCGAAGCGGATCACGTCCTTCGTGGCTTCATGGGTGAGGTACCGGAACCCGGCGGCAGGGCCGAACTTTTCCGCCACGCCCTTTGCAAAGATGCCGGGCATCGCGTGGTACAGCCCCGGCAGCTTCAGCAGGCGGCGGAACAGGGTGTGGTACTTCCGGGCGTGAGCGCTCACATAGCCGTGGATGAGCTGCAGCGCTTCCTCTTTGGAAACCACCGTCTGCAGAACTTCGTAAATGGCGATGCCCGGCATGATCTGGCTTTCCAGATGCGCCCACAGCTCCTGGGAGGCACCGGCGTTGTCTTTGCGCAAAGCTTCGATGCGCCGGTGCATGGCGGCAAGCAGCTCCGGGCCTTGTGCCGGGAAGCGTTCCGCGGCCGTTTGTTCAAAGGCTGCGATCAGATAATTCTTCTGCATACGACCACCTCATAAATACGAAAATTAGTCAAAGCTAACTCTTTGCGTCTGAAAAAGCTGCCAAAGGGCAGCAGGCTTTTCTGCCTCTGATTATAATAGCCCCTGCCCCAAAATGCAAGCGGCAATGCACCCGCTGCAAAGGGAACGGAAAATTCTCTTTTCACAATAAACCCATTGACACGATATGAAAATAGGATTATAATATCCCCAACGCAGAAAGGAGCACAGGCCGATGAAAACCAGAAAGGCTGCCCGGCACGCACTGCCTGGGCGAATGCTGTGCTCCCAGACAAGTTATCGGCAGAGAAACTGAACGAACAGGTCCATGCCGTTGTCTGGGAGAAATGTCCGCACCCAAAACCGTGATGACAAAAAGGAGAACCGACAATGGCTGACTATAAACTGTGGAATGCACTGAAGAACGCAAAAAAGTATAAATGGGTGGAGCTTTCCCACTCGCTGAACAACGACAGCCCCTACTGGTCCGGCATCCCGGCAGGCTCTGTGGAGCTGGCCAGGACCGTGTGGGACTGGGGCAAGCCGGAACTGGAATGCCTGATCCAGACCTTCAAGTTCCCCGGCCAGTTCGGCACCCACATCGACTTCCCGGGCCACTTTGTCAAGGGCAAAAACCTGTCCGAAAAATATGACGTGAACGACCTGATCTTCCCGCTGGTGGTCATCGACATCTCCGAGCAGGCGAAGAAAGACCCCCGTTATTCTGTGACCGTGGACGACATCAAGGCCTACGAGGCCCAGTACGGCCCCATCCCGGACGGTGCGCTGGTGGCCCTGCGCAGCGACTGGTACAAGAAGTGGCCGGATATGGATGCGCTGTCCGGCATCGACGCAGAGGGCAAAGAAAATGCTCCCGGCTGGTCGCTGGAAGCATTGGAGTATATCTACAAGGTGCGCAACGCCGCCGCCAACGGCCACGAAACGCTGGATACCGATTCCTCTGCGGTGGCGGAGGAAAAGGGTGACCTTGCCTGCGAGCGCTATGTTCTGGACAACGACAAGCTGCAGGTGGAGGTGCTTGCAAATCTGGATAAAGTACAGCCTGCCGGTGCGGTGGTCATCGTTTCTTATCCCCGCATCGAGGGTGCAACCGGTCTGCCTGCGCGGGTGTGGGCCATTACGGAATAAGAGTGGGGAAGTGTGAACCATGTCGTTTGAAAAAGCAAAAGCAGATCTGGAAGAAAAGGGTCTGGGAGACCATATCATCGTGCTGAATGAGTCCTCGGCCACGGTGGCCGAAGCGGCCCATGCGCTGGGCGTGGAACCCGCCAGCATTGCCAAGACGCTGTCGGTGCTGCAGGGCGAAAAGCCGGTGCTCATCGTCACCGAGGGCACGGCCAAGCTGGACAACCACAAATACAAGAGCCTGTTCCACATCAAGGCCAAGATGATCCCCTACGACGAGGTGGAAGCCTATGTGGGTCATGCGCCGGGCGGCGTGTGCCCCTTTGGCGTGAAGGAGGGCGTGGCGGTCTATCTGGACGAAAGCCTGCGCAAGTTCGACACCGTTTACCCGGCCGCAGGCAACGGCCACACCGCCGTCAAGCTGACCCTGCAGGAGCTGGAAGCCGCTGCCGGTGCCGAGGGCTGGGTGGATGTCTGCAAGGAGCCGGAAGGGGAATAAGGCAAACGCTGAAATAGCTGAAATAAGAGAACGCTCAAAGGGAGTTTTTGCGCTGGCCGCTGCCGGTGCAAGGGCTCCCTTTTTTTGGTGCTGCCCGCAGCCGCCCGGCCGGGAACGCCTTGTAAGAACCGGGCGATTCCGCTATACTAGGATGGAACGCGCCGCGAAAACGGCGGCCGGACGAAACGAGATTTGTTTCTGCGCAACCCGAACCGGGTGCTCACCAAGGAGCAGATCCTAGACAAGCTGTGGGACTGCGAAGGCAACTACATCGACAGCAGCACCCTCACGGTCTACATCCGGCGGCTGCGCATGAAGATCGAGGATGACCCCGGCGTGCCGCAGATGCTGCTCACCGTGCGCGGCATGGGCTACAAATGGAACGCGGTCGGTTGAGGTGTGTATGAAAGTGTTTGCGACGAAGGCCATCCGGCAGCTGTTTGCCGCGCTGGCGGCGCTCTGGGCCGTGCTTCTTGCCTGCACCGAGGGCTTTTTCTGGGCGGAAGCACACCGTTTTTCGCTGCCGCTGCTGGGGGTGTTCCTGCTGGCAGGCGGGGCAGGGGGAGCGGTGTTCTTCCGCTATTTTCAGGCGCAGCACCGGCGCATGGAGCAGGCCGTGGCACAGATCAACGCCTACCTTTCCGGCAATGTCACCGCCCGCATCGAGTGTGATGACGAGGGCGAGCTGTACCGGCTGTTCCACACCATCAACTCGCTGGCGGCGGTGCTGAACGCCCACGCGGACAACGAACTGCGGGAAAAGGAATTTCTGAAAAACACCATCTCGGATATCTCCCATCAGCTCAAGACCCCGCTGGCCGCACTGAATATCTACAACGGCCTGCTGCAGGACGACGAGTTGGATGCAGCGGCAGTGAAGGAGTTTGCAAACCTCTCCGAACAGGAGCTGGACCGGATCGAAACGCTGGTGCAGAACCTGCTCAAGATCGCAAAGCTGGACGCGGGCACCATCGTGTTTGAAAAGCAGCCGGAAAACGTGGCCGATATGATGCAGGAGCTGGAGCAGCACTTTGCCTACCGCGCCAAGCAGGAGCAGAAGACACTGGTGCTTTCCGGCCCGGAAGACATTTCGCTGCTCTGCGACCGCAGCTGGCTGAGCGAAGCGGTGGGCAACATCGTGAAGAACGCCCTCGACCACACGGCGGCGGGTGACACCGTCCGGCTGGAGTGGCGCGCCCTGCCCGCGGCGGTGCAGATCATCGTGCGGGACAACGGCTGCGGCATCCACCCGGAAGACCTGCACCACATCTTCAAGCGGTTCTACCGCAGCCGCTTTTCCAAGGACACGCAGGGCATCGGCCTCGGCCTGCCGCTGGCAAAGGCCATCATCGAAGCCCACGGCGGTGCCATCGAGGTGGACAGCGAGCTGGGCAAAGGCACGGTGTTTACCATCAACTTTCTCATTCCTACAAAATTGTAGGCGTTCCGTAGGGCTGCCGTAGGATTCAGGTGCTATCCTTTTCTCAGCGGGCAGAAAACACAGCGCTGCCTGCACCCGAAAATTCAGAAAGAGGTGTCACCATGAATCTATTGGAAGTTCAAAACATCTGCAAGACCTACGGCAGCGGCGAGACTGCCGTGAAAGCGCTGAAGGATGTGAGCTTTTCCGTCCCCAAGGGCGAATACGTTGCCATCGTGGGCGAGTCCGGTTCCGGCAAGAGCACGCTGCTGAACATGATCGGCGCGCTGGACACGCCCACCTCCGGCAAGGTGCGTATTGACGGCAAGGATATTTTTGCGATGGACGAGCGCAAGCTGACCATCTTCCGCCGCAGGAACATCGGCTTCATCTTTCAGGCCTTCAACCTGATCCCGGAGCTGACGGTGGAGCAGAACATCATCTTCCCCATGCTGCTGGACTACCAGAAGCCGGATAAAAAATATCTGGAAGAACTGCTGACCGTGCTGAACTTAAAGCAGCGCCGCGACCATTTGCCCAGCCAGCTCTCCGGCGGCCAGCAGCAGCGTGTGGCCATCGGCCGCGCCCTCATCACCCGCCCCGCGCTGATCCTGGCCGATGAGCCCACCGGCAACCTGGACAGCCAGAACAGCAGCGAGGTCATTGCCCTGCTGAAAGAGGCCTCGAAAAAATACGAGCAGACCATCATCATGATCACCCACAACCGCAGCATCGCCCAGACGGCAGACCGGGTGCTGCAGGTGTCGGACGGCTGCCTGACCGATTTCGGGAGGTGCCGGGAATGAACAGTTACCTGAGCCTTGTGCCCATTTCGGCGCGCGTCCACAAACGCCAGAGCCGCATGACCCGCATCTGCATCGTTCTGGCGGTATTTCTGGTCACCTCCATCTTCTCGATGGTCGAGCTGTGGTCGAAGGGCCAGACCGAAGCCATGCGCCAAAAGCACGGCGACTGGCACATTGCCCTGCAGGGCCTGCCCGATGAGACCGCAGAGCAGGTGCTCTCGCGCACCGACCTTGCGGCGTCTGCCTGGTACAGCGCCATCAACACGGATACGGCCCATCTGGACGAAGGCTATTCTCTCGGCGGCAGGACGGCTGCCATCTTCGGCGTGGAAGCAGCCTACCCCGACAACATCATGAAGTACCCGGTGGAGGGCACCTTCCCGCAGAATGAGGGCGAAGCCGCCCTCAGCGCCGACGCCAAAGAGCTGTTCGGCCTTGCGGTGGGGGACCGCGTCACCCTGCACACCCCCGCCGGGGACTTCGACTACACCATCTCCGGCTTTTACACGGATGATGCAGACTTCAACCGCCTGCTGGGCGGCGTGTGCGTATACCTGGACCGGGCCGCCTTCGGGCAGCTGTGCAGCCGGAACGGCATCGCGGAAGACGCGGTGCTCTACCTGCGCTTTGCCAGCGAGCGCGGCCTGAAAAAGACCATTGCCGACTTCCGGCAGCAGTACGGCCTGACCGGCAAAAACGTGACCGAGAACACCGCCGTTCTGGGGCTGCTTGGTGCCAGCACCAGCAAGACCATGGCCAGCTTTTACCCGCTGGCCATCGGCTGCTTTGTCATCATCCTGTTTTCGGGCGTGTTCATGATCTCCAGCTGCATGAACAGCAATGTGGCCCAGCGCACCCAGTTCTTCGGCATGATGCGGTGCATCGGGGCCAGCAAACAGCAGATCATCCATTTTGTGCAGCTGGAAGCGCTGAACTGGTGCAAAACGGCCATCCCCATCGGCTGCGCACTGGGCACCGTCACCTGCTGGGTGCTGTGCCTGATTTTGCGCTTTGTCGTAAAGGGCGAGTGGGTGGACATGCCGCTCTTTGCGGTGAGCATCAGCGGCATCCTCAGCGGTGCCGTGGTGGGTGTTGTCACCGTGTTCATCGCGGCCCATTCCCCGGCCCGGCAGGCGGCGCGGGTGTCCCCGGCGGCAGCGGTCTCCGGCAATGCAGACACATCGTCTCATTACGCCGCCCATGCGGCCAGGCCCGGCCTGCTGAAGGTGGAAACTTCCCTCGGCATCCACCACGCCATGGGTGCCAGGAAAAACCTGTTCCTGATGACCGGTTCCTTTGCGCTGATGATCGTGCTGTTTCTGGCGTTTTCGGCCTGTCTGGATATCGTGCACAAGCTTCTGCCCTCGGTGAACAGCCATCTCACGCCGGATTTTTCCATCTACAGCGTGGATGACACCAATTCCCTCGACCCCGGCATGGCCGACGAAATTGCGGCTCTGCCCGGCGTGAAGTGCACCTACGGCACCATGTCCCGCACGGCACAGTCTGCCCGGATCAACGGCGCGGAAACCACCATCGACCTCTATTCCTACGGGGACGCCATGCTGGACGACGCCAAAAGGTCCGTTGCCAGCGGCGACCTTTCCAAGGTCTACGGCGACTCCGGCTATGCGTTGGCCATTTTCAGCGACGCAACCCGCCTGAACGTGGGCGACAGCGTCACGGTCAACGGCCAGACGCTGGAGATCGCCTGCGCGCTGTCCGAGGGCATCGGCAGCATCAGCGGTGCACCCGTCATCGTCTGCTCGGGCGAGACGTTCACCCGCCTGACCGGTGAGACCCATTACATGCTTCTGAATGTCCTTGTGGAGAAAGACATCTCCGACGCCGCGGTGCAGAAGCTTTATGCGCTGGCAGGCGACGCCGCCGTGTCGGACAACCGGGAGCTGCAAAGCGAGGTCAACGGCTCTTACTGGGTGTTCCGCCTCGCGGCCTACGGTTTTCTGGCCATCATCTCCCTCATCACGGTGCTGAACATCGTGAACAGCATCTCCATGGGCGTTTCGGCCCGCACCAGGCAGTATGGTGCCATGCGTGCCGTGGGCATGGAGGGCCGGCAGATCACCAGAATGATCGCCGCCGAGGCCGTCACCTATGCCGCCTGCGGCACCGTGACCGGCCTTGTGCTGGGCCTTGCGCTCCATCACCTGATCTATGCAAAGATCGTCATCACCCACTTCGGCGGTGTGTGGAAGGTGCCGGTGGAGTCCATTGCGCTGGTCGTCCTGCTGGTGGCGGCCTCCTGTGTGCTGGCGGTGCACGGCCCGGCCCGGCGCATCCGCAATATGCCCATCACGGCCACCATCAACGAACTGTAACATCAGGCCCCGGGGAACAGCAGAACGCCCCCGGGGATTTTGCTGTTGCCGCGGCCCTTGACGGATATGGAGAGTGTGCTATAATGGTTGCACCTACAACGATGCAGGTACATCTTTTGCAAAGACACCGGAGGTGCCTATGGATATCACACAACGAAAGATCACAAAGATCGCGCGGGAAGCGGAAAAACTGGTGCTGCTCACGGTGCGGGAGGAAGGCGTCGGCACGGCTGAGATCGACCTCATCCATGCCCTGCGCCACCACCCCGGCTGCACGCAGGCCCAGCTGGCCGAGCTGCTGCACGCGGACAAGGCCGCCATTGCGCGGCGCACGAAAAACCTGGAGGCAAAGGGCTACCTGACCCGGCAGGATGCCCCCAACGACCGGCGCAGCCAGCTGCTGTACCCCACCGAAAAGGCAGAAAACCTGAAGTCCTCCAAGGCGGAGGTGGAAGCTGCTTTCTATGAATATCTGACCGGTGTGCTCACCGAGGAGGAAGCCGCTGCCTTTGCGGCTTCTTTGAACAAACTGTACACCGCGTCCAAGACCGAGAGCCGGGCGGGCTTCCCGCACTTCCGAAAAGCCGCAGGAGGTGAAACGACCCATGAAGCCCATAAAGAATGATAAGACCTTCCGCCCGGACCGGGTGCTCTCCTATTTCCGGGTGGAGTGGCTTCCGCTGGCCTTCGTGACCCTTTCAGGCCTTGTGTATAACATCGGCCTGCTGGCAACGCCCTGGTTCGAGGGGCGGTTGGCCCAGTGCCTGGCGGATATCCTGGGCGGCAGCGAAACGGCGGCCAATATGGCGCTGCTGGTGCTGGCCTACATCCTCGTCACCCTGCTGGTGCAGGCGGCGCGGTTCATCAAGCGCTTTTACGTGCGCCGCTTCGCCAACAACATCAACCGCCGGATGAAGGGCATCCTGTATGCCAATCTGGTGCGGCAGAGCAAGGCCGCGCTGGAACAGCAGGGGGCCGGTGAGCTGATGACCAAAGCCATCTCAGACGTGGACGACTGCGTGGAAGGAATGCGCAAGTTCACCACCGAGATCTTTGATACCGGCGTGGCGCTGGTGGGTTATGTGGTCATGCTGTTGGTGTACGACTGGCGGCTGGCCCTGCTGAGCCTGCTGTTCACGCCCTTCTCTTATGTATGTGCAGCGTGGATGAAAAAGCCGGTGCAGCGGGCCGGTGCGGCCTACAAAAAAGCCGCCGGTGCCCTGAGCGCTGCCACGCTGGACCGCGCCCAGAACGCCGTCACCTATCGCATTTACGGCTGTGAGGACGCCCGGGTGGAAAAATACGAGGATGCTCTGAACACCTACGAAAAGACGGCGGTGCGCAATAATGTGTGGCAGTCCGCCCTGCCGCCGCTGTATCTGGCGGCGTCCAATGCGGGCGTGCTGTTCATTTTGTGGTTCGGTGCAAAGAACGTGCTGGGCACCGGCTGGAGCGCCTGGGACATTGCAGCCTTCACCACCTTCCTGTCCTGTTTCACCAAGCTGGTGGTCAAGTCCTCCAAGGTGGCGAAGCTGTTCAACGCCGTGCAGAAGGCGGAAGTCTCCTGGAAGCGCATCAAGCCGCTGATGAAGCAGCCCGAACAGCTGGAAGCGCTGCACGTCCCGGCGGCACAGGATGTCACGCTGGAGAACCTCTCCTTTGCCTATGGCGGGGAGCCCATCTTCTCCGGCCTGAGCCTGACCGCCCGCCCCGGCGATATCATCGGCGTCACCGGCCCGGTGGCCTGCGGCAAATCCACCTTTGGCCGGGTGTTCCTGTGCGAAGCACCTTATGAAGGCTCGGCGAAGTTTGGCGGCAGAGAGTTCTCGGCCCTGACGGCGCGGCAGATCGCTGCCACCGTCGGTTACCTGGGCCACGACCCGGAACTGAGCGCCGACACGGTGCAGAATAATGTGCTCTGCGGCAGTGCGCAGGATGCCATGCCGTGGCTGGCCGCCGCCGCACTGGACGGCGAAGTGCAGGCCATGGAAAACGGTGCGGACACCGTCATCGGCCCCAGCGGCACACGGCTTTCGGGCGGCCAGGCCCAGCGCCTGGCGCTGGCCCGCACGCTGGCCCACCCGCGCCCGGTGCTGGTGCTGGACGACCCCTTCTCGGCGCTGGACCGCAGCACCGAGGACACCGTCTTTGCCGATTTGCAGGCCTACGCGAAGGATAAGGTGGTGTTTCTCATCTCGCACCGGCTGTATCACTTCCCGCAGATGCAGCAGATCATTTATATGGACGGCGGCAGGACCACCGTCGGTACCCATGACGAGCTGATGGCAACGGTGCCGATGTACCGCCAGCTGTACGAGAGCCAGACCGTCCAGACGGTAAAGAAGGGAGGCGACCTGGATGAAGAACCGTGTGAAGCGTAAAAATGGCGTGTTTGAGGCCCTCCGCATGGCGGCTGCGGCGCACCGCCTGCTCACGGCGGGCACCATCCTGTGCGTGGCGGCGTCGGTGCTGGCGTCGCTGGTGCCGCCGCTGCTGCTGGCGGGCATCATCGACCGGCTGACGGCGGGCATCCCGCTCACCTTCCTCGCGGCGCTGCTCTACTTTGGCAGTCTGGCGCTGGAAGGGGCGCTCTCGTCGGCGCAGGAAAGCCTTCTGGTGCTGTTTGGCCAGAAGATGACCCACGCCCTGCGCAGTGAAATGTCCCAGAAGTTGACTCTGCTGCCTGCCAGCACGCTGGTGGACCAGAACCCCGGCGAGGTGGCGGCCCGCTTCTCCGGTGATGTGGACACGGTGGAAGCCCTGTTCACCTCCGGAATCATCAGCATGGCGGCGGATGCCTGCCGCATCCTTTCCATTCTGGCAGTCATTGCGGTAAAAAACACCGGCCTTGCGCTGATCCTGCTGCTGGTGCTGCCGCTGTTCGCGGTGTTCACCCGCGTGGTGCAGAAGCGGATGCTGGCCGCTCAGCTGGACAACCGCCGCGCGGTAGCTGCCGTATCCGGCCAGGTGCCGGAGACCCTGCACAACATCCGCACCATCCGTGCCCTGGGCCTGGAAAGCTACATGGAGCGCCGCTACGACCGCTGCATCGGCGACAGTTATGCCGCCATGGAGCGCACGAACTTCTACGACGCCATCTATTCGCCGGTGGTGCTGGTGCTGAACGCGGCGGTGGTGGGCATCGTGATGCTGCTGTCCGCTTCCGGCAATGCCACCGTGCTCACCTTCTTCGGCATGTCGGTGGGCACCTCGGTGGCCGTCATCAACTACATCTCCCGCATCTTTGCCCCCATTGAGAGCCTTGGCATGGAGATCCAGACCATCCAGTCTGCCATGGCAGGCGTCAAGCGCATCGACGCTTTCCTCAGCCAGCCCGAGCGCGCTATCCCACCGGAGCGGAAGGACGCTGCCCGGGGCGACATGGAGCTTTGTCATGTGACCTTCGGCTATGGGGAAAAGCATGTCCTGAACGACTTCTCCATGACCGTGAAGCAGGGCGAGCAGGTCACGCTGGTGGGCCGCACCGGTGCCGGTAAGAGCACCGTGTTCAAGCTGCTGCTGGGCCTGTACCGGCCCGAAGCGGGCAGGGTGACCATCGGCGGGGTGGATGTGGCGAACATCACCGACCGCGAGCGCCGCACCTGCATCGGCTGCGTGGAGCAGCATTTCTCCCGGGTGCCGGGCACAGTGCTGGAACAGATCACCCTGAACGACCCGGCCATCACCCGGGAAATGGCGCGGGAGGCCGCCAAGCTGGCCGGTATCGACGCGGCGATCCAGACCCTGCCGGAGGGCTACGACACCGTATGCACCGACGGCATGTTCTCGCAGGGCGAGTGGCAGCTGCTGTCCATCGCCCGCGCCGCCGCTGCCGACCCGGCGGTGCTGCTGCTGGATGAAATTACGGCGAACCTCGACGCCGAGACCGAAGCCCGGGTGTTGGAAGCACTGCGCCGCGCCTCGGCAGGCCGCACGGTGCTGTCGGTGTCCCACCGCATTTATGAGAACCTCGGCGGCCGCACTGTGGAGATCAAGACCCAGGTGCAGTAACCACAAGAAAAACGGAATGCCCTCTGCGCGCACAAAATGCCTGCAGGGGGCGTTTTTGCATCTTTCCCTCGGGTGAAAAGTATGGTATACTCCAAAAGTAGTTTGTCATGACAAATAGCAGGGGTTTGCATGACGGGAACGCTGTGAGGAGGTTTTTGTATGATCTTTGCAATCGAATGCATTGCGGCCTGTGTGCTGTTCACGGCCGCGCTGAAGCTCGTGAGCGCGAACCGTGAGGAAGTGTTCGTGAACGACTATCCGCCCGTCGTGACGGACAAGCTGCGCGCGATGGGTCTGGTGGCCCAGAAGCCGCCTGCCCGAAAGAGCGATATCGTCCGCAAGCTGATCGCGCTGGTGGTCTTTGCGGTGTTGTTTGCGCTGCTGCTGCGGTTCGCGAACGGCATCACCGGCTTTTGGGCCGCGGCCTTCACCGCATACGGCCTGTGGCTGGTGGTGGACTGGTACGATTTTCTGGTGGTGGATATCCTGATGGCACCCTTTGATAAGTTCTACCGGCTGGCCAGGGTGAGCATGGTGGAGCGTTCGGCGGTCTGGTTCCACTTTAAAGGCAGTGTAAAGGGCATGGTGCTGGGGCTTATTTTTGCGCCGCTGGTGGGCCTGCTGACGGCGGTGCTGTAACGGCCCGCAGAAGCCGCAAGACCGAAAAAACAAAACCACGCGCGTCCGTTCTGCCCGAAAGGCAGGGGATGCGCGTGGTTTTTGCGTTGCGGGGGAAGGGGACCGCCCTGTTACTCGTTCTGTGCGGCGGGGTCCTGCATCTGGATGATCTTGGCAGGCACACCGCCCACAACGGCGTAGTCCGGCACGTCCTTCGTGACGACGGCACCGGCACCCACCACGGCGTATTTGCCGATGGTCACGCCCGGGCAGATGGTGACGTTCATGCCCAGCCAGGCATTCTTTTTCACGGTCACCTTGCCGTAGGTGTAAAGGGTGTGGCGGTTGTTCATGTCGTGGTTGATGGTGGCAATGCGCAGGCCCGGGGCCGCCATGACGCCGTCCTCGAACTCGATGCCGCCGGAAGCGGACAGGATGGCCGAGTGGTTGATGAACACGCCTTTGCCAAACTTGACCCGGTTGCCGAAGTCGCAGATGAACGGGGTGAGGATGCGCACGTCCGACAGGTCGCGGCCGAACAGTTCTTCCAGATACTGCATGTAGCCGGGGTCGTCCGGCAGGGTGGCGTTGGCCTTGGCGCACAGGGTGCGGGCGCGGATCATCTCTGCGCTGGCTTCCTTGAAGTAGCTCTCCCGCACATCGGTGGGGCCGCCTTCGTCCATCAGCTTGTAAACAGTTCCCTTTTCGTATTCCATGTTACGCCCATCCTTTCAGTTTTGCCATGGCGCTGTCCACATCGCTGCCATGGATGGCAAGGCCCGGCTTGACCACAGCACCCTTGGCCGCTTTTTCAATATCCCGCACGGTGTTCGAAAGGCCGCTGCCTTCGTGGGTGCAGAAGGGGTGGATGACCTTGCCGGTGAAGTCGTAGTGCTCCAAAAAAGTGTACACCGCCATGGGCATGGTGCCCCAGTAGTTGGGGTAGCCGAGGTAAATTTCATCGTAGGCGTCGAGATTTTCCGGCAGAGTAGTCAGCTCCGGGCGAGCGTTTGCCTGCAGGTCCCGCTTTGCCTCGGCGATGCACTGCTGGTAGTTGGCCGAATAGGGCACCTTCTGCTCGATCTTGAACAGGTCGGCACCGGTCAGTTCGGCCAGCATCTGGGCGGCCTTTTCGGTGTTGCCCACCGGGATGACCCGGTATGCGCCGCCAAAGTAGTTCTCGTCGGCGCGGGAATAGAACGCGATCAGCTCTTTCATTGCAAAGCTCCTTCCTTAAGTGTTTGTGTCCGTGCGCTTGTCCCAGACCAGCTTGCCGGTCCGCAGCGCTTCTTCGTAGTGTTCGATCTTGTACGAAAGCCGCTCCATCGTGGCTTCCAGCTGGGCTTTCTGGGCGCGCAGGGCGTCCATCTGCTCGTTGAGCAGTTCCAGCCGGGCGGGGATGGTGGCGTCGCCCTCCTGAAACAGCCGGAGGTAATCGATCATCACTTCCACCGGCAGCCCGGCGCTGCGCATACAGAGGGCCAGTTCCACCCAGCGCAGGTCCTCGGCCTGATAATCCCGGATGCCGCCGGAGGTGCGGTGCACGCGGGGGATCATCTGCATCCGCTCGTAGTAGCGCAGGGTATCCTGCGAAATATGGTATTTTTCCGATACTTCTTTGATGGTCATGCAGCACAGCCTCCTTTGCACGAGACGAGTATAGCACCTGGAGTTTGCTCCAAGTCAAGAGCTTTTTGCAAAATTTTTTCCGAAAGACAAAAAAGGCCCTGCCGTTCCCTTCAGAACAGCAGAGCCGGATCATTGCGGATGCAGAAACTTCAGCGCACAGCGCTGGTGCGGTGCTCCATGAGATAGGTGGCCTCCAGGTCGGCGATGTGCAGCTTGACGGCCAGCGGATACTTGTCGTAGGCTTCCGAGATGGCAAAGCAGCCGCCCCGGGCCGCGTCATCAAAGCCGCCCATGTGCCAGCGGATGGCAACGGCTTCCTCGATGCGCAGCTTCATGAACCGCTCGATGAGGAAGACGCTTTTCTCGCCGTGGCCGTAGGGGAACAGGTCCTCCACGCTGTAGCTGGGCACCTTTTCCCACTGGCCAGTCACGTCGTTTTTTACGTTGCGGGTACCGGCCTTATAATAGTTGGCCTTGCACAGATCGTGCAGCAGCGCGCAGATGGCGAAGGTCTCCTCACTGTCGCCCTCGGTGAAAAAGGTGTCGTGCAAAGCGTGGTAGACGTTCAGGCTGTGCATACACAGCCCGCCCTCACAGGCACCGTGGAACCGGGTGGACGCAGGCGCGGTGAAGAAATCGGTCTTGTGGTCCAGCCAGTCCAGCAGCTTTTCGCTGCCGGGGCGGG
>ERZ1034901.913-NODE-913-length-21954-cov-16.787890_pt1 | contig 21954 bp, 19 predicted proteins | sample MGYA00520628_ERZ1034901 | MGnify/ENA primary metagenome ERZ1034901 (study PRJEB33766, sample SAMN09781783) | gut metagenome | biome: gut microbiome | host: Homo sapiens | place: Madagascar | study: EMG produced TPA metagenomics assembly of the PRJNA485056 data... | reverse complement strand
ACTACCCACATGTTCTCGACAGGACAGATTGGCTTCAATCTATCTACTGTTAACTGTATGAGGGAACGGCCGACTCCCATCACATCTATGAACTGCTTTGGGCAATCGGGGGTTGACATTGGCCAGAAGCGGCTGCCAACGCCGCCAGCCATGATAATGATTTGTGTATCGGTAAACATAAAACTATTTCAATACTATCTTTTCAAGAACTTTCATCAAAGCATTTGCCTCATTCTCTTCCACTTTGATGCTCTTCTTCACCCCAGCATTCTCGCCAGCCTCCACATCACGATGACTATCGCCAATCATATATGATTCCAACATATCGACGTTGAAGTCCTTAGCAGCCTGGAGCAACAAGCCTGGCTTTGGCTTGCGGCAATCGCAATCGATTTTATATTCTGGCCGCTCACCCTCAAAGCCCTTGTCTGGGTGATGAGGACAGATGTAAACACCATCCACATACGCACCATCCTTGCCCAAGAGAGTAGCCATCTTCTTGTGAATCTCATGGAGTTCATCCCAAGAGACCTCACCTCGTGCGATGACCGGCTGATTGGTAACAACGATGGCCAAATATCCGCTCTGGTTAATCAGCTTGATGGCTTCCGATACACCCTCTATCAACTCAAATTCGTCGATTTGGCGAAGGAATCCCACATATTTGTTGATGGTTCCGTCACGATCCAAGAAGATGGCTTTCTGCTTGTTGCTGAGATTCTTTGCCTGAACAACACCATTCTTATAGTCTGCCTCCACCTGGTGGAAACGCTCTGGTGTACCCATGTCCTTCACATACTCTGGACTGTCATAGCAGAACATCTTCTTAGAGCCACACAATGGTTTGAGAAGCTGGCGGTCCAAATCAACCTTGCCCTTTGGGAAACCAGTCTCCGCATCCATCTCAAGATACTTGATGCTGATGTCCAAAACCTTTGGGTCTATCACATGCAGACCAGCGTTCACTCGATTCTCATACCACTCCGGACGTTCGTCTTCTTTGGCGAGCCACTTTTCTACTGCACCATGCTCATCCGCAATAATCAATCCACTATCGTATGGATGGGAATTAGGATGAGTAAATAGTGTGACGAGACCGCCGTGATTCTTATGGAAAGCAACCATGCGATTGAAGTCCACATCGAAGGCGGCATCCGCATTCAGAAGGAGGAAAGGCTCATCACCTATCTGATCACGAAGACGGAACAAGGCTCCAGCATTACCAAGGGGAGTCTCCTCTACAAAATATTCTATCTTCACACCCAACTGACTGCCATCTCCAAAATATGCCATAATCTTATCGGCGAGATAACCAATGGTCAAGATGATGTCATCGAATCCCTGGGCATGCAGAGACCTGATTTCTCTTTCAAGGATTGGCATTCCTGCCACAGGAATCAAAGGCTTAGGGATATTTGGGAATAGTTCGGCGATACGAGTTCCTCTACCGCCTGCCATAAGTACTACTTTCATTTCAAATAAAGTTTAATGAGTAATGTTTAGTGATTAATTTTCACTCTTCACTTAACTACTGGTTACCAAAGAATTTCTCTTCTAGCATCAAGCACAAGCAATGATATACAGGAAGATGAAGTTCCTGAATTTTATACGTTTCCGTCTCTGGGACATGGATGCAAACATCTGCAAATGTTTCCAACTTGTTTTCGTTCTGACCAGTCAAACCAATTACCTTCAAGCCCTTAGACTTTGCAGCGACTGCTGCATAAAGTACATTTTTACTATTACCTGAAGTAGAAATACCCAAGAACACATCGCCTGCACGCCCCAAGCCATTCACCTGTTGGGCGAAAATCAAGACTGGCACAGCATCGTTCATAAATGCTGTGGTCAGCGATGGTTCACCGACCAAAGAAATGGCAGGCAGCGAACCTTGCAGATGTTCTGCAAGCACCTGTCCCATATCTGTATCTATTTTCTTCAGTCTTTCTATCTGAGCCGCATAGATTTTGCGCTTCAACTTAAACTCCTTCATCAATTCGCCTACAATATGTTCAGAGTCTGAGGCTGAGCCACCATTACCACAAACCAGCATCTTGCGCCCATCTCTGTATGCTTCTTCCAAAGTCTGGTAAGCTAACGTGATTTCCTCTTTGCACACACTGAGTGATGGGTATCGCTCTATGAGCATGTCGATATGCTTTGATATTCTTTCTTCCATAATCAATATTCTTACAATAGTTTAACTTCTTTTCTTGGAGAATAAGCTGTAGGGGCATAATACAATATTTGTGCGCCCTCGTTCTCAAACTTGAATGGCACTATCATCAGTTTCTCCATAGCCTTAATAAGAGCAGGCTGTTTCTCCTTCTCGCAATAGAACAGCAAGAATCCACCGCCACCTGCGCCAAGCAACTTTCCACCAAGTGCACCTGCATTCATGGCTATGTCATAAAGTTCATCAATGGCATTGTTACTAACCTTGGAACCAGTGCCACGTTTCAGTTTCCATGTCTTGTCAAGCAAATGTCCGAATTCATTCAGACTACGGTTCTTGTCTGTCAGTATAGCCTCAGCCTCATCCACAAGAGCCAACATGTCCTTCAGTTGTTGTGTTTTGTCAATAGGCTTGGCAAAGGTGTCAGCTTGGATATCAGACGAGAATCGCTGCACGCCAGTATAGAATAGCAACAGGTTGTCATCCAACTGTCTCTTGCGCTCTGGACTGATGATGACAGGATGTACAGAGAAATCATTGTCATGGAAATCGATACGGTTTAGTCCTCCGTATGCTGCGGCTATTTGGTCTTGCCACCCACCATGTTCCTGCAAGATGTCGCGTTCCACCTTGATTGCTTCTTCAGCCAACTGACGATGGCTCATCATCTTGCCTTTCAAAGCACAAAAAGCATTGAGCATACCCACAGCAAATGTAGAACTGGTGCCAAGACCAGTACGTGCAGGCAGGTCTCCTTCGTATGTCAAGCGAATTTCGTGTATGTCGTGCAGACGCATGCACTCACGAATCAACGGATGCTCTATTTCCTCTATATCGTTCACACGCTCGAAACGGTTATGCACCAACTCTGAAACATAAGGATGAAAAGGCGGCATGTGTCGCACATTTACATAACAATACTTGTCAAATGTGGTGCTAATTACTGCACCTCCATGTTCGTTAAAAAAAGCAGGCATGTCAGTTCCACCTCCGAAGAAAGACATGCGGAATGGAGTTTTTGTAATTATCATATTTCTAAAAATTAATTACTTTGTTAAACTATTCAATACTGTTTTCGCACTGTTCTCCCAAGAGAATCGCTTTACATTCTCACATCCTTTCTGTCTGAAATTCTCAGCCTTAGTCAAAATATCATTCATGGCAGAAGCAATGTCATTGACATCGTAAGGATTGCAATATAAACCACTCTTTTGAACCACCTCATGCAATGGTGGAATATCAGAAACTACGACTGGGCATCCACAAGTTTGAGCCTCCAATGGTGGTATGCCAAATCCTTCATAGATGCTCGGATAGACAAAGGCGGCGGCATTGCTGTAATATTTCACAAGTTCTTCATCCGACACTCTGCCAAGAAACTTGATGGAAGGATTGTCATAGAATCTATCAATATTCACGCCTTTGAAATTGGCATTCTTTATATCTCCGATGATATAAAGCCGTGTATCTTTATTTTCCTTTTGGAATATCTCGAAAGCAGACAATACAGCCAAGAAATTCTTACGATAATTCAATGAAGATACTGCCAAGAAATATTTTTTCTTGCTTAACTCCTCATCATGAATAGGTCTGAAAGAATCTCCTACAGCATTATATACCACAGATATTTTCTCTTTCTCAATACCATAGTATTTCACTATCTCATCCTTCGAGAACTCGCTGACAGTAATTACATGTTTGGCAGACATCATGATTCGGGGAATCATAAAGCGATAAACATAGAGGAATGACTTACTGAAAGTCTGCGGATAGGCTTCAAATGCCACATCGTGAACCGTCACTACCTTATTATTATATGTAAGAGGTGCAGTATTGCACAAGCATAGCAGCAAAGGGCTCCCTTTCTTTTTCAAATAGCGAGGCAAATCCCATTGCTCCCATAAATGTCCCTGATGAGTTCCGACAACTTCGACCTCCAACATCTTCGCATACTCTTTTTGAAGAATGTTTGCAGGAGCAACAAACTTAACATCATTACCCAATGCCTTCTTCAACAACAAGCATATTTCAACGGCAAAACGTTGAACGCCAGTCATAGATTGAGTAAGAAAGCGAGCATTAACGACTATTTCCATCTTTTCAACATTTTCTTAATTGATAGTTTCAAGTTTGCAGGGAATTTGGATTTCAACCAAAACTTCATCATCGTAACTTTCGACATAGGGAAATTTCGTTCAAAGAATGTGATAGCATCAAGTTCATCTATACCAGAATATATTCTATCTCGTATTTCCTCATTGCATTGAGTTGGTCTCAGCAAATTCTTGTTCGATTTAGAAGCTGAATCAAAATTAGAGACAAGCCATTTGAAATTGCTTAGATTATTCTGTAAGAAATGCCTTCCTTTTGATGTGTTGACTACTGCGACAGAAACCCCGTTCAAATCATAGAACTCCGGATGGCAATCTAAAAGTCCCCAATAATCACCCATGGTTATATCGGACAAACGGTTACCGTAATTATAATGACAATCATAGCAGCAACGGCGATATATATTGCCTTCCAAGAAATGGAAATAATAAGGATCCAAATGGGCGAAGCTATAGTAGTCCTTAACCTTAACCTTAACCTTAACCTTATACCCTAATCCCCATCCTTGTTTTTTCTTATCTCGGAAATTGACATCTCTAACATCTCCTTTCTTCCTTAAACTCCACCATTCTTTGTATTTCTCAAACAATTTTGGCGAAGGTACACCATGGCAGATTAAATCACACGTGATAAGATTATCATAATCCTTTCTCAAGAATGATTTTAATCCAGCCACTTGACATCCAGTTCCTGAAAAAAGAACTGTTTTACCATCTTTGAGTAAATTCTTAACCTCAGTAAATACATGCAAAGTGTCGCTTTGTACGTATTTTGAACTTTGAAGTTTCTCAATATCCTTGATATTATTTGTTACAATATGTTGGGCAACTATATTTTCATTGAAAACACAACCTGCAACATATCCTCCCATTTCAATTACAGACTTTGCCAAAACTGCGAATAATGCACCAGAAGAACTTTTTGACAATATTTCCTTATCATTAGCAACCAAAGCATAAACATCACAAATTTCAGGCTTATGAGATTCTTTGTTTTGAGGGCAAATCTTTTTGCATGCTCCACAGTCTATACAAGTCTCAGCATCAACTACAGGATAAATGAACCCCTCTTTATCTGGTTGCATAGAAATGCTTTTACGAGGACAAATCTGTTCACAAGCTCGACAACCAGTGCAATTTTCTGTTATTTTTTCTATCATATTCCTATCGCTTTGTGTAAATACGCATCTGCTTTTTCTCGCATTTCATCAAGAACTTTATTTACGCTTTCAAAATCAATTTCATCATCAGCTATTGTAATGTCATCTAAGTTTGATGTTGCCCTGCGCTTTAATCCCACAAGTTCCAACAAGCTAAATATACGACCACCAAACTTTGGAATTATGCTGATGAAGTTTCTGTTCAGATTAACGCTGAACGCTGTTGCATGGAAAGAATCTGTCATCACCAAATCTGCATATTTGACAAGTGAAAGAAAATCTTCCACATGTGGAGCTAAAATGCCTTTTCCTGGTCTAATGAGTTGATGATACAATGTGCACAATCTCACAACCTTCAACCCTTTATGCTTAGCCACCCTTATGGCATAATCATCAAACTCCTTGCTTGAATACAATTGATAGATAAGCAAATATGGTTCTTTTACCATTCTTGGAGGTGTATATTCAGCCCAAAACTCTTTCGTCATATTTAATGTTGGGTCGAGAATATGTTCACCATCAAAACCTAAATCGTGAAGTATATCTACTCCGCTACTTTCTCTCACAGAGAGAAAATCAAAAGAAGAAAGCAGTTTCTTTATTTCAGGCTTCTCTTTCTCTGGAAGCTCAGTGAGCCCAAAACTTGAGGAGTAGGATATCTTTTTGCAATTGTCTGGAATAAAACTAAGGAAGAAAGGAGGTATTATCCCCTCATTCCAATCACTATTCCAAACCTGATCGCTTCCTACACAATAAACATCTGCATCAAGCGGAAAATTCTTAAGTTGTTCCTCAGACGTATACATTGGTTTACCTAAATGGATATATTTCTTGCGAAATTCTCCAAACATTCTTTCCCATCTTTTAAATTGTGGCCAAAGAATAGCTGCACGTATCCAAGTAAGAGGAAATTTCCGGCCTCTGTTCCAAAATTTCACAAGATTGGCAGAACTTACACAATCATAGCGTCTGAAATCAATAAACTCCACTTCACATCCAAGCGCCTCCAATTTCTTTTGGGTTGCTAACGTTTGTAATGCGGAACCATGATTACTAACTGCGTGAAATGTTAATACTTTTATCTTAACTTTTTCCATAAATAAAAAAATTTCTATTATGCGTTCACTCCACCATTAATCGGCTTGATGCTTTTTGAATAAACCATTGCCTCATTTATAGTGAAAGAATTGGAATTTCTCAATGCTTCCAGAAAAACAACCCTCCAGTCATTTTGTCCATAGCGTTTATACTTATTGTATTCATATTCTAAAATAATGTCAAGTTGTTCTTGAGACTTAATGCCTACTGAAAGAATATCAGACAACAAAATGTTTGTCTCTTTTGTCAATCGTCGAAATAGTTTTATGACACCAATTTGTTTCTCCACCTTATCGGCTAAAGTCGGGTCTTGAATGATAGCCTTGTTAATCTTGAATTTCCATGACATTCTATGTGTATTGGGATTAGAGTGGATTTCCACATCAAAAAACGGAATGCCACGAAGTCCATAATCATAATAAGGGTGTACAAAATCAGAAGGTTTGCCAGTGCGCTTTTTATTATTGCATACCCCACAAGTCGGAACCAGATTCAGACGACATACAGAAAGTGACTTATATTCAACCTTTGGCATCTGATGATCCAATTGACTCGGCGGCATAATGCCACACATTGGGCAATAATCCACATTTGCCAACAGCTCTTGACGGATATAAACAAGTTTTCCACCTTTTTGCGTCTTATCATATGAGGCAAGCAACACATTTTGTTTAGCTGATGAAAAGACATTGTTGTCAGCCAAAGATACCGTGCCGTTGTTCTTGTCGTAAGTATGATATAACGTGTCCAACATCGTAGCATCAGCCGTATCAAGACTGCCTTTGTTGGCTTTTATAACCTTTGCAATATCAGCCAAAGCATCTGCGAGTAACGGTTTCGGAAGTATCCACATAGTCCTATTTCTCCTCTTTAAATTCATATTTGTTGGCAAGATAGGCTACCATCTGGCTACTCAAACACTCGCATTCCAGTTTCTCACAGAAGAGCTTTATGACATCTTCTATACTGTCCATATCATCACAGCGATATTTCCGATAGATAGTGTCAAACACATCATGATAATTACAGATGTCGCTGTTTAGACCAAAAACAAGACGGTTGATATACCCAAAATTCTCTCCGTAAGTCTCTGTTAAGGGATGCTTGAAGGTAAACGATTCACCATCTCGCTGAATGACAAATGTGTTTTTCGTAAACATTTCTTGAAGGATCACGGGAGAGTGGGTTGAAACAAGCATGACACTGTGCGTCCTGCGTATAACCTTCCTTATCTCGCTCATCATAAACGAGAGCATAGGCGGATGAAGATGGTTTTCTGGTTCATCAAACAGCAAGATACTATTGTCCTCATTATATGCATAGATATGGCTCATGATGTGCAAGAAGAACTTTACTCCTGTTGACATACCCAGATATCTTTCTGCATTCTCATCTTTCCAGTCTAATCTGAGTCTGCTAAAAAACTTTATATCTTGATATAGAGAAGGTACCAATTCCTCACATCTTTCCAACATTACATACCAAGCATCGCATTTTGCACTATCGTAATTAATACTAAGGAGAGCCTCTGAAAATTCCGCAGCAAGCCTCTTGATTGGTTTTATCTTCACGTCCTCCATTCTTGTATCTTGTACGATAATGTTTCGTTCTTTCTCTTCTGAGTTTTCACCTTTATTTTGACGCTTTATCTCCTTCTTTATCAGCTGCTCCATCTCCTGTCTTACATCACGCACACCGCAATAGATGAAACGCCCTTCACGAGACTCCACACCTTCTGCCATCAATCTATAATCAGAAAGAGTAATGCCTGGAAAAAGGAAATTATCGAACGCACTATAAGAGAACATCAATAGCTTGGTTGTACCTATATCAGAAGGTTTAACCTGAATTGTCTCCGACAATCGATGTCTCAATGTAGGAACCGTATAAATCCATTTTGCCAATTCATATAAGAATGTACTCTTTCCGCATCCATTATGCCCGATAAACGCTACCATACCATAAGGCACATCTTCATTGCCCGACACTCCATCTGGGCACTTGAAGTCTATATGAATTTCTTGAGCATTATTGTATGTTACATCCATAGATCTCTCGTCAAGGTCATAGAATACCATATCGCCCAACATCATCTGCTTCGCCTTTCTGAGGACAAACGAGTTCATTGTAGCATTTCTAAGCAACGACTTTTCAAAGCATTCTTCATCTTTTACCATCTTATAATAAGGAGAGTCCTCATCCAATATCATATTGAGTGAATCCATAAATAGCTTACGCTCCTCATAAGACTTTAGCAATTTGCTAACACCTCGATATAAGTCGAGAGAAAAAGAAAGAGAGACAAAATTGTCGGGCAACGAATTGAAAAATCCCTTATTCTCTTTGAACAATATTCCCAGCAGATTGGAATCATTCATAGTTTGCCCCACCTTCATGATTTGTATGTATCCAAGATATGAAGTCTTGTCACCAGTCAGTTTATTACTGGCATGGAGATGATAAGTAGTGCTATATCCATAATCATTCCAATCATCCGACTCCACAAGAAAATCGGCATCTGCCGCATCAAGACTCTTTGCGTCTTGATAGCAAACAGGAATAACTTTGAATGTTATACATTCCAACATTGGCGATTATTCATTTAATAGTTTCTTGACATCATTGATGATTCTTTCCCATGAGTATTCGCTAATATCTGGATTTCTGAGGGAATCCAATTTAGTCTTATTTTCAATGGTTTCACAAATCGTATTTATCCAAGTCTGCTCATCCCAACCATCCACAAGGATTCCCCTGCCTTTAGCCACCTCTGTCATTGCTGAATTATTCGCTGTAATTACAGGACAACCGCACGACATGGCTTCCAATTGAGGCATACCAAATCCTTCGTTCAGAGCTGTAGATACATAGCAAGTTGCCATATTATAGAGTTTCACAAGAAGTTCATTACTGATAAAATCTGCAAAGACAACAGATTCCTTATTAAAAGAAGGATTGTTTATAATCTCGGAAATACCATTGTTCTTCCATCCTCTTGCACCAACGACAAGAAGTTTTTGGGATGTCCTCTTGTATATCTCAGGCATCTGCTTCACCAAGAAAGTGAGATTCTTACGAGGTTCGAGCGAACCCACAAAAAGGAGGAAACCATCTTGTACACCATACTTGTCAAGAATCTGCTGTTTCTCAGATGGTGATATTTCTATTCTCTGAAATCTGGTGTTACAGCCATCACCAACAACGCTTTTCATATTGCGCAACTTTGGGAAATAGTGTTCGATTCTTCCTTTCGTGTAATATGAATTGTACCATATATAGTCAGCCTTGTTGATGGAATTGTCCATAAACCATGACGATATTCTGATGCTCAGTTCGTTGCTCATGGTGCTACGATATTCTTTCCATACCACATCATGCAACGTTATCATCGTCTTATAACTACTGAAATTGAAGAGTGGAAGCAACTTGTTGGTACTCCACAGAATATCCGCCTTGTATTTCTTAGCAATAAACGGTAGTTTCAGGTGCATCCATACAAACCTTTTTGTCTTGAACGGCAGAGGCTCTATAGCTAACTCTATCTTATCCAAAGGCAATCCCTCCACATCGGGATGCAGAGGGCCAGGCAATGCCAATACTACTTTCCACTCAGGAAGATACCTGCATATCGCCCTGATAGCATCAATGGTATATGTTCCTATACCGACAGGTCTGTCAACAAGTGGACGACCATCAATTACTATTCTCATATTTTATATATTTCTCTTGTAAATTTTACAACCACCAATATGGCCAATAGGAGCGCCAAATTTCTTAATCGCTTCATCTGCATGGATAGGGAGATGACGGAGTGGTTGGTTAACATAAACTCCCTTTTAGTCAGGCTCTTGGAGACACAACTTCCTGCACCAACTATAACATCGTTACAAACTTTCACGCCAGGCATGAATATGCATCTTGAACCAATATAGCAGTTATCTCCAATCTTGATTTCCCCATCCACTCTGCTCAGTTCACTTCCTATATAAAATGAATGCGTCCAAAATTCAGAGCCAGATTATCCTAATAACATTTTTAGATATTGTTTTTTTTCATTTAAAGTGTACTTAGACAAAAGCAAAAATGGTATTCTGACAAAGAAAAATGCCATTCTGAACAGTTTGTAAACCATTGCAGACTGCGTTTTTTTGACATAGATGTAAAGGCTTGACTGTGTCATGATAATCTTCCTCATGGTAGGCTTCGGCTTCTTCGCCTGACTCATGCCCTCCAAGTGAACAATCTTAGGAGTTTTGATAATCAAGTTGCGATAACCATTCTTCTTAAATCTATGCTGCATCTCTGACTCTTCAGAATACATAAAGAAATCAGGGTCAAATGCTCTACATTCATCTAAAACATCTCTCTTTACAAAGATGTCAGCTCCCGTAACATAACCTACCTGAAAGGAAGAAGCACTCTCATCCTCACTATCAATAGCCATAATACTCCTTGCCACAGATTTATAGAAAGGGGCAACCAAATAAGATTTCAATATTCTACCTGCTGTAGGCAACTTTGCATAAGAATGACATCTATTGCCATCCCGGCCTGTAAGAATACATCCAACGGCTCCTATTTTTTCACCCTTATGCTCTTCGCTGAACTTCCACAACTCGTAGATGGCATTGTTCACCAAATAGGTATCGGAGTTCAAGAAGAAAATATACTCTCCTTGTGAATTCTTCACTCCCAAATTATTTGCCTTGCCAAATCCAAGATTTTCTCCAGCTTCAATAAATTTAATTCTCTTATCCGAAGCAAGAATTTCTTGACTACCATCCGTAGAGGCATTATCCACAACGATTATCTCATAATCCACACCCTTCGTCTTTTCGACAATACTGTCAATACACTCCTTGGTGAGCTGATGAGTGTTGTAATTTATTATTATTATTGATATTGTCATGTTCGTGTTTGAGTACTTACACATAACTAATAAGCCTAAAAACGAGAAGAATGATATTTAACTAGTTTCATAGCCAAATCATCCATTGCGTAGCGAAGTAAATATTTAGATGTTGACATATTTTTTAATCCGTCCTTGTTATCATCATTAAACCATATTATAGGCTCATGTATCACGTCTAATTTGTTTGCCTCTATGTAAACATTAAACAAACGCTCAGCCATATATCCATATATCCTCTTCTGAACAGGGTTATAATGAGAAATATCCGTAACCTTTTCAACCTTTGATAGAATATTAAACAGCCAGGTACAATATTTATCAAATTCCTCCCACTTCATGACAAACATATTAAAATGCATAAGTTTGTTATTGTTATACATTATATTGCCAAACGCATCTTTATATTTTTGAGGTTCATCAGAGAACACATCTTTCAACTTGAAAAAATCATCAGAAATATGATTCGTACAATAATCCGCATACAATGGCATTCTATAGCTCTTGTATCTTGGAACAATAATTTTGCCTTCAAATACTTGATTAAGTATTGATTGAGGTATGTCTAAATCTATATCATTAAATTGAGTTGTCTTAAACAGTGTATAAGGGAGAAACTTCTTACATTGATTGTGAAAATCAAAATATCTACGGTAATGGCACAAGCCAATTACATCAACTCCTTTAAGGTTTTTCCATGCCCAATAAAGACCTGTCAGCTCGCAATATGACTGATTTTTCATACTAATATTATCTCCTGTGTTATCTTCTGTTATTCCAATAGAAACGTCCTTATGTAACTCCTTGCCTACATGAATAGGGAAATAAGGAGATTGGGTAGCCATAATGTCTTTTTTATGACAGCAAACGAGTATTTTTACATTCATAGTTTATAGTTTTATTTTATAAATATATTTTTTGAAAAAGAATCCCAATATCCAGGTATATAACAAGAATCTCATAAACATGATACTGATTATCTCATTATAAAAACGATTAGCGAAGAAACACATCAACAACGAGAATGCTATCTTTGCATAAAGCACATCGACCACATTTGTATGTATAGGATTCCGAACCTTTCTTACTTGAGAAAAAACGAGACATGCAATCAATGCCATAACCAACGTGAACAGACAAACTCCCGCATTTCCACCATCTTGAAAGAAGTTATAAAATGTAGTCAACACATTACCTAATCCGTATATTCCATAAGAATTAAACATGTCTATTGTAGAATACTTTGTTTCCAAAATACCTGTATTAAATTTTGCATTAAGTTCACTCACCAACACAGACAAAGTGGACTGTCCAAACCAATCAGAATGCGTAGGATGATCGAACCAGATATCTAAATTTTTGATTTCTGCACCACAATAAACTGCAAACTGATATGAAGCGGTACTCTCTTCCACTTGCTCTCGTCCCATGAACAAAGCACTTGCCTTTAAAGAAGAAGCTATAAGGACTGCAACTATTGCCATATTAACCAAGTACTTTCTTGGAATACTTAATCGCTTCTTAATGCTTGCATATTTACATAGAAAGATGACTCCAAAGCAAAACAGAGAATTTATTGATGTACCTCTATCTCCACCCAACATTTCCTTGATAAATTGCAGAAACATATTCAGCAGAAGAAGGAAGAATATGGTTTTGCTTTTTCCCTTTCCTATAATGTAAATGGTCATAATTGTACACCAAAAGAAATAAAGGCAAGTACAAAAATAACTCAAATTAGAAAACAGGGATGAAAACAACATAACCTTATCGTCACTTCTTCCATCCATTCTTATAGAGAACAACAATGTTGCTATGTCACTGGTTCCATAATAATTAATAAATGTTGTAAGTTTAGTATAAAACACATAAATCTGCAAAAACAAGGCTACTACTAACACCTTTTTCAGATTCCTCGTATTGAATAATTGTTCAAACGAAAAATTAGACAAATCATTATGACTTAAAACATTGTTCCTACTGCTTAATAATATATTTACTATGCTAAAAATAGACGTACCTATTAATATGCATGAAAATGTTTCAAAATGGATTTTAGCAAGTCCCCATTCTTTTTCGTAAAGTATAGAAATCAATACAGCAAGAGTCAAACCGCCAACAAACAAAACTGCAGGGGCTATTAAACTCTTTATTTTCTTGTATGTAATAACGAGATTGCATACAAGAATTACTAACAATATTTTTAATAACATCTATCAAAAAAAATTAGAAGTTAAATATATTCATCACTTGCTCGATGATAGGAGCCATATCGAAATACTTATATTGTCCCAATCGACCACCGAAGATGACGTTCTCTTCCTGTTCTGCCAATTTTCTGTATTCTTCCGCCAACTTATTATTGCGCTCATCGTTTACAGGATAATAAGGTTCCATACCTTCCTTAAACTCCGTTGAATACTCTTCGCTAACAACAGTTTTTGGACAGTTATATATCTCTGCACCAAACATCTCGAAATGCTTATGCTCTATCACACGAGTGTATGGTTTGTCGTGCGACGTATAGTTCACCACAGCATTACCTTGATAGTTTGGCGTGTCTTCCACTCTCGTCTTAAACGAAACGGTACGCCAATCAAGTTTACCCAACTTGTAGTCAAAATATTCGTCCAAAGCTCCTGTATATATCAAGGTGTCGGCAATCTCTCTCCAGCCATCCTTATATTCTGAATTGAAAAAATCGACATCAGTCTTGCATTCTACGCCATCCAGCAAACCCTCGATGAGTTTGTTGTATCCACCCACTGGAATACCCTGATATTTATCATTAAAGTAGTTATTGTCAAAAACAAGTCGCACAGGAAGACGCTTGATGATGAAAGCAGGAAGCTCCGTGCATTTACGACCCCACTGCTTTTCGGTGTATTCCTTAATCAAGGTGTAAAAGATATCTTTGCCTACAAGTGTCAAAGCCTGTTCTTCCAAGTTCTGAGGCTCCTTGCCACCCAATGCAGCTACAGCCTCCGCCTTCTGCTCGTCAATCTTTGCTTGTGCCTCCTCGGGAGTGGTCACACCCCACATCTGATAGAATGTGTTCATATTAAAAGGCAGATTATAGAGCTTACCTTTATAGTTAGCCACAGGCGAGTTGGTGTAACGATTGAACTCTACGATAGAGTTAACAAAGTCCCATACCTGCTTGTTGCTGGTATGGAAGATATGCGCACCATACTTATGTACGTTGATGTCTTCTATGCTCTCACTATAGATGTTACCACCCAATTGAGGACGTTTGTCTATTACCAAACATTTTTTGCCTTGCTTCTTAGCCAAATAAGCAAATGTTGCCCCAAAAAGACCAGAACCAACTATCAAATAGTCATATTTCATATCATTCTAAATTAAAGATCGTTTAATAAAATCTAATGCCTTATCTCTTAATTTCTGAATTTCAGAATCGACACAACCATAATCAATAGGAGTATCCACAAATGTATCAGATATTCGAAACAATCTGTTATTCATACCTAATAGAGTAAGCAGTTCATTAGCTCTCGTGTCATGCCCATCATCCAATACTAAGCTAAACAAATTCTGATGATTCAAAATGCTAAATACATTGCCATGGAAAGATGGAGTAAAGACTGCCTTTGCATTCTTCATCGCCCCAAGGAACTCCTCTTCCCCAGCAGTTGGCAAATATATAATATCGCTATCAGTTTTTGATACCGAGTGCAACTTTGGCAAATATCCTTCGCTTAAAACAAGCAACTTACACCCATTACTTTTTGCATAATCTGCTATCTTACCAAGAAAATCAACCGATTTTTCTCTTATGCAATAGAACAGGACATAATCAATATTTGGCAAGGGATTAATTGTCTTAATCTCATCAAAAACATGAGGCTCAACCAATATTGTAGGATCGGGGATTACTTCGATTTTTTTTTTGGTATAAAACTTTTTGAAATCATCGGCACGTTTTTTCTCACGCACAGAGATGCTGTCAAAGTTATCAAACGCAGAAATCAAATAATCTTTGTTCTTTTTATTCAAATCCAAATGTTCTCCGCTAACGGCATAAGCAATCTTCTTCGCTCCTTTTTGAGTTGTAAAAAATCCGCAATATACATCATCGAAATGTTCGTCAGCTCCAAAAGTCCTCCAAAGTTGGTCGCTCCCTATGAAATAGTAATTCTTATCTTGAGGCACACTTTTCGTTAGTTTTTTCACTCCATTCGTTATGTAGGTAGCAACAAAAGCTTTAAATTTTTTATCGCGTGGCAAGAGATACTTTAATTTAAAGCAATGCTGGATTATCTTGACTAAGTTCTTGCGAATAAATTTTCTCGCATAAAGCGGATTGTAATGATTATAAATATCCTCTTGCTTGTAAGGGAGCATCTCTACATCATACCCCATCATTTCCAATGTTCGTTTTAACGCAAAAGGTTGTAACGCTGCTCCATAGTTAGAAGCAAAATACGTTGTTAATATTCCGATTTTCTTACCCATCTTATTTTTTCATGATTGATTTAATAACCTTTATGGCAGAAGGTCCCACCATACTCTTAATCTCCTGCTTAACCGCCTGCTTTAAGGTTGCACCTTGCAAATGGTTTATCATATACAAAGCCTTATCATCATCGGAAGCATTAGTGAATACCTCAAACAAAATAGGTTTGTCTTTCTTCTCTGAAACAAATCTACTATAGACTTTTTCAAATTCTTCTTTATTTGAGGCGGACAAATACTCAAATCCCAAATCTTCACTATAATGTTTCAGAAGCTCATGCGATTTGTTACCAAAATGACCAGCTGCACCGATATATTTGTCCACATCCAAGAAATCACTCTGATGGTGATAGAACTTAAATTCAACTCCTACTCCATTATTTACAACCATCAATCTTACATTATTATCAATATAACGGTTTCCTAAAACATTCATGTCATAAAAGAATGCCAAATCACCTGTCACACAATAATAATAATCAGCTTTCTTTGCTAAAGAAGCGCCTATAAAAGAAGAAACACCTCCATCAATACCGAAACCACCTGTATTACAAGACTCACCAACAAGACTCTTAGAATCGAATAAATTCCAACTTCTAAGTGAGTTCAATATACCTAGCTGAATAAATGAATTCTGAGGAAGCTCTTGATACAAACGCTTTGCTACCCAAATATTAGAAAATGGCAATTCTTGCGGAATCTTATCATATAGTTTTTTGTACACTTCCTGACACTCTGCAAGATAGCTATTATTCTCTCCGTTTTGTTTCTGGGCAGAATAATATTCAAAGAACTTTTGTTCTTCTACTGCAAAAAGACAATCTAATTTTTTGAATGTATCATGAAGTTCTCCATCAGGAGCAACTCGCCACACAGACTTAGCACATCCAGCCAATCCCATAGAAGCATAGTCACCAGAAATTTGGCCAATATGAATAAGCATATCAGGAACAACTTTAGACACCGCATTTTCTTGTTGACCGATCAGCCCTGTAAGTACCCGGTATTTTCCATGATAGTTACTAGTATGGTCACAGAAAACAACACTACCATATTTAGTACAAAAATAGTCAATGGCGTTTGTTTCTGCCTCTGTAAATGGCACATGAGAACCTACAAAGATTGCTACCTTACCATTAGGAATAGCAGGGCTATCATCTAAGCTATCATAATAGCTAATCTTCTTTGCCTTAGGAAGTTCCTCTACAGGGAACATATTTCTTTTAAAAAAATAACCATTGTTAATCTCCAGGTTGATATGTACAGGAGCACCACCTCTTCTAGTAGCATTTATCAAAGCCTTATTAGCATCAACAACACACTTCCACATCTGCTCATCAGTTCTTATCTGATTCAAGAAAACGCTACATACTGCCACATCCTTCTGAATTTGACTTCTGTCTATTGACTGTGGCATAAGATGACCTACATTCTCAATTCTATCCGTACCTGTTACTGCAATCACAGGAAGCTTTCGATAATAAGCCTCTGTTAACGCAGGCAGATAGTTTCGAGATGCAGTAGCTCCAGTGCAAGTTATCACTACTGGCTCACCACTCTCACTAGCCAAACCACAAGCCATATATGCAGCAGAGCGTTCATCGACACAAGAATAGACCTCAAAGAAATCATCTTGCTGAATACTAGCCACAAAAGGAACATTTACGGTTCCTGGTGAGGCAATCACTTTTTTTATGCCGTATTGTTTCAATAAAGAAATCAATACGAGCGCATTTTTATTAACTGTATAATGTATTTCCATTTTCATATGTAATTAAAATTTTAAATTATAATTGTAGTCATCGTAACAAACCAGCCCTGCCCCTCCAGTCATATAAACTATATCACCTATTATGCTATGTCCCATATTAGATACTAAAAATACTGCCATATTAGCCATCTCCTCTGGCAACGCATATCTTCCAAGAGGTATTTTATTATTAAATAGATTTTTGTTGTCTTCAGAAACAAGCATAGGAGTTGCAGTAGGTCCTGGTGCCAATCCATTTACAGTAATACCATATTCTGCATAGGAGCGGGCGACACCTAAAGTAAGCCCACGAATCCCCCATTTGCTTAGAGTATAAGCTGATATTGCAGGTCGCAAACTTGAAGAAGAAGCTATATTTAAAACATTTCCTTTAATATTATTTACGACCATATAATTGCAGAACAATTGTGACAAGAAAAAGACTCCTTTAAGATTCGTATCTAAAATTCTGTCATATTCTTCTTCTTTGGCATTTGGCATTGTACCACCCAATACACCTGCATTATTTACCAAAATATCAATCTTTTCAATTCCTTTTTGCTTTAAAGACAGTAGAACACTTTCAAAAGTATCAGAAAACATTGATACTTTTGTATTATCCATTACTACTCCTAAACACACCCCATACTTGCTTAATTTTTTGCAAGCAGAATCTATTTTCTCTTGACTTCTTCCAGTTATAACAACCCCTTTAACACCTGCCTTCAAAAAAGCTTCTGCTATAGAAAAACCAATTCCACTTGTTCCGCCCGTTATTAAAGCACAACGATCTTTTAGTAATTCTGAAGGAGCCAATGTTACGATTTTGGCTGTTACTTGTTTCGGTTCTCCATGCAATAAAAACGATATTGCATGTTTTATTTTTTTCTTTATACTCATAATTGTTAACGATATATTTTTCTTAACACCAACCTAATTTTATCTTTTATAAATTTTTGCTCATTATTAGAAAAACCTACAAAATATTCTGTAGAAGATGTAACCAGCAGGCTAACTATGCAAATTACGATTAATCTTATCCATCCTGATTCCATGACCAAAAGGAAAAGACTCGGTATAGCAAAACTTATAATAGCTACAGGCAACAATTTAAACAACACCTCTCGAACATATAACATAATTGGTAATTTTACCATATCACGTAATAAGTATAATCTCACAAAAAGAAGAATACTATACACAACAAAATAAATGAAATATCCAACCTGCGGCTCCATGCCCATCGCAAAAGCAATCCATGATATAGGAAAGACTAAACATCCAACGATTGTAACCACAATTTGATAACGTTTAATATTACCAGTTGCCAACATAGATGTTACCAAAGCATTTGATAATACTGGTTCTACAAAAGATGAAATGGTTATCCATTGAAGAAATACAACAGCATAATCGGGCACATTCTTTAACCATATAGTTAATATGGTTTGAGTTTCCAAAACAATTGGAACTGCAAAAAACAACATTAAGAAAGCTGAGAATTTAGCACTCCTACATATTAATTTATGCATATAGTCAAAATCTCCTTGGGCATAAGATTTTGTTATCTGCGGATTAACTGCTGTTGTAAAATTATTAACGAATTGTTTTAACGCAGCATCAACCTGGGTTGCTATACCTCTTGCAGCATTAACTGCTACACCAAAATATAGATTCATCAAGATGTTAACTCCTTGCGTATTCAGCATATAAGCACCTGTTCCCAGAAAACTCCAACCAGCAAAACTTGTCATTTCTTTTATAACAGGCTTATCTAAAACTAAATGATAGGTACATTCCTCAAAATGGCGTTTACAATAGTAACCATATATGAATCGTATGATAGTTCCAACGCAAAGGAGAAGTACTGCATACGTTTTTAATCTATCAAATGGTGAAATAGTCAACATATAGACTATTATCAGTTTTAATGTTACCTCCACTACGCTGATATAAGCAAATGCCGACATCTTTTCATGAGCAATTATCGCAGCATTATATGGAACACTTAAAAGATTTAATACGAAAGTGAGAATGGCGCATTGAAATACCCAATTTGCTGCATTTATTCGTTCTACAGGGATATTCATCTTAGTATTCAAAAACCAAATTCCTACAGCCTCTGCTACGACTACCACCAATATAGACATTCCCAACTGGATATTTACACCTGTGGAGAACACAGTTTTGAGACGTTGCAAGTTACCTTTTCCTAATTCAAAAGTAATAAATCTACTGATGGAAGATGACAACGAACCACTGAGTACAGTAAACATGGTAACAATTCCACCTACCACATTATTAATACCATAGTCTTCCACTCCAAGGGTATTCAATATCACTCGTGATGTAAAAAGACTTACAGCCATTGTAAAGAGCATTCGCACATACAATAGCAATGTATTCTTCGCTATTCGTTTATTATTATCTGATGTTTGAGTTGACATTTACTTTTTCTATTTCTATTGATTTTAAAAACTCGTTTCTATCATTCTCCCAAATGGTATCGTCCTCAACCTCTGGTAAATGAAAGAACTCTATCAAATGATCCTTCAGCTGATTCAACTTACCGTTTACTCGCTTTGAATCATTCAGTACCACTGCCATCTTTCTTGGATTGACTGCTCCCTTTATCTCTGGTACAGTAAAGCCTGGGCAAACAATGGTTGAATACTTTGCTTTCAGTACCCACGTTGCTCCCATCTCATTCAAGCAGGCCACACTATCATAATAATTCTTCGACAACAAGAGGATTACGTAAATATCATACTCCATGAACTTTGTAGCAAGAGTATCATAAATATCTTCACCTTCTGGAATATCGTACCCAGGAACAGAACTACAAAACAGGTTTCTCTTATTGAATCCTAATGTTCGCAACATAGTAACTAAAGAAGAGGCTATTGCTTCATCAGCTGAAGAATGACTTATAAAGAGCATTGGCTTCTTTGCTTGCAGCTTTTCTTCTTTCTTCTCATTCTTTTCTCGCTGTCTTAAGATTTCTGATCCTTCTTGAATAAGCAGTCGGGTGACATTGGACAATTCATTATCACACAATATGTTTTCCCTAGTATAAGGGTCAAACATTTGGTCTGCATGATTCGCCTCGTCAACAGTTTGCTTTATCGACTTCTCTGTTTCATATATCTCTACTTTTCTGATATTTTGATCACCTATTTTTGCGCCTGCAAAAATGAACAAGCCTCCTTTTAAATATGGTAAAATTACATTTTCCAAAACTTGTTCTTTTGATTGGAAATCGTACTCAAACAGAGTCCGTATCCCCTTTAACGTTTCATCAAAACAATCTATCCTTATCTGATACATATTCTCTTCTTAAATATTCATTCCAATTTCTTATAACCAATCTCTTTTCCATTGCGTCTAGACAAGCGCTCAGCTAATTGCTTCATATAGTTTTCATCCGCATGATTACAATCAATCAACTGAGATAACTGCAAACCTGCATCTGTCAATGAAAAGCTATCTATACTAATTTCATTTACATCATTATTCAATGCCACTAAATTGAAACCAGATATTTTCATATCCCCCAACTTATATGTAGATGTTCCTTCACTAGAATTTACGATTCCACAATCCATCAATGTCCGTAAATCATTATATTGAAAGAACTCATTGTTCTGAAAAATAAAGACAGGAACAGTTTCTTTTGCAATTAACAATGGAACCAATTCTACAAAATGCTTAGCCTCTATAGACTCCATATTCTTCAATATAGATAAAGTTCTTTTGTAAAACTTACCATGATGAGCGATTTCACCAGCAAGAATTTTTCCCCATAGCACTTGTATTTCTTCATCAGATGAGTCTTTTGCAGAATCATAGAAAGCTGTAGCCCAATCAGGGGTTAAATTCTCAAATCCTACTCCAGACAACTTCTTAAGTTCATTGATAGCAAAAGAATAAACTGAAACTATATTTGAAATCTCCCTAACATCCCTTCGTGAATGTATCACTTCATTGATTTCCTTAGCACATTCGTTTTTCAGATAGGCTATGTTAGTTATATCTGTTTGGGCAACCAACAAACGCTGATCCAAATTAACGAACCATTTCTCCAACACATCAAGGTGGTTGCCAGGGCAACTATCCAACAAAGCATTCTTTAGAATATCTAAAGGCTTTCTTATATCTACAATATCATTCATTACTTTATTCAACATCATTCCGTCCTTCTTTACCATTAAAGATGGCCTTTTTCTACCTCTCCGTCTCTCCTGCAAGGAGAGCTCCACCTTTCTCACCAAGCC
>ERZ1034901.902-NODE-902-length-22035-cov-7.342630_pt1 | contig 22035 bp, 41 predicted proteins | sample MGYA00520628_ERZ1034901 | MGnify/ENA primary metagenome ERZ1034901 (study PRJEB33766, sample SAMN09781783) | gut metagenome | biome: gut microbiome | host: Homo sapiens | place: Madagascar | study: EMG produced TPA metagenomics assembly of the PRJNA485056 data set... | reverse complement strand
TATAAAATACAAATCTTCTTTGAACCTGAATAGGTCAGGTTCCTTTTTTATTTTTTCGAGAATTTTTTCTAATAGCTCCTCCATGTTTACCTCCTTATCACGAAAAATAAAAAAGTGCGTTATCGGTAAGGCCCTGAGCCTTTGCGATAACGCACTCTCTAAAATTTAATCTTTTCTTTTAACGTAATGGATTTCTATATCGTAGCCAAGTGCTTCCATCACGGCAATGAACGTCTTGTTCATAATGGCTACATTTGAATTTATAACACGTCCTACGTACTGTCCCGTAGTACCTATCTTTTCTGCTAACTCGGTCTGAGTTAGTTCTTGTTCAATCAACTTTAATTTAACATCTAACTTTATGTTGTTCTTCAACATGATTTAGTCCCCCTCGGAATTATAGCATGACTCAATCATCTTATACCATTTGGACCTGCTTATACCTAATGTCTCGCAACACTGTTTAACGCTCATCTGACCGTTTTTCTGCTTCGTCAGACATTCCTGGTATAATTCAGGGTCTACTTTCTTTTCGGGCCTTCCGTCCACTCTAACGCCCCTAGAACGAGCAATCTCTTTGCCTTCCTGCGTGCGTTGAACAATCATATCCCTTTCAAACTCCGCAAACGCCAACATCATGGTCCTAGAATATTTTCCCATTGGTGAATTGTCCATGACACCCATGTTCAGAATGTTCACGGTGACACCACGCTCAATCAGTTCATTGATGAGCTTATATCCTTCCACAACGCTGCGTGCGAATCTATCAATCTTTGTCACCAGTAGGGTATCTCCTGATTCTAGCTTCTCGATAAGCTTAGAGAATTCAGGCCTGTCCACCTTGGTTCCCGTAAAAGAATCGTGATACACCACTTCGGCACCTGCTTTTGTCAATGCAATGGTCTGCGCTTCTAGACTGTTTCCGTCTTTCTCTTGTGTCTTGGTGGAAACACGTGCATATCCGTATAACATATGGTAACACAAGTAGTAAAAGTAGTGGAAAATCGGTTTTTGCGTGTAACTTCCTCTAGATACGCGCGTATTAAGCAAAAGTTACCGCATTTTTTAATTTTGAACTACTTTAACTACTTCACCTTGTCATCTTTTGTTACAGTCCATTCCTTTTTATCGGATAATTTACTACGAATCACCAATTCGCAGTCCATTGCGTCCAACATTTCCAACAGTTTGTCGACTCTCATGCCATTTGGTCGAGACAACTGATTGGCCAAAGTTGAGTGAGATGATTTTCCCATCTTTGTAGCAAGTGTTCTGAATGTAAAACCACGGATGGCCATAATGGATTTCATGATTAAATTGATTTGCATAACTATACCTTCTTTCGATTTGATTATATCGTGTTCACGAAAACGTGTCAATAATAATCCTTTTTAAATTTTTTGGATATTTAAACGACTCCCTCCGCGCCGCCCACTGGGTGCCTATCCCCCACGGGTACCCCATCACGCTTTCATAAATGAGCACCACGACACGACAACGCCACGGCCCTATAATTGCACCGTCAAACAAAAACGACGCTTAAGACGTGTTTAAACGCGTCTTACGAAGTGCACCAAAAAAAAAGCGCACGTGTTACGACGTGCGGCCCGTTTATGTGATAATGGACGCCAGCAGCTGCTGAGCGTTGGTGCGGGTGCATAATAAAAAGCGGGTATCACTACCCGCTTTATTTACTAATTTTCATAAGTTCAAACAATACAACTATTGGGAAGATTATCATAAGTATTATTATCTCCATTTCATCACCACCCTTTTAATTAAATATAAAACGCTTGCTGCTGCTGGTAACTACATACATATTGTACACGTTTATATTATCTTTTTTCAACGCTTTACTGTCTATGTGGTTTGTTGTGACTGTTTTATATGTGGCTTTATGTTCCAAACCGCTTAAAACGTCCACGTGTTGAAACTCCATTTCTTCTATAATCATTTTTTTAATGTCGTCCGCGTGTCTTTGCGCGTCGTCAATAATACGCTTATATTGAGCATACTCCGAAAATAATTTATTAATTTTATTCATATATATTTTACTCCATTTCTATTAAATATTATCCCCACATTGTACCAAACCGGATACACTCGTTAAGCGGTATTTTATAACCGCGTACCATGATATAATTTATATCATGTTTAAAATCGTATTTAATGCGCACTTTATGGTATCTTTTTGGCGCACTCCATGCATTACTAACACAATAAATATAATCACCCTCGACGCCGTGTATTTCAACGCCGCCAGCACCTGACCACCATGCCACATGATCATGTGATAAACAGTATTCTCTTTTAGTCATATAAAACGCCTCCCTTTACATTGTAGCCGCGCTTTTCGAGCGCTTTTTTGCATTCTCTTAAAATCCAGTTAGGGAGATACCTATACAACGTGTGAGGCTCCCCATTATTAAATAGGATAGTATCACTGTACCCGAAACAATTTTCAGGCGTTTCGACGCTAAAATACTCAGTATATAACCCCAAGCAACCTACACCAGCGTGATGGTAAAATGTATACGTTTCACCCTGAAAGCGGCGCGTAAATAATAGAATATCTTTCATTTTCTAATCCTCCAATATTTTAATTTTGTCAAAAATAACATTGTGGGCGCGCGTTTCGTGATACGTTACGGCGCATTTTTTGCCGCGTGCGTTCAAAAATCCCCATGTTACACTGCCTAGGCCGTTTGTTCTTGAGCGGCCCTCCAACGTTGCACCAGTGGCAGCTTTAAAGCGTCCCCAATAACGCGGGTTACCATAATAACTACACGGTAAATGATCATAATCAACCAATGTACCAATAAAAACACGTTGTTTCATGTCTACACCTCCCGCGCGTATTTCATAACGCGTCTAAAAATCAAGTTAGATAAAAGCCTTTCACTGTCCTTATAACTAAAACGTGCGGCTTGCGTTTCGGTTTGCTCCAACATAGCAGCCAGCACCGCGCGGGCGCCGTTCTCATCATATCTAAAATTTCTAAAATCAAAATGAAATGGTAAACCGCCCATGTATTCAAAAAATACATCACTAGCCGAAACGGCGCGGCCGCGTTGGAACTCCCAACCGTGAACACGTATAAAATCTTTATAAAGATATTTACAAGCGCCCGCGACGTCCGTTATATCAATTTTATTTTCTTCTAGATAATCTCCCATACATTCTAAGATATAAACGTCTAGCCGCTTATTTACTATTTTTGAATTTGTTTTTAACATAACTATGCACCTTTCTTTTAATACTAATTCTATTAATTTGTTCGTCATTTCGTGGCCACAACTATATTATACACGAAAACGCGAACACGACAAGAACAAATTAAAAATATTTTCACGAAAACGAGAACGCGCTCATCTTGTCCATTTAGTGTTAACTAAAAAGACACGCTCAGCAGCTGCTGGCGTCTATGATCATGCACCAAACTAGCAGCGCGGCCCATGATCACGACGGCGGCCGCCCCATATGGAATGGGTGCGCACGCGTACCACGGAACGCTCAAAATGTCAACGAAAACATTATGTGATTTTCAAATCGACCTCGATTCCACCCAATTTTCGAGAATTTTTGGCATAGAAAAAGAGCACCAGTAATTCAATTATTACCAGTGCCCGTGTCAGAGTCGTAGAGTCGTGCGAGAGTCGCTTACTCGTCAGAGTCGTTAGAGTCGCTCATATCAATTTGCTTTGGAGTCGTAGAGTCGATATACCGTGCTCGAATGTCATCAGGTGAGTATGACTCCTGCTGCGTGTTAGGTGTAAGTATCGTTTCTGTCTTATCCTGATAGCCATAGTTGTTCTTACCTAGGAAGATACCAGCAACAGGGTTGACCTTGCCGTTCTGCATATAATTTTCCCACAAATTTTCGAGTAAAAGATATGCTTTTTTGATGACGTTCGTCACGGCGCGCGGCAACGTACATTCGTTTCCACGTCCTCCAAGAGGTGCATTATGTGTAACTGCCCATAACCATTGTCTATTATGACCATTCAACGCAATTGCCATTCCTGCTACAGTAGGCTTCATATCTGCCTGAGCATATAACGCAAAATAGTCGGATAGTCTCTGTTGAACCTCCGATTCATTCGTCATATCAATATTTGGCATATTCATTAATGCTAAGTTCACACTCAAGTACTTTGTGTTATCTCCCTCATCCAAGTTCAACCCATTGTTACCAATGACAGGAGAATTAGCACCCTTACCCCTCGGCTTGCCCTTTTTCTTAGGTTTGCCATCTGAACTTTTTTTCTTCGCTACAGATTTCTGCTTCTTAACAGTCTCCTTAGTCTTTGTAACAGTCTCCTTAGATTCACTCGGACTGTCTGCTAAAATCTCGTTCAAATCCATCATATTTTACCTCCTTTCAAGGTTATTGTTATTATTATTTAAGTAGTAAAAGTAGTTCAAAATCAGGTTTTGCGTGTAACTTCCGTATAGTAGGAAAATTCCTATATATAAAAGTCTCACGCAAAAACGATTTTTCCACTACTTTTACTACTTCATGTTCACGTTTACGAGTACGATTTACACGTATTCGTGACCAAAATTGACCTGTTTTGTAATTCTTTAAAATCAGTAATTTACCGATTTATTAAAAAATCGACCAAACAAGAGAATAATGCTCCAAAAATGAAGCCTGTAACGGCAAGTTCACACGGGTAGTCTGCGGCTATTGCACTACCGTGTGCGATAATCTCAAAAAGTAAAGTCATTCACGTTCACCTGGAGTCGTTCGATTCCGATTACGGTATTGATCGTGTGATTGTGACGGTCTACCTCGTGCCGTGTGATTGTGTGAAATATTTTCACGTCATCTATGCAGTAGTAGTTCACTCCGTCAATGGTAACTCGGCTAATGCGCCCTTGATTAGCATAAAGTCGTATCTGTCCTGAACTGTATCCACACTGCATGAAAGCTCGTATCAGGAACTGCTCAAATTGCTTTGAGAGTTCCTTTGTGTGAGCTTTTGAAGGGACATCCATGTAATTCTGCGGCTTATATGTTTTTATCTGCATGGTCGGCCCTCCGATTTATCTCAGACTCCAATGAGGTAATGCGATTACACGCTACACTGGAGTAGAGAACTAATGTTATGAGTGCTCCAATGAGAGCACCTGCGAGGAAGTAAATCATAGTTTATTTCCCCTTACTAAGTTTATCGCCGTTTTTGGCACCTGCCAAGCCTTCCGATACGACTACTTCTTTTTCTAGAATGTATTCGACAATGGTTTCGCCATTGCGAGAGAGTATTGTATTACCAATCACTGTCCAACCATCATTTAGAGCGTCGTCAAGTAGGCTGCAACCGCCAAGAAAGGTGTCGGCATACGTTCTTACCACCTTCTGCATTTTGCACGTTACAGGTGCTCTATCGTAAGCCAAACGGTCGATTATGTTTTCGAGATTTTCATATAGCGTACGTTTAGTCATGTAATCCTGTTGATACTCGGTGTTACGAGCTACCTCAATTAGATTGTCTATCTCCTTTATCAGAGCGTCATAATCAACTATTTTCATCTGATTTCTCCTCATTGCCGATAATTTCGCAATATCTCAAAATATCCTTAACCATGATATTCATATCGACATCTTTGAACCATCCGTGTTCTTCTTTTAAACGATACAGAGTCGTCAAATCTTTGATAGGATAGTCTCGAGGGGCACTCTTTAACACTTCATATTCTGCCCGTGTCAATTCATAGGTAAATCGTTTACGTTTAATATACGGTTGTACCATCCAATCAAGTAGGCAATCGGTGTAATAATCGTATGACTCTGAATTAATACTAAGGTCTAATTTTCGTTTAATATCAATGTATATTTGTCTAGGACTAACTACTTTACAAGACTTTAACATAGCTTTTAAATCGTCTTTGAAGTGCTCCAAGTTAGTCTCTTTTTCTACATATTCAGGACGCTTCAGGATTTCCAACACTTTGTTTACTATATATTTAGCACCTTCATAAGTGTTGTCATCTTTAAATTCTGAGCGAACTAGCGAGTTTATGATTTCAATACGTAGCGATTCGTTTTCTTCTTTTCTCATAATTAATCCACCACCTTTGCACAATCAATGACTTCCTGAATGGTTAGTCCTTTGCTTTTAGCGTATTTGAAATGACCTTTTGATATGAAGTCGCGAATAACTGGAACATCTTCCATAAGAGCGTGCTTGTGGTCAATGTTCAAGCAATCTAGAACATCATACTCTAATTGAGTTAATACCACGCTTTCCCCGTTCAAGAAGTTTGCAAATTCAGATAGAGTAGGGCAATGTCTGAGTCCATCACATTTATTTCCCATAGCTTCGCAAGTATCACACGTGATTGTGCCTGAACCATTATCTTTTACGTTCTTAGTAAATAATTCTAAATTAGTAATTTTTTCCATAATTAATCCACCGCCCTCGCACAAGTAATGACCATTGAGACAGTTAATGATTTATCCTTAACCCATCTAAAATGTTCACCAATTAAATCACTAATTACAGGACAAGACTGAAGCGATTCGTCGCCGTATTCAGGAGCTAATGCGTACAGAATATCGTATTCCAATGGGGTTAATCTGATTGACTTTTTGACAACGATTTCACCTGTCAGGAATTCTGCTAGTTCCGATAAAGTAGGGCAGTGGTCCCATCCTTCACAATCTCCGCCCATTGCCTTACAAATTTCACATGGTACAGTTTCAACATCATCATTTTCAATGTTGTTAATAAATGTATTGAAATTAATGTCTTTGATCGTATGACTTGTCATACCGAATACCTCCCGATTTCTTCTTTCAATTCACATAACATTTGTTTTACTTCCTGTAGACTGTAGTCGCATTCTGCGACCTTATCCAACATCATGTTGTTACAGTAAGCACTTAATGCACTCGATAGAGTAGTGTGGTAGGAAAGCGTTTTTCGCGCTTCCTCCGTGCTACCATCCTTACAGTTTCGTATAAAGTCCTGAACTAATGTAAAGGACCTGTCACTAGATACGATTCCATATCCATTACTTAATCTAATCATGTTGTTCTCCTAACCAATTAACTCAACTTGTTCACGGTCTAAGCAGAATATAGCTCCGTCTGCAAATCTCACGTCGAATAGCTTTGTAACACTACCGCTACCCGTTAGTAGACGTTGAACGTGAATGATTTCACCGATTTCGCCAATGTAATCTTTCTTCATTCTGCCCGTATTGCTGCGTAAATCTTCTTCATATATATCTACTAGAGAAATTAACTTTGCTTTTGTGTATTTCATCATTTTTCTCCATGTGCTATGAAAGTCTGATAAATTGCGTTTCCCAAAGCCTGAACAAATTGTTCATCTTGGCTTAGTTCACAATAACCTAAATGAACGAGTATTCCGTGTACAATCTCGTGACACAATGATTCTTCCTGAACCTCATAGCTAGTATCTTTGTTGAGTTTGATTTCACAATTCTTGAAATTAATCTGTCCGAAATGAGTATCTATGTCGAACTCGTCTTTGCAGAGTCTAACCGTGTACTCTAGACCACATATATTTACGGTTCTCATACTTCATTCCTCCGAGAACGCTTTCATCCAACTCCATAACTTATCAATGCCAAGTTTGGCCAGCCACACAATCATGTGTTCGATTTCAAATTGAGCGTCTGTTACATTTTTGGCTTGTAAGTGCCAGCGTTCATCACCTGGACCAAGAAGTGGGTCAGTGAAAGTACACCAATAATCCGCGTCAATTACAGTGCCACGCCAAGTCAGAATAGCTATCACAACATCATTAGAATTATCACGACAGTGTAATTCAAATAGTTTCTTCTTACGGTTGTAAACCCAACGTGTATCAAAGTGTCTTATGATCATATTTCATCCTCCTGGGGCATAGCTAAAATATTAGGTGAGTCTTTACGTACGATTTGTTCGTAGCACCACTCTAATACTTTCTTTGCTTTTGCTTCGGTAGAGTATATACCTAGCGTCTTATATCCGTTTCCTAGAACGGTATAGCGATTTTCTCCTGTCTTTAGAACACAAATACGGTCACACCCCTCAAGTGACAATTTATCTTGACTTAATATCCACATGATTTAGTAACCCTCCTCAAGACGTTGATAATTGATCGCGTTCTTTTTCAAGTACGCTTCATACACCTGCTGCATTGTGAAGCCTAAAGATTCACTTGCAGCAATCAGGTAGCACATTCTGCTAGGCCCTGTTTGCGGAATAATGCACAACGCGTAATGTAATCCATACTTGCGAATCATTTCACGGTGTCGCTCAATCAAATTGTTAACACACTCGAAACATTCCTTCGTATTTTCCAAATGAAGTGAAGAAAAGTGATGATCATATGAAAGTACAAAGTGCCAAATGTCGATTAACTCCTCTAGAACCTTCTCGATTTCGACAGGTTCCTGAGTAAATTTCCACCAACACCAGTTAGCTTTCAATTCGTGTACCAATTCTCCAACTTCGTCTAAGGTTGTCATGTTAATCATGTCCTCAGTGAACTTGTTTACGTTGTGTACTTCAAAGACTTTATTGTCATAAACTCTCTGAACATCCAACATTTCTAAAATTAATTTAATGTCCTTTTGCTTCATGCGCTTTAATCTCTCTTTCTAGGAACCATTTCGCTTTCTTCAGGTCCTGTAGCTCAGTGCCTTTGTAAGGTGCTCTAGCAATGTACTTTATTGCACTACCTAGGCAGAAATTTAGGTTGTGAGACTCGATAAACTCGATTGGCTCGATACCGTGACCCACATAATGAGGTGGATGATTTATCATATCCACTGAATCCTGTTTATTAGTATCAATGTCTTTAATTTTCATCTTTCTGTTTTTCCATCCTTCTTTTAAATTCGTCGAAGGTAATGCAGAAAGGACATTCTTTGTCGCCTTCTTCTGCGCTACAATCCCATTGATTGAGCGCGTCGCCACACGGAGAGACATCCAATATGCAACCTCCTTTTTCATATTCGATATTCAAATCATTCTCCCAATCTTTACTAGCATAGAATGGACAATTTTGTTTACTAATTTCATCAACAATAAGTTTCATTTTGTTTCTCCTTTGTTAAAGATATAAAAGCGCAGCTATTACAATTGCAGCACCTAGTACAACTAGGAAGTAAGTTAATGTCATAAATTATTTCTCCTTTATTCTGTATCCGATTCGCTTGTACTCGTCGTATACAGGTTTCCATAATGTAGTAGCTTTACGGTATTCATCAGGAAGCAAGACTCGCATTGTCTCAAGGCTTTCTTGGATGTGAATGTTGTAGGGACAACCCATACAACCTGTTCTCGTGAAGTTGTAAGGTTCGTAATACAAATCACAAAGTTTAACTTCATGCTCCTGGATGAACCAGTCTATCCATTCATCTGTTACAGGATTCAATGGTTTAAACTTTTTGAGATGTTTACTCTTATCAACTATAAGACAACCGCCGTGTGAAGCTCTAAGACCACCTTCCGCGACTCTCTCACCTGTCATTCGATAGGGGATAGAGTTCTCGGTTTGCCAATCTGCAAAAGGTTCTTTCTTGAGCTTGTTGCAACACTCCGCACTGATTTTAAAATCCATAGGACCCTCAAATTGGTATCGCAGACATTTCGGACAACCGAACCTTCTACGATTTTCAGGAGGATTGTAATATCTTTCCGTAGAAGGATTACCACCGTTACGTTGGTACATCTGAACCAATTGAGAGTGCTCCTTGGATTTGAACGGATAACCGTATTCCTTTAAGATTCGACCTAAAGGATATTTAGGTTTGATTGTTATGAAACGGTCATCCTGCTTCGCTAGATCATACACGTAATTTACTATGTGTGAATATTCGATACCCGTGTTAATGAATACACGGGGTATCTTGTTATTAGGTAAAGCTAAGTCAATCAAATAATGAAGGACCGTACTATCTTTACCTCCGCTAAAACTGATTACAAAATTTTCTTCGCCATATTTCTTCATGGCCGCTTTGATAACTTCTACTCTGTCGAATAGAATTAATTCGTTTTCTGTCAATTAATCGCCCGTTAACCTAACCTGGTTAACTGCGGCAATTCAACTGTTTGCCCTAACGCCAAGGGGACTTTCGGCACCCAAGACTTAACTGGCCACGGTAATGCGAAATTTTACTGTACTACACCGCTATTCACAAAGCACAAACCTAGTTTCACTAGGATAAGATTAATTTCCTTTCTTTTTCATAAAATTTAACGAGTTCGTCATACTTATTGGTATACGTGCTTCGATAAGCTACACCATTAATAACGGTACGATTTTCTAAATCAGGTTCATCTCCGTCATCAGGTTCATATACTAGAGCACCGTATGGAGTCTCTACATAATATGCGCCTTTAGGAAACACCCGTTTGATAACGTCGTCCGCAGGTTTTAGCTCTTTATCGCGTAACCATGTTGCGTCTCGTCCATGTACTTCATACGTCATACTAAGTCACTCCCATTCTCCTTCTAAATCTTCTTTAAGAAGTGTGAGCATTTCTTTCAAATCTTCAAGGGAGAACCCTTCCTTATTACAGGTGTTGGTTCGTCCTAAATGTTTATACCAGTTAATGATTGTGCCGCTATTAAAATGAATAATGTAAAATTCGTCAGAATTTCGACAAAGCATAAATTCATCAGTAATTTTTGGATAATTGCACATAACTTCAATGATGAACATTTCTTCCTCTGTAAACACTTCGTAAAAAGTATTTACAAAATCATCACGTTCAAAATGATACTGCGGCAGAGTTTTAAGATATTTACTCATTTACAACGTCTCCTTCAATTTCAATCCCCAGTAAATCACATAACCACTTGAGGTGGACTTTCTGTCGTACCAATCAGGATGTCTTTCCATCTCGGCGTTGAATTTTCTAGCCGATAGAATAAACACGCCTTCGGACTTTGCCCACATCTTAAATGCTTGATAGAGGTCTTTTGCTCTAATAAGATTGTTACCGTGCTCATCACTTTCAGGAGTACGATCACATCTGTTTTCTAAGAACTGTAGAACCAAGTCATTATCTCTTTCATACTTGTCTACAACGTCCTGAAGCTCTCTTGCTATTTCTAAACCGCGCTTCTTATATTCGGCATATCCTTTAACCAACCACATGAAGATACCGCTCATAGCTTCCTGACTCGTAAGTTCATTTTTCAAATGTGTATCTTGTTCCTCAGGTGAGAAGTGTCGATTAAACTCAACGACTTTAATACGTTGAGAAGCGAATAATGATTTATCAGTAACCATTGGTAAATCGTTACAAGATAACCACAACGTGAATTGCGGTAGGAAAGTGATAGCACTTTGATACAACGCACGTGCGGAAATCTCCTCACCACCAGTTAACTGTTTGATTTTTTCTTCGTCCAATTTTCCGTATTCATTGGATTCGCTCATGGTCACAAATCGTTTACCTTTAAGACCTGCTAGAGTAGGACTAGCTGCTTCCGCGTCTTTTGACCTATCGCCTTTACAAATCATGCCTACAGGCACAACCTTGGCGTAATCGCCTAGCATGGTTTCAATGGTATTCAATAATGTAGATTTACCATTACGAGTGGTTTTACCGTGAAGGATGAACATACATTCTTCGTTGCTCATACCTAAGATTGAGTACCCTAGAGAGCGTTGCAGGAAGTCTGCTTTATCCTTATTGCCCTGAGTAACCTCGTCAATGAATTTCTCCCAACGCTCACATTTAATGTTGCGTTGTATTGTATGACTGAAATTAGTCTGCATGGTTAAGAAATCTGACCACGTATGCTCATGGAACGTAAAATCTCTCAAATCATATGTTCCGTTCAAACAGTTGATTAGGTAAGGATTTGCGTCGAATTGACTAGCAGCAATTCTTAATTCTCCTGTCGCGTCTTTACAGATTCTATCTCGCATACGACGGTCGCCCATCTTATTGACGAAGTTCGTATATGATTTTCGTAAATCATCATCTTGAATTTCACCGCAATATAGAATCATCAATCGTACAAAGTCTTTGATCTTTTCAGATACTAGGATAGAACCTTCGTCCTTACGCCACGCACCTTCGTGATATGTGTACCAAGTTTTATGTTCAGGACAATACCTAGCTTCCTGGTTGTAAAGAATACCGAATAGGTTCGCCATACCCATTTCAGACCATTCAAATCCACTCGACGTGTCGTCGGCTTTTTCGGGGTGATAGGATTTAATCAGAAACATCTTTATGGATAGGTCCTCGTCCATGATGACCTTTCCACCATTTGTTACGAACAATTCTTGCATGATTTATCCCGTAATTCTTTCTAGCAGATGTTCGTACAAGTCTTTGTACAAATCACGTTCTGCTTTCAGTTTATTGTCATCAGGAACCGTTTCCTCGATTCCTAGAGAATGTTTTAAACATTCGTTGAGAGCTTCCATTTCATCATCTGTACACATACGTACAAACGTTCCCACTCGCTCTCGTTTAACGGTTGAGATATTCTCGCAAAGTGCGATAGATGGAACACGTCCCTCGATTGAAACATGAGTAGGTAATTCCTTCTTATCTGCCGTTGTTAAATAGACGACTTCGACAACAGGTGACGCTCTGTTCAAAGCGTCGTGCGATACGATAATCGCAGGACGACCAGGACTGTATTGACTACCGTCGTCATTCAAATATTGTTTACTGTTTGCAATGTAATAAATGTCTCCACGTCTTAACATAAAATTCTCCTTATTAACTCTATTTAGATTATTTGTAATCCGATTACGATTATATATTAATCTTATTAGGATTAGATGTCAACACTAATAAGAATAAAAATAACAATAATTGTATCAACAATAATCCTATTAAGATTAGCGTTTATAACGAGTAACGCTATTACATATAGTCTGAAGCTCGTTTTCAAACAAAGGAGGGTCGCAAGCAACTTGATTAGCATAAAGCAATTCGTCATAAATCTGTTCCTTTGAATAACCTAGATTGTGTAGCATACCTGCTAGAGATGTAAGACAGATATTGCGACTACCGTCAGGAATACGAGGATACACGGGACGTAACTTAATTCGTTTCCCGTTTATAGGGTTCTCCCAAACAGGTGTGTAAATCTTATTTCGACCGAAATCGTTATGTGATTCTTTGTCTGCTGCGTCCATACCTCCGAAATACTTCTCGACTATATAATCAATGGCTTCCTGATTCTCTATAATTTCGTTATACAGAACCGTATCGCCCGTCATGATAAAGTATCTAGATGATTTATATATCTCTAATCCTGCTAGATTGTTCTTTCCTTTGAATGGGAGAGTACCTCGAAGCAGGATATGGAAACCACGTCCGCTTCGAGATTTCTCGGTGTAGCTTTTACATTTGCCAATAATATCGGCGCTCAGTAGGTTAATCAATCCGTCGTCATAACCGTCGTCAATGTCGATACCTACATAACCGTTATCGGCAAACACAAAACCGCAGTATGAGTAATATCCCTGTTGATACGAATAATATGCTTCAGTAAATGAGGACCATGAATCAGGGTCTGTTGACGAAGCAGCTTTGTTTTCCAATGATCGCATTGGTACTTTGCTATCGTCATTAGCACTAACCCATTGTTTCAGTTGTTTTAATTCCTCAGGAATATTTTCATAATTCACCATACTTAACCTCTGTTTAATTCTTTGTAACTTAACTCTCGGTATTTTGCGACTTTGTTTTCTACACTGGCGATTAAATCCCACACATCCTGAGTAGGTACGTTATGAATACGTGCGACCTCTCTAATCAATCTTGGGAAATCATCTACGTCCGCTTGATAAACCTTCACGATAATTTTTTTCTCTGCCAGTGTTAATTCGCTCACGGCTTTATCACAAGCGTCCCAATTCATCTTGTCGATTTTGTGTCTGAAGAATGGTTTAGGATATTTTGCGTAAAAGCGTAAGCAGTGATTCACATAATCTGAACAATAGTTACGACGCATTTTTTTCACGTCTCACTTTCTTCACTGGTTCACCTGCGAAATACCATCTCTTATCTACGCAGATAGGGTATTCTTCGATATGTGATTCACAAAGTGTACCCGTATCAATAATGTGTTGAGCGGATGAAATTGGGATTTCGTTTCGTACGAAATCATTCCCCGCTTTCAGTAAGGAAGCTACCTTACCGTTTACGTTCTTTAATTTATAGTTCATGCTTGTCCTCCGAATAACGATATTTAGCTTGTCCGATAGCTGCTAACTTGTGTTGTTCTAAATCCTCTAAGAATTCTTTGTTCGGTCCAATGACCAAATAACAAGTTTTTTCACCAAAACATACAACATAAGAATCAGTGGCGATTTCATGTACTACTGTTGTGTACTCTTTGGTCATGACTTGTTGAGATATTTGATAATCGTCAAATCCTGTTGCTGCAGTATCCCACCATTGAGGGAATAACAACACGTCGAATTCTGTTGTATCAACTTTGTTATCAATGATTCGTTGTAAGAATTCTGTATTCTGAGCCAGTAGTGATTTAGCTTTCCAAACCACTAATTCTAAATTTGGTAAATCTCTAATCATTGCGTACCTCCGTTTTCTCTCCTGAACAGGAGAGAGGGAATCATCATCCCTCTTAACCCAACAACTCATCTAAGTTCAATCCTGTAGCAGGAGTCGTTGGAGCCTGTTGCACTGGTTGTGCGGCAGCTTGGTTGTTTAATTTACTTCCACGTCCGATAGCCAATGCTTTAGGAACAGGAGTTTCGATAAATCCGTCGATAGGTGATTTATTACCTGAGTTAGCAAACGTAACTGTTTTACTAGGGTCTTTCGTTGACGGTAATTGTCTGTGAGTAATTTCCATCTCAATATAGTGACCAATCAATTCTTCAGGGTCTACGTCCTCAATTGTGTAATTGTTTAATGCGGTCTTAGCAAAATATGAGAAAGCATTCAGAGCATTTTCGTTGAACTCGTCATTCTTATCTTTGATTGAGAAACGCTCCTGATATGTAGCGCCTTGCGCAGTGATCATGTCGATTTTGATTTTTCCGAATTTCTCATCATACGTTGCGTCATAAATGCGGAACACGTGTGTTCCTTCAGGGATTAATGTAAATCCGCTTGTCATTGGAATTCTTGCCATAATAATTAGTCCTCCTTAGTTCCTAAACAAAATGCGTATACTATCATTGCGATTATTTCTACTACTAGGGTCGCAAACACCCCACACCAAAAAGGTTCAATGTACATATTTCATTCTCCGTATTTCTTAAATACTTCATACAAACCTAACACGAACATGATGACGTATAGTGTTAACACAAATAACAACGGTGCCAATATAATCAACCATGACCATGTAACGAGATTGAATACTTTCAAGACAATGAATATGATTGCTAAAATTTCTAAGAAACCCATATAACCTCCTATTTGCAAGTCAGACGATATGATTCACTTGATTTAGAGTATTTCTCTAATAAACCGTCGTTCTTCAATGCGGTCTTATCAATTGTTGTTGTCTGACTCTTACTAACGGTCCAAGTAAACACGCTACCTTTGATTTCAACTTTCTTATCACCGTCACGGAATTCACTGATTGCGTGGTCCTTGATAATATCGTTGATTACTTTTAAACGCTTTTCTTTGTCTGCAATTTTTGTGTTAGCCGAATCAATAGCCTGTTTTAATCCCTCGGCTTCTTTAATTAACTCCTCAATTTCTGTTTCAGGAGATAATGAGTTTGTACGTAATGCTTCTAAGATTTCCGCGTCTTTCTTTTCGTCGTATTCAGGTGAGATACCTGTATCTACGTGTTCTGTCCACCAGTTTTCAACGTACTGAACTTTCTCTGCGAAGTCAGGATAGCGTTCAGATACTTTAAACTCACGTGTGATAGTGTTCTCGACGTTAGGAGAGTATTTCTCAGGCGCTTCATAGTCTTTTTCGTCCAAGAATGAAGCAACCATAATAACGTCGTCTACGCCCTTCAAATACGCGTATAAAGCTGCCTGCAATGCGTAGTACTCAGGAATATCATTCGCCCAATCTTCAACACGCTTAGATGTTTTCATTTCTAGAATTGCGTCAATGTGTCCGTCCTCGTCTTTAGACAAGTAGTCCCACATACCACCTAAATGTTTGTTTTCAGGATAGAAGTCACCCCAAGTTTTCTTGAAGTAATCCTCACCCCACACATCACTAGGACGAACAAGGTCCATACCGTAAGATTGCTCCATATAATCGGCCTGCTTAGGTTCGATTGTTTTACCTGCAATCGTGTAGATAGTATCTTCAAACGGTTTCTCATAAGTCTTTGTGATAGCACACCACATTTCAAACGGTGTTGACCAAGGATTTAATCCTAGGATTGTAGCGAAACGAGTACCTGTAACTTTTTTTGTTTTCTTAGGAGGGTTAATCTGAATTCGATTACCCTCTAACCATGTAATATCTGTCATTTGATTTCTCCTTATTATTCATAGATAATTTCTAATCCATAAGCGACTGCCGCTTCGTGTTCGATACGACAACCTCTAGCTTTCTCCCAACCTTTACAGAAATAAGCTGCGTGACACAAGCTCATATTCTCGAGAGATTTAGCAAGAAAGCAGAGTGGGATTTGAACAACTCCTCTTTCTTTCATGGATTCTTTGCTATACCATTCGTCTGTAAAGAGAGTGTTTACAATCTCATAACCTTTCGCTTCAAGAGCTTTGATAGCCTTTTCTCTTGTGGCAACGATTTCCTCATCTGTTTTACCAGCCATTGGCTGCGATAACATAGCTTTCATTATTTTTCTCCTTCAGTGGCTAACATCTGTTTGACTTTCATGATTACCTGTTCGCAATCTGCTTTCGTGATTTTAGTGAAAGCTTCAGTTTGAACACCTAATTTAGTTACGAATTCTTCTTTAGTAGGGTCCTTAGTAACTAATTCTTTCAACACTTTCTTCAATCCTTTGATTTGAAGTGGTGTCGCATTTTCTGCAGGGGCAGTTAATTCTTGTTTCACTTCCTGACGTTGTTCCACTGTTGCAGGAGCTTTCTTAACTGGTGCGTCAGGTTGTTCAGGACGTCCAATCATTTCACCGTCAATCGCGTCATGTTCACAAATATCCAATGCGATCATATATAGATAACGACGTACGTATGTGATGGAAGAACCTAATGCTTGCATTTCGTTTGTAACGGCTCTACCTGCATTGCTCGTAATTGGTTCCATTTGTTTGAATGGGATTACGAAATCAACGATTTCTTCAGGCTTTGACGCATTGATAATCTCCATTGTTGCGGCGTCTTGACCAAAATTCACGATAGGAATTAATCCGATTTCGTTGAAAATTTTAGTTGCGACAGGAACAATGTCGTCTAGTTCAAAGTACATGAACTGTAAGTTCATATTCTTACCTGTTTTACCTACGTTGGCGTTTAAGAAATCTAAACGTGCTTTCAATAATTTCTGATAAACATTCATTTCAACTGGTTCTGCTTTTTTAGCTGTTGCCATATTTACTCTCCTTTTTCGTTCTGTTTTCTTTTTCTCAGGCTTTATACCTTTGAAATCATTTACGCGTTTCTTAGCTAATTCGATATAGAAGGTTTTATCTATATCATCAATCGACAGTTGATTGTCGTTGTCGATAATACAGTGTTCAGGAAGGCTCTCTATCTTAGCCGTTGAGTCATTTTCTAATTTAACTTTGTATAACTTTCCATATCTTTCATCTGAAGTTGCGTAAACTCTGTTAACTTTCTGTACAGGTTCTTCAACACCGTCTACTATGTGATAAGCTTCTCGATATTTAGCACCTGCTTTTGCTATGATTTGAAACTGCATAATGTCGTCACAAGTGTTTATTGTGTATTCAACGGGAATACCGTTAACAAAGTATTCCTTTAATGCAGTGGCTACGATCGTACTCGTATTGTTAATTTTGAAAGCTCCTTGCGTTGATATTCCTCGAACAAGGTATCCACCTTTGGTTTTGACATCTCCATTGGTCTGTACCTCGACGTAGTTGTTTACATCTTTCTGAGCAATTTTGATAACTTCGTCAGTCTCAAGGTCAAATCCAGTTCGACACATCCATTCATTACATATATCATCTAACTGAGGAATATCCTTAATATCACATTCAACCATGATTCCATCCGTGTTCAGTTGGACTATAATCAAATCCTGAATATCGTGTACTAGATGTAATGCAAGCTCCAACAAGAATAGTTGTCCCGTGATACACACCGAACGTCCCATGAGAGGGTCAAACAAATCGTTGTATTTATTCAATGAAGCACCATAGGTTGTATTAACTACAAGCTTTAGAGCGTTGGCCGTAGCTTTATCTCCTTTAGCTTTAGCTTCCATACGAGTGTCTAATACGTTCTCAAAAATCTTTGCGGAAGGAATGTTACGGGACGTATACCCACATATTGTCATAAGGTGAGGATAATAACTGCCTACGTCTTTGTTGCGAATAACACGGCTTGAGTTTTGAGTAAAGAAATAATTCGGTATCGCCCCGTGAATTCCTCCGTATCCTAATACGACTTTACAATCACCTATTGAGAAATTGTATTTACTACTGAATAAATCCTTATCGGAAATTTCGAGATCATACATCTTATCGAAGAATTCAAAAACTTCTCTAGGAATGTACTCTCTTAATAAATTCTTAGGATAGGTATAGCACCGCTCGTCGTCATGCGGTTTCTTTGTTGCTTTCAACATTGCAGCGGTCAGTTTCGCGTTAGTCATGCTCATTGCTTTTACGTCGTCAATTCCTGCCAACCTACCAATGTTGATTTTGTTCTTCAGATAATCCTTACGAATATCCATTATTCGTTCAGTGGTGTCTACGTCGTGTTTACAGTAGAACACCATTTCTTCGCGCTCGGCTTCAGTTAATGGTCTATCAATATCGAATGATACGGTCGATTCTCTGACGTCCATTCCAAGATGACCTTCAATAGATTTAAGTGATAAACCCATTTGCATATCATCTTTAATGTCGACGTTATTGAACTGAAAGTAGATACCTTTGAGGTCAGAATAATCCCACCCCTGATTTCCACCGATTATGTAATCATTCAGTTTCTTGATTTCTCCAGGTACGAAACCTGCGCAAATAGCTTTAATAATAAATTGGTCATAGTGCTTTGAGTTAAAGCCTACGTAAATGTTGTCGTCGGATATACACTCTCTTAACGCGTCGTTGTCATTCCATATACACGTATAACGTCCACTAGCTTTATCCTTGAATACAACTAGCCAATCGTATTTTGTTACTTCGCAGTCGTATGTAATGATTCTCATAAGAAATAACATCCGTTCTTACGGTAAATCGAACAACGCTTCTTATAAGAGCGTTGAAGATAGATAATATTGTCTACAAAATCGTAGGCTACAGGTTTATCTTTTCCTTCGCTTATTCGAGCAATACGTCCAATGGATTGAGTGATTACACTGAAGTCTTTTTGAGGAGTGGTCATGTACAATCGTTCTAAGCACGGTATATCTAAACCTTCCTTTGCTAGAGAATAGGTTGCGAATAGATATTTCTTTTTACCCGTGCGCATATCCTCGATTGCTTGTTCACGTTCCTTCTTACCTTTTTTCGTTGTCATCTTTCCACTGACCATTACTGCATCTTTTCGCATATCATCAGGCAACATTTCCATTAATGTTTCTAGATGTGCCAACCTATCGGACAGGATTAATGACGGTTTTTCCTCAATTTGACTCACAATCAATTGATTACGTTCTTCATGTTCAGTAATATAGGTAATCAATTTGGAGTAATTAAGTGTACCGTCGGTATTTAAGGCTTTAGGAGAAATAGTGACTCCCGTCGCGATAGGTTGTATACCCACATCCATAATCTTTTCTGCTATCTCAGACTTAGGAACGGTATAGACTACATCTCCCGTAAGAGAGAATGTTGCGCGAATCATTCCGTCTGAGCGGTGAACAGTGGCCGACAAACCATATTTATGACGTGCCGATAAACTGTTCAAAACTTTTCGATATTGAGTCACGGCCGTAGGACTTCCGCTCACACGGTGAACTTCGTCTACGATAATGCAATCCCAATAACCTTTATACTGAGCTAAATCTAATTTGCTCATGGTCTGAACGGTAGCGAATGTAATTCCTGAGCCAATGTTAACTTTTCCTTCACGGATTGTTCCAATAACATCAGGATTCTTGAGGTACAATCGCATACGTTCCTCACTTTGTTTAACCAAATCTAACGTATGGCATAACCACAACGTAGGTCGCTTCAGTGCAAACACCATAGCTATACCCATTTGTGTTTTTCCGCTGCCAGCAGGACTTTCCAAAATTCCGTATTTTGCGTCAATCATTGCTTTCACGGCTTTCGCCTGATAGTCATATAAAGGTACATCTCCTTTATAATCGACTTTTCCTACAGGAGCGAATTGACTTACGAATTGAGCGGTATTCTGAATTTCCTCAGGCAGATTTTTTAAAACTCCGAAAGGGAGAATATAATCGTTTCCTTTGATCTCATACATAGACAACTCGCGAGGGGTATTGCCGATATAAAATCCCATTCGCAATCTTTGAGCGTATTCGGGGTTCGGAATGCGCAAATACTTTCTACACCAATCCCGAAACTCTTGAGTCGTATCGCTCACTGTTAATACGTTTGATACTACGATTTGCATTTATCCACCTCTTTCTCAATCCAATCGTGAAATGAAATACCCTTTTCTCGAATGTAATGAGCGGTTAAGGTTGATTTACAATTCAATGTTTCTTTTCTAATTAATGAGTAGGGAATCATATACACATCATCACTCATCTTTAGTGCGAACATTGCGTCGCCATTACCAATCATCTGCCATAAATGCATTGCACAATGTTGATTTGCTTCTACTCTCGTAAGGGGGAAACGATCGTTAGAACAAACCTTGCAGTCAATCAAATAGGCTTTCTGATTCATTACTGCGATAACGTCGGCGGGTTGTCCTGCCGAATTCTGAGTTAATAAATGAACCCAAAATCCGTTGTCGAACATCTCCTGAGCGAACTCTTGCTCGAAAGATGTACCTAATTTTCTATTGCTCATTTAAGCTCCTCTCATACATCTCTTTCTTTGAGATGATTGAGTTACTGTAATCACTAGAAGTAATTCCTTTTTCGTAGGCGTTCAACATTGCCGATTCACCCATGTTGTAAGCCATGAGAGCTTTGTTCATATCGTTATCGTACTTGTGCATTAACTCGGCAATCAGACTAATTCCGACGTACACGTTCTGATAAGGATTCATAATATCTACACAATGATATGTGCTTGAAGCTAGATTGAAGTTGACTGAATTGATTTGCATTAATCCATAATCATCAGTATTGCTCGTTGCTTCCTGATTAAATCCGCTCTCTTGGTCAATCAATGCAATGACTAATGACATGGGGACGTCTTTGTCATCACATAGATGTTGAATGTAATCTTGAAGGTTGTGTGATAGCGGTACGTTGTAGTACTTATCCATTCCACTAACATCCAATAATGTAATGTTTTGTACTTTGACTTTCTCTTTGGTTATGACCTCTGTTTTATGGGGAGTTAACATATAGCCTGTACCAAATCCACACGCGGTAGCTATACACGTTCCTGCGATAAATGTGATTACTCCTTGTCTTGTAACTCTGTAGTATTTCTTTTTTCTTTCCATCTCTCAAATTCCTCCACGTTAGCTTTATCACTGTAGAAATTTTGAATAATCCTAACGAGAGGATTCGCGAGGTTTTCTACTTGTGATTGATTAAGATTGATTGTCGTCACGTTCTAATTCATCTAGAATTTCGTCACACCAATCCAAGATACGTTTTGATTTTGGATAAGTGGTGACACCACGCAATGTAGTTGATAATTCAGGTGGTTGAATTTCGTGACCTCGCTTACGCAACTCGACCAACATATCAACTTGACTCATGCATAACTTCTGCATACGTTCATATGTTTCTGTCATTTAATTCTCCTTTCCGTGTTTACAATTCGGTAAATTCGAGCTACAGATTGATTTCCGTTTAAATTATTGTTA
>ERZ1034901.893-NODE-893-length-22243-cov-7.583108_pt1 | contig 22243 bp, 29 predicted proteins | sample MGYA00520628_ERZ1034901 | MGnify/ENA primary metagenome ERZ1034901 (study PRJEB33766, sample SAMN09781783) | gut metagenome | biome: gut microbiome | host: Homo sapiens | place: Madagascar | study: EMG produced TPA metagenomics assembly of the PRJNA485056 data set... | reverse complement strand
CCCTAAAGCCCCCCGGGGGGCGAGTGTGTGCAAAAAGCGCAAAACCATGCCGGACTGGAAGCCGGACCGGTTCCAGAGATTCTGGGAGTTTTACCCCCGGGGAGAGAACCGGCAACGGGCCGTCCAGGCTTGGGACAAGCTCCAGCCGGATGACGGCCTGATACGCACCATGGGCCTGGCCCTCATGGCCCAGATGTCCAGCGAGGACTGGCAGCGGGGCGTGGGCATCCCATACGCCTCCACCTGGCTCAACGGCCGCCGGTGGGAGGATGAGGTCAAGCCCTCCATCGGGGCGGCCATTCCCGAGAGCAAGGGGGCGTACCGGCTATGACGGAACAAGCAAAAACGCCCCAGCAGCAACTGGACGCCCAGATCGGCGTGCTCGGGTCCCTGTTGCTGGACGCCGATACCTGGGCCGGGGCTGTGTTTCTCAAAACCAGAGAGGACCAGTATACCGGAGAGTACAGAGCCGTGTTCCGGGCGGCCCAGCAGCTGCACCGGGAGGGCAAGCCCATCGACCCGGTGACGGTGCAGGCCAAGCTGGGGGCGGAGTACACGCCCATGCTCCTGCAGCTGATGGATCTGACCCCGACGGCAGCCAACTGCGGGGCCTACATCGACCTGCTGGTGGAGCAGGCTCAGGTGGTCCGGCTCCAGACCCTGGGGCTGGCCCTGGCCGGCTGCCACTCTGCCCAGGAGGCGGCGGAATACCTGGAGGAAGCCAACCGGGCGATGGTCCAGCAGTCTGCTATCCGGGTGGTCAGTGCCCAAGAGGGGCACGTGGAGTTCCTGGTCCGGCAGGACCAGAAGGCGGAGTACATCCCCTGGGGATTCTCAAAGCTGAGCCAGACCGTCCTGACCTCCCTGGGAGACATGGTTGTCCTGGGCGGTCGGCCCTCCGCCGGTAAGACGGCTCTGTCCCTGCAAATGGCCTGGGAACAGGCCCGGGACCGGAAGGTGGGGTACTTCAGTTTTGAAACCAACCCGGATGAGGTGTATGATCGTCTCCACGCCATGGCCAGCGGTTTGGACAGCACGAAAATCCGGATGCACAACCTGCGGCCGGACGACATGGATAAGGTCATCGGCCTGGGTCGGGAGTTTACCCAGCGCAAGCTGGACGTGATCCACGCCTCCGGCATGACGGTGGAGGACGTGCGCAGCGTGACGGTGGCCCGGGGCTACCAGGTGATCTACGTGGACTACCTGCAGATCATTCCCACTGGGCGGGATATGGACCGGCGGGACCGGTTCGGCATCGTCTCCCAGATCTCCATGGACCTCCACCGGCTGGCGGTCTCCCTGGGGGTGCTGGTGGTGGCCCTGTCTCAACTATCCCGAGGAGATAAGGCCGCAAAGAATAAAGCCCCGGACCTGTCCGACCTGCGAGAGTCCGGCCAGATCGAGCAGGACGCTGACGCCGTGCTGATGCTGTGGAAGGACGAGAAGGCCGACGACCTATGCCCGCCCCGGAATCTCAAAATAGCCAAAAACAAGAAGGGATTCGCCGGGGGCTACATGGTCTTCGACTTTGACGGCAGCACCCAGACCTTCACCGAGCAGAGCGGGGAGAAGGACGTGGCCCGGAAGCTGGCCGCCGCCGGAAAGGCCGCCAGACTCTGGAACAGACAGAGGGACCTGGAAGGCCTGCCGGGCAAGTCGGACGATTTGCCGTTCTGAGGGGGGTGACCATGCGCACAGTAAGACGCTGGCTTCGGGACGCACAGCAAGAGGAGGATAACACATGATCATAATCAGAAATCAACCGGGGAAGTTCCCGGAACTTATCGAAAAGGCCGACTTAAACGAGGAACTGGCCGATGTGTTGTTCTGCATCCACGAGCTGCGGGACCTCATCGACACAGACGTCCTCTGGGAGAACGTTTTCCGAAAGCATCCCCGCTGGCTCAGTCGGCTGGAGGGGAAGGCATGACCCGGGATGAGCTGGCTGCCATGCCGGAGGACAAGCTGAGGGCGCTGGCTCTGGAGAAGAACCGCCTGGGCAATGCCTCCAGAACGGCGCTGCTGGCCCAGTGGGAGATTTACCGCCGGAGAGACGGCGACGTGGTGGCCACCAGAGCCTGGCGGGAAACACAAAGTTTATTTGAAAGGAATCGAAACACATGATTTTTGTTAACGAAGAGAAGAGCGTTATCTTTCAGAACGCCAATGATACTGTGCGGGAGCGCAAGGAAGTAACGCGGATGGCTTGCTTATTGTGCGGCACGGAACATGCTCTGGTAATCACCAGAGACGCCTACAATGGCCATATTCGCGGCGTGTGTGAAGCCTGTGGCGCAAAGATGATAGAATAAGAGGGGCTGACTATGAACGAAGAACTCAAGTCTTGTCCTCATTGCGGAGAACAGGCCAGCATAGAGCAAGCTGCTTTAGGCAGCAAGAAATACCACGTTTGGTGGGTGAGATGTAAACTGTGCGGCGCTACTACGGCGTCGCACAGTTCCGAGCAAGATGCGGTCAAAGCATGGAACAGGAGGACGTATGGAAAAAGCTGAACAATGGCGACCCATTCCAGGCTTTGGGGACTGGTACGAGCTATCTAGGCACGGAGAAATCCGTTCTTGGTATACCACTGGCCCCGGCAAACAGCGGCGGAATGCAGAAACGAATAAACAACGAGACTCTGGCCGATGGCGTAGTTTTTCGCCGGGCCAGTGAAATGGAGGAAGAGCAATGAAAGAACGAGTACATAAGACGCTGGAGGCGCTGGAGGCTTGCTCTGGCCGGTCCTGCGGCCTCTGCCCATATACAGCGCCCCGAACCTCAGCCTGCGAAAGGATGCTGAAAGCAGACGCCGCCGCCCTGGTCGCTTATCTGTGGGGCATTATCTCCCAGCCCGTGCAGAACGCGGCACAGGAAGTGCAGCCCTTTACCAGGGCTTCCATACTGGAGGCAGCCCGCAAGTGCGTATGCGGCGAGCGCGAGGGCGAATACGGCACACCAGAGGATAACTTTGCCTATATCGCCAACCTGTGGGAGACCTACCTGCTGAGGGCCTGCGTGGTGGACGGCTGCTTCTTCCAGATCCTGCCCGAAGATGTGGCTACCATGATGGCCCTGACGAAGCTCTGCCGGATGATGGGCGGCCAGTTTAAGTACGACAACTACGTGGACGCCTGCGGCTATCTGGCCTGCGCCGGAGAGCTGGCGGCACCTGTCAGCCATGATGAAGGAACCAATTAAAATCCCCGGCTACACCTACCGCAACTGCCGGAAGTGTAAGCAAGAGTGGAATGTTTCCTGCCTGGAGCCCGGGGGTAAGAACTATGTCTGCCCCTGGTGCGAGGCAGCAGAGCGGAGAAAGGAGCGGGAAGCATGGAGCAGAAACAATGGATCTGTGTCCGCCAGGTAGCCGGGCCGCTGGTGAAAGAGTGCCGATATCAGCGGCCCGTAGTCCGCAAGAGCGACCTGCCCAGCGTGGCCCGGTCCAAGCGGCGGATCCAACGGGAGATCCGCAACAACAACTGTTTTCGTCGGACGGTGGTGGATCGCTGTGAACTGTTCCTGGCGGTGCTGGGGACCAAGGCCACCTTCTACACCCTGACCTTCGTGGACGGGCAGCTGCCGGAACACTTTGACGGCGTCAAGCGTGCGTGGCGTTCCTTCCTCCGGGATCTGCGCCGGCACAAGGGCGCATCGGTGGATTACCTATACTGCGTGGAATCCCGCCACGGAGACGGCCGCTACCACATCCACGCCGTGTTCCGGGACCGGGATGTCTCCCCGGAGGATGTGATCTACCTCTGGCCCGGCGGTCATGTGGACCATCGGCCCATGATCGGGCCGGGCTTTGAGACCTTCCGGGATCGGGCGGTGTACATGACCAAGGAACGGACGGATGGGGTAAGGGTCCCCACCTGGCGGCGGACCTGGAATGTGTCCCGGTCCATGTACCGGCAGCTGCCCAAGCAGGAGAAGTTCCGGGTAGCCACAGGGGAGATCCCGCTCCCACCGGGGGCGGTGGAGCTTGACGCAGACGCACGGATCGGGCGGGGCGGTTATGGCTATCGGTACAAGGTTTACCTGCTGCCGGGCCGGGCCTCTCACGCGCGCGCACGCGCACGCGACAAACTACTTGAAACATAGGCGCTACATCAGAACACACGGGAGAAAGAGGGGAAAACACCTTGCAGAACAACCCGGAACATGATAGAATGTGTACAGTGAAAGACGGCTGGCTTGCCTGCCCAGTGTGCCGGAGGAACCGGCGCCTGCTCCACGTCCTGCCAGAGACCCAGGCCACCTGCCTGGAGGTTTATTGCAAGACCTGCAAGACCGCCGTACAAGTCAACATCGCAAGAGGCCAGAGCGTTGAACGCCGGAGCCCGTAACCACATCAAGGGTGTGATACGGGTTCCGGCGTTTTTTTGTTTTGCCCAGGAGGTGACAGCCCATGGCAACGAGAGCCGTGAAACCCTGCCGATATCCCGGCTGCCCCGAGCTGACCCGGGACGGCTGGTGTGATAAACACCGACCGGCACCCCGCAAACACAAGCGGGGCCAGAGCGCAGCATACCACAGCTGGTATGCCAAGCCAATCTGGACGAAACGCCTCCGGCCTGACCAGCTGATGCGGGAGCCCTTCTGCCGGGTCTGCCTGGCCAAAGGCATCCGCACCCCGGCCACAGTGGTGGACCATGTGGTCCCCTTCCGGGGCGACTGGACATTGTTCGCAGATCCGCACAACCACCAGAGCCTGTGCAAGTACCACCACGACCAGAAGACGGCACGGGAACAGGCGCAAATGGCCCAGGAATCGGGCAGCAGTTAGGCCGGGAGCCTACGTCCGCGCCCCAGCGTGCGGGCCCGGGTGCCCGGGTGGGTCTCCGGGCGCACACACAGCGACGAAGTCGCCGGACCCTCCCCCCACCCCGAAAAAGTTTTGGGGGTGGGCCTCAAGACCCCGGTGCTCACTCGTTTGTGAGAAAAATTCCCCCATGAGAGTTTGGGGCAGGAGGTGGCAGAGATGGCAGCCAACGTGAAACGCAGCGACAACCTGGAAAAGCACCTGACCAAGGCCGAAAAAGAGGCCCGGCAGGCGGCGGAGGCTGACTTCCTGCCGGACCGGCCGGCCCAGCTGAAACCGCCCAAGGGGCTCAAGGCCAAAGACCCGGCAGCCCATCGGTATTGGACCTCCATTGTCAAGCGCATGGAGGGGCTGGGTATCCTGGATGATCTGGACGGGGAAGTCCTTGCTGTGTACTGCACCACCCTCTCCCGGCGGGATTCCATGCAGGACCTGTCCCGGGCCATGGTGTCCCAGGTGGAGGAGACCACCTCCGCCAAGGATAAGCTGGAGATGATGGGGCAGATCGACAGCCTTATGTCCCGGCTCAATGCCACCGAGAAACAGCTGCTGTCCTATGCGGACAAGCTGGGGCTGACCCCGGAGTCCAGGATCCGAATGGCGAGGAAGCAGGCGGCCCAGACCGGGGCTGCCGACCCCAACGCCGACCTGTTCGGAGACTGAGCCATGGGGACACGGTGGCAAAGCGGGCTACACCATCCCGTCAGCGTGTATGCCAAGCAGGTGACCCAGGGGAGACTGCACGACCTGTGCTGTCCCTATGAGATCAAGGCCTGTCAGCGGCACCTGGACGACCTCCGCCGCCAGGGCACGGAGGCCTTCCCCTATGTGTTCGACACCACCCGGGCCGACCGCATCGTCCGATGGTTCGGCCAGTGCATCCAGGTCCGGGGCGTGGAACAGCGGGAGGCCATCCAGCTGCAACCCTGGCAGGTGTTCGACCTGGGCTGCACCTATGGGTGGGTCCATCGGGAGACCGGGGCCCGACGGTTTAAGCGGACCTACAATAAGCGGGCCCGGGGCAACTTCAAGAGTACCGAAAAGTCCGGGCAGGCCCTGTATCACATGTGCGGGGATGCCATGTATCCGCCCTATGAGCCGGAGGCGGCCGTCTTCGAGATGGAGCCCGAAATAGAGTGTGCTGCTGTGGACCGGGGGCAGGCCATGCGTGTCTTTGGCGACGCCAAGAAGATCGCCTTGTCTTCGCCAAACATCGCCAAACGGCTGTTAATTCCCCGCTCCAATCCGGTGGTGCATCTGAGCCGGGGCGGGTACATGCGGGCCCTGTCCAAGGACACCAAGAACAAGGACTCCGGCGCCCCGTCCTACTTCGTGGTGGACGAATACCACGCCCACCCCACGTCTGATATTTACGAGATCGGGTTCAACTCTTTCGGTAAACGGCCCCAATCCCTACTGGATGTAATTACCACCGCCGGAGATGATGCCCAGAGTAAGCCCTGCTACACGGAGGAGCTCTACGCCAAGCGCATCCTGGATGGGGATCGGACCGACGAGACCTACTTCGTCATGATCCGGGAGCTGCCGGTGGGGGAAGATCCACACGACAAGGGCAAGTGGCCCTGGGCCAATCCCTGCCTACGCTATCCTAACAAGTATTCTGCCTCTCTGCTGGAGCAGATCACCACCGAACACACGGCGGCCTATGGCTCCAACGACCCCCATAAAATCCGGCAGTTTCTGACGAGGAGAATGTGCCAGTGGCAGACGGGCAGTGTCAACCGCTACCTGGATGAGAACTGCATGGAGCTGGCCAAGGCGGCCATGATCTCCCAGGCAGAGTTTGCGGACCTGACTGACGGCCTGCGCTGCTGGGGCGGCTTCGACCTGGGCAAGCGCATCGACCTGTCCGGCGTTGCCGCCGTGTTCCTGCTGGACGACGGCCGGGTGGCCATCCGGATGCACGGCTTCATGCCGGAGGCCGGGGCCCAGCGCCACGAGCAGAGCGACCGGGTGCCGTACATCGCCTGGGCCAAGGACGGTCACTGCACCCTGACCCCTGGCGAGGTCACAGACAACAGCTACGTGTACAACTGGCTGTGCCAGGGCGAGCGGGAACACGACTGGGACCTGGTGGAGGTGGACTATGACGGCCACAACGCTACGGACCTGGCCATCCGCATGGGGGAGGAGAGGAACAACGACCGATTCTGCGTGGAAATCTCCCAGACCTGCGCCGGGCAGAACCTGGCGGTGAAGACATTCCGGGAACTGCTGCTCCAGGGACAGATCGTGCTGGAATACAGCCCCCTGGTCCTTTGGTGCCTGGCCAACGCCATTGAGATCCAGAACAACTATGGCGACATCAAGCTGAGTAAAAAACACAAGGACGACACCGAGCGCATCGACCCGGTGGCCGCCATGATGAACGCCCTGGCTCGGGCTCTGATTGCCCGAAACCAGAACGACCTGGCCACTGCCATCGGCAGCGGGACCTTTACCCTGTGATTTCGGCCATGTCCCAGGCGTGTCTAACGTCTGGTTATCCTCCATAGCCATGGCGTCCGGGCTTTGCCCGGGCGTCTGGGAGATGGCCGAAGGGGTTGGGCCTCCTCCCGGTCCGGAAAGGAGCACTATGAGACGAAAAATTTACCTCTTTGCCGACCTGCTGTTCGTGCTGGGCCTGATCGCCATCGTGGTGGGCATTGCCCTGGCGGGGAATCTTCCCCTGGCCATTGGTGTGGCCGGTGTGGAGCTGATCCTCCTGGGCGGCTTCATCGCCTGGGCGGAGACCCGTGTGGGAGGTGACGGCGGATGATCCTGGATAAGCTGCTTTCCTCCCACCAGGGGGCGCAGAACGCCACCACCCTGGAGAGCGTGGGGCTGGCCGGGGTCCAGATCCAGACCGGGGAGACGGCCGCCATGAAGTTGGCCGCCGTGAACCGCTGCCTGGAGGTCATCTCCGACTCCGTGGGGAAAATGCCGTCCTACGGCATGATCTCCGCCACCCGGGAGCGGGTCTACCCGCCGGTGCTGGAGCTGCTGAACGTTCGGCCCAACCCGGGAATGACGCCCTTTGTCAGGAGGAAGATTCTGGAAATCAACCGCCTGACCCGGGGCAACGCCTACGACTGGATCCTGCGGGACCCCATCAGCGCCAAACCGGTGGAGCTGATCCCCCTGCCGGCGGAGCTGGTGTCCCCCTGGCGGGACACTACGGGCCGGATCTGGTACACGGTGACCCACCCCTACACGGGCACGCCCATGAAGCTGCCCCAGGAGGATGTGCTGCACTACCGGGCCTACACCCGGGACGGGCTGACCAGCATCTCCGTCCTCCAGCGGGCGGCCCAGGTGATCGGGGCGGGCTTAGATGCCCAGACCTACCAGGCCCGGTACTACGAGTCCGGCGGTCAGCCTGCCGGTGTGCTGTCCACGGACGCAGACCTGGGCGGCACCGTCAAGGGGACCGAGATCACCCAGAAGGACGCCCTCCGGGCTGAGTGGGAGAAGATCCACGCCGGGCCCAGCGGGGCCCACCGCATCGCCATCCTGGACCACGGTCTGAAATATGCGCCCATCACAGCCAGCATGTCCGATGCCCAGTACGTGGAAAACCACGACGTGACGGTTTTGGATATCTGCAACTTTTTCGGCGTGCCAGCCTACAAGGTCAACGCCGGAAAGCAGAGCTATTCCAGCAACGAGCAGAACGCCATTGAGTACGTGCAGACCACCCTCCAGCCCATCATCACCCAGTATGAGCAGGAGCAGACCTGGAAGCTACTGCTGCCCAGTGAGCGCCGGGCAGGCCTGGAGTTGCACATCAACATGATGGTGGAGCTGCGGGGCGATTACAAGTCCCGGGCGGAGTGGTACAAAACCATGACGGAGATCGGTGCTTACAGCATCAATGATGTCCTCCGGCACGAGGATTCCCCGGACGTGCCCGGTGGGGACTGCCGAAAGGCGTCCCTGAACTACGTCCCCCTGGAGGACTGGAAAGACCTCAGCCGGAAGCGGGCTGAGAAGGGAGGTAATCCATGAGAGTACCCATGAGCGGGGATATCGTGCCGGACAGCCAGGTGTGGCTGTATGACTGGTTCGACATTCCCTGTATTTCCCCGGCGGCGGTGCGCAATGCCATTGCAGAAAACCCGGAGGGGGAGGACCTGGTGCTGGAGATCAACTCCGGCGGCGGGTCCGTGTTTGCCGGATTTGAGATGTATTCCGTCCTGCGCAATGCCCCCTGCCGGACGGTGGCAGAGGTGCAGTCCTTAGCGGCATCGGCAGCATCCACCATGATGCTGGGCTGCCAGGAGGTCACCGCCTCCCCGGTGGCCCAGATGATGATCCACCGGCCGTCCACCGCCACGGAAGGCGACCGAGACGACCACATGGCCAGCGTGGGGGTGCTGGACTCCATCATGGAATCCATTTTGAACGCCTACACCATCAAGTGCGGCACCAGGGCCACCCGGGAGCAGCTGCGGGACCTGATGGAGCAGTCCACCTGGATGACCGCCACCCAGGCCCGTGACCTGGGGCTGGTGGACAAAATCACCGGGGCAGAGGACATTGACCCCAGCACGGTGCTCAACTGCGCCGGGGTGGGGGCCGGCATCCGGGCCCTGGCGGCATCCCCCAAACCCACCTATGACAGCCTGCTGACTGAATACCACCGCCTGGTGGCGGCAGGCAAGGCCCCGGCAGAGGGCCGCATCCCGACCACTCCCGCAGAGGAGCCGGACACAACCAACGATTCCGCGCTGGAGCTGGCAAAACTCCGTCTCCGGCTAGAAAAAATCAGAATTTGAGGAGGCACAAACATGACTGAAACCAACAGACAGCGCTACTACGACCTGAACGCCCAGCACGCGGACCTGGTGCGTCAGGCCAACGAGGCCTTTGAGGCCCAGGACGTGGACGCAGCCCGCAACTTCACCGAGCAGGCAGAGGCCCTGCAGCCCGAGCGTGACGGTCTGCGCAGACTGCTGGACCAGGAGGCCCAGGCCGGTCCGGCTGCCCCTGTGTCTCACGAGATGAGAGACCGGGCCGAGGAGCGGGCCGATACCCTGCGCAACGGTGGCCTGATTACCTTCAGCGCTGCGGAGATCTGCGCTGGCCTGGGGCTGCGGATCTCCAACGCCACTACCTTGGCTACCGGCACCCTGGTGGAGCCCACCCGGGCGGGCAGCACCATCCACGGCGGCGACAGCCCCATTTCCAGCATCGTGGACCAGGTTTACGTGCAGGACCTGACCGGCTGCCAGGCCATCCAGGAGCCCATCCTCCGAACCGAGCTGGAGGGTAAGGCCGCCAAGGTGACCACCGCCGCTGGCACCGCCCGCGCAGCATCTGACCCCGTGTTCACCGCTGCCAAGATCCAGCCCTATGAGGTCTCTGTGACCTCCTTCGTGGACCGGAACCTGGCAAACCTGACCCCTGTGGCCTATGAGGAGAAGATCCGCACCCTGGCCATGCGTGCCCTGCGCCGCAAGGTGGCCCAGCTGATCTACAACGGCGACGGCCAGGCCAGCCCTGATATGTACGGCATCAAGACCGCCAAGGACGTTGCGGGCAATGCCCTGTATAAGACCGTGGACCTGAGCACCATTGAGGCCGGCTGCCTGGACAAGCTGGTGTACGCCTACGGCGGTGACGAGGAGATCGGAGGCAATGCCCGTCTGTACCTGAACAAGAAGGACCTGCAGGCCCTGGGCACCCTGCGCAGCACCGACGGCAAGCGCATCTATGAGATCATCCCCGAGCCCGGCAACCCCAACGTGGGCCGCATCGTGGACGGCGGCCTGATCGTGCCCTACACCATCGGTTCCGCCCTGACCGCCCTGACCGGCGCCAACGCTACCACCGCTGCCGTGGCCCACATGCTGTACGGCGCCCCCACCAACTACGAGCTGGGCCTGTTCGGCGCCTACTCCATCCGGGTGGACACCTCCGTGCGGGCCGTGGAGCGCATGAACACCATCCTGGGCGACGTGATGGTGGGCGGCAACCTGATCCAGCCTGACGGCTTCGTGGTGGGCAGCCTGCCCAAGGGCTAAGCCATGACTATCTCCTTAGACGCCATTAAACTCTACTGCCGCATTGACGGGGATGGGGAAGATGTCCTCCTCCTCTCCCTGCGGGATGCGGCCGTGGAGTATCTTGCGGGGGCGGGGGTCCCGGAGCCGAACGAGGATAATCCCCAGTACCAGCTGGCCGTCTGTGCCCTGGTGCTGGAATACTATGACCACCGGGGTCTGACGGAAACGGGGATGCCGTCCCGGCTCCCCGGCCTGGAGAACGTCATCACGCAGATGAAACTCCGGGCCCAGGCGGCCCGGGCCGTGGAGGAGATGCTTGGATGAGTTATAAAGTCAACCTGGCCTCCGACCTGCGGCACCGGGCGGCCATCCGCCGGATGGTGACGGCCACGGAACGGGACGAGCTGGGACAGTACCCTGTGCTGGAGAATACGGTCTGCACCGTCTGGTGCGCCGTGGTCCCCCAGACTGGGAGCCTGCTTTCCGGCCGGGTGGCTGACACCCAGATCTCCCGCACCACCCACAAGGTGGTCATCCGGTATCGTCCCGGCATCACCGAGGATATGTGGATGGAGATCGGCGGGGTGCGGTATGACGTCCTGTATATTCTGGACCCGTACCTCCGGCATGAGACCCTGGAGCTTTTCTGCGAGGTGAGGACCGATGGCAGTCAGTAGCGGGATGGACAGCCACGAGCTGTCGGACCTGGTGCGGAACATGTACCGCACCGCGGAACAACATTATCCAGACCGGGCCAAAGACTTCCTGAAAGATCAAGCCAATGCCGGGCGCCGAAAGTTACGTGCCAAAACAAAAGCAGTCACCAAAAAAAAGAGCGGGAATCTGCTCAAAGGCATCCGCCGGACTGGAGTCCAGAAGTACGGCGATGACCTGCAGATCCGTGTCTATAACAAGGCTCCACATGCCCACCTGATTGAACACGGTCACGTGATCTGGGTCCCGACCAGGACGCCAAGCGGCGACATAGGCGCCAAGAAAACCAACAACAAGGTTGCGGGCCGTCATCCCGGTGCCGACACCACCAAGGAATTGAAAGAGGACTTTTCCACAGGTGTTGAGAAATTTGTGGACAAATTGCTCAAGGAGGGCCTGGAACTGTGAAAACCATCATTGATGTCGTCCGGGCCGTCTCCAAGCTGGCGGAGACCCTGTTCGGGGAGCGCCCCATGACCAAGGATGTCCGGGAGGGCTATAAGCGGCCCTGTTCCTGGGTAGAACCCACCATGGTGAACACCGCCCGGGAGGGCACCCTCCGGCACGACACCTATCAGATCGAGATCGTCCGGGAGGGGACGGATACCCACCGGGGGTGGGCCGACCTGCTGCACTGGCAGGAGACCCTGGCTCAGGCCCTGGCGGAGCCCATCAAACTGGATGCGGAATTTTTTGTGTATCCCGAGGATATAGACTTTGACATCTCTCGGGATGAAATGTATTTACAGGCCACGTTTACTGTGGATCTGTACCAGATCCCACCGGACCCCTATGCAGAGGTCATGGAGGAACTAGAACTCAATGGAAAGGACTGATTTTATGGGACTTCCGACTATTAGTGTCGAATTTAAGGCCTTGGCCACATCGGCCATTGTCCGGTCTGCCCGGGGTATCCTGGCTGTGGTCATCCAGGATAGCACCGCCAGCTGGAACAGCCTGATCTGCGCCACCGTGGACGACCTGAAAGAGAACGAATTTACTGCCGAAAACTACGCCATCCTCAAGCGGGCCTTTGACGCCAGCCCCTACCGGCTGGTTGTGGTCCGTGTCGCTTCCGGGGCTGCCATCACCGCCGCCACGGCCATCCTGGATAAGGCCGCCTACAACTGGGTGTGCAGCCCGGTGGAGGACTATCAGGCCGGCCTGGTGGAGTATGTGAAGAAGGTCAACGGCGCCAAGCGGGCCCGTCCCGCCAAGGCCCTGGTGACCGGCATCAGCAAGGCAGACAACATGCACGTGGTCAACGTGGCCAACACCGCCGTCCAGCTCAATGGCAAGGCGGATGACACCCCCATGCTGGAATATCTGCCCTATCTGGCCGGCGTCCTGGCCACCTGCCCCATGGATCGCAGCGTGACCTACAAGGCCATGACCGACCTGGAGCGCGTGACCGAGGTGGAGAAGCTGGACGACACCATCGACGGGGGCAACCTGGTGCTGTTCCTGGACGATGATACCGTCCGGATCGCCCGGGGCGTGAACACCCTGACCACCCTGGAGGGCACCAGCTACACCCCCGGCATGATGAAAATTGCCGTGGTGGAGGCCATGGACATGATCCAGGAGGACATCATCCGGACCTTCAAGACCTACTACCTAGGCAAGAAGAAAAACACTGCTGACAATCAGGCCCTGTTTGTCTCCGATGTTCTGACCTATCTGCACTCCCTGGCCGATGAAGACATCCTGGAGCGGACCGGCACCATCTCCGCTGCCATCGACGTGGCGGCCATGCGGAAGGCCTGGCTCCAGGACGATTCCTCCACCGCCAGCCTGACCGACGAGCAGATCAAGTGCAAGCCCTATCGTTCCTATGTATTCCTGACTGCCCAGGCCCAGATCCTGGACGCCATGGAGGACATGAAACTGAGGTTCTCTATGTCCTGAGGAGGTGTGAGACATGGCAAGAATTGATGCGAATCAGATCTACAACGGTACCAACGGCCGGGTGTGGATGGACGGCGACCTGATGAGCGCCGTGAAGAAGTTTGAAGCCAAGATGTCCGTTGACTACGAGGACGTGGACATCAACGGGGAAATGTGCCAGCAGAAGCGCATGATGGGATATTCCATCAGCGGCACCATGACCCTGCACAAGGTAGACAGCTATATCCTGAAAAACTACCTGGCGGCCATCCTGTCCGGTATGCTGCCGGATATTACCATGGTTGCCTCCGAGAACGACCCCCAGACCGGGGCAACCCAGCGTATCGCCCTGTATGGGGTCAAGCTGGATGAAGTCGCCCTGGCAAACTTTGAGAACCGCAGCCTGCTGGAGGAGGAAGTTCCTTTCACCGCCTCCCGCGTGGAGCTGCTGGATGTGGCGTAAGGAGGAGCAACCATGGCAAAGCTGACCATTGAAGACCTGCTGGCGGTCAAAGAGCGGCCCAGCAATGAGAAAACCACCGTCTTCCTGCCCAGCCTGGGCGGGGAGCTGGAGGTGTTAAAGATCCCTCTGGCTCGGTATATGCGCATGATCAGCGAGGCCGCTTCTGATGACGCGGAAAAGTCCCTGTATGCGCAGTATGATCTGATCTACGCCTGCTGCCCGTTGCTCCATGATGCCCAGCTACAGGAGGCCTATGCGTGTCACGAACCGTCTGAAATCGTGCCCAAGGTCCTCCAGGAAAACTTAGGTGACCTCAACACGCTGACCGTGGCCATCACCGGCATGTACGGCGTCAACGCAGAGGGACTGTTAAAAAACTGATCCGGGGCGATGCTGACCTGGCGACCATCGCCCACTACATCAGCCGGGGGCAACGTCTGGAAGACCTGGTAAACGCCACACCCCTGGAGCTGAAATTCTACCGAATCGCCTGGGAGCTGGAACTAGAGTACATCAAGGAGGCTTTAAGCAGTGGCGAACAAAAACGTTAATATCCTCCTGAAACTCCAGGACCAATTCACCCGTCCCATGCGGGAAGCGGGGAAAATCACCAAGGAGCAGGAACGAGCCATGCACAAGTGTTCCTCCTCCGTGATGGGATTTTCCAAAAAGGTCCGGAGCGGATTCGGCAGCGCCATCAAACACGTGGGCCTCTTCGGGGCGGCATTGGCTGGCATTGGCGGCGTGCTCTCTGTGGCTGGCATCAAGTCTTTCTGTGATGATGCCATTGCGGGGTTTAATGCCGCCACCGAAGCCGAAACCAAGCTGGAAGCCGTATTGGGCAACGTTCCCAGCATTATGGCCAAGGGGACCGGAGAGGCTGCCAAGGCAAAGGAGCGCCTGGTGGCGCTCACTGACAAACTGGAAGAAACCGGTGCTGTGGCCGGCGACGTAACCGTCGCCGGGCTGCAGCAGCTGGCTACGTTCCAACTGACAGAAGCCAGCCTGTCCAAACTGGCCCCCGGCATGGCTGATCTGGTGGCACAGCAGAAAGGCCTCAACGCCACCCAGGGCGACGCTGTCTCCATCGGCAACCTGATCGGCAAGGCCATGACCGGACAGACCGGCGCCCTCTCCAAAGCTGGCATTATCATGTCGGACTATCAGGCCAAGGTGATGAAGTCCGGGACGGAATCAGAGCGGGCCGCCATGATGGCCAAGATTTTGGAGCAGAATGTAGGCGGCGTCAACGCTGCCCTTGCGCAGACGGATGCCGGCAAGATCGCTGTGACCCAGAATCTGCTGGGCCGGGCCTCTGATGAGATTGGCGGCAAGCTGATGCACATCAAGGCGCAAATCTACGGCTTTTCCGCCCAGTACATCCCGGACTTGCAGAGCGCCGCCATTGCCTTCCTGGATAAGTTGGAGCCAAAGATCGAGGCTGGCCTGCGGTTCCTGGCCGCCCATTCCGACAAGATCAAGAGCGCTATCGCCGGGGTCAAGGATGGTGTCGTTGCAGCTTGGCACATGATTGAGCCCGTCCTGGGCTTTGCGGTGCAACACGCCAACGTGTTGATTCCGGCCATCCTGGGCGTTGTGGGGGCGATCTCTGGATTATCTATCGTTGTAGACATTGCTGGGAAAATCATGAACCTAGTCGATACCGTGAAGCAGGTGGTTAGCACGGTAAAAATGGTCGGTAGCGCTTTGTCAGCGCTGACCGGAGGCCCCGCCGTATGGATCATGACGGCCATCAGCTTGTTGGTAGTCGGTTTGGTGTATGCTTACCAGCATAGTGAGAAATTCCGGAATGCCGTGAACAAATTAGGAAACGGCATTAAAACCGTGTTTACCAAGATCGTGGACGCTGTGAAGGCGTTGAAAGACAAATTTGTGGGCGCGTTCCAGGCAATCCGGGATAAAGTCAGCGGAATCGTGCAGAAGATTAGGGAATTTCTGCAACCCCTAATCGACTTGATCGACAAGATCAAGTCAGGGCTGAAAAACCTGGGCTTTGGTAGCTCGGCGAACACGGGGAGCCAATACTCCCTGACGGCCAACGGTGGCAAAGCCACGGGCACACCGTACTGGAAAGGCGGCCCGACCCACATCAACGAGGGAGGCCGGGGTGAGATCGTGAACCTGCCCAGCGGCACCCAGATCATCCCCCACGACGTGGCTAAGCAGCAGAAAACCGGGCCCAGCATTGTGGTGAATCTCACGGTGCAGGGCAACGTCATCGGCAATCGGCAGTTTATGGAAGCTACGGGCCAGTACATCACCCAGAAGATTCTGGCGGCACAGGGGGTGGTCTGATGGATTTCTACCTCAGCTACAACAACCGGGAGGGCGTCCTGGCCTTCCCCGTGGTGCCGTCGGACGGCGTCCGGTTGTCCCGGACCCAGGACAACCCCACCTTTGATGGCGTCAACCAGGAGCTGGCTACCATCGGCGCCACCAAGTTGGCTACCCTGGAGATCTCCAGTTTCTTCCCAAACAAGAAATACCCGTACCTGCGACCCTGGTCCGGGGCGGATGGCTGGGCCTATGTTCGGGCCATCAACAACATCCGAGAATGGAAAATCCCATTCCGGGCGGTGTTATTGGACAACCACGGCAGGGAGATCTTCAACATGCCCTGCACGGTGGAGTCTTTTGAATATGGCTTGGATCGGGCCGGAGACGTGGGCTATAGCATCTCTTTCCGGGAGTACCGGTTCGCCACCACCACGGCGGCGGCACCTGCCCCGGTGGCCCCCATCGTCCCGGCACAGACGGCCAGCCAACAGAAGGCAGCCACCGTGACCACCAATAAGGGCACCTACACCAAGCGATACACCAGCAGTGACGCCACCATGATGGCCAAGGTGATGTTCTGCGAGGCCCGTGGCATCCGGTCCAAGACGGAGATCGCCTGCATTGGGTGGACGATTCTCAACCGTTTTGATGCCGGGTATGCCAAAACCATTGCCAAAGTCATCACGGCGAAAAACCAGTTTGCCTACCGAGCAGGCGCCTCCACTACCAGCGACCACGGCTACAGCCTGGTGGCGCTGGCAACTGACGTCCTGGACCGATGGAGTCGGGAGCTGACCGGCCAGACCAACGTGGGCCGGGTGCTGCCGAAGGGCTACCTGTGGTATAGCGGGAACGGCAAGCACAATTATTTTCGGAATAAGTACAGCGGAGGGACCCAGTGGAACTATTCCCTGAAATCCCCCTATGAGAACTGAGGTGACAGGCTATGGCAACACAGACAGAACGGGCCATCGCCTGGGCCAGGAAGAAGATCGGCACGACAGCCTATAACGGAATGTGTCAGTCTTTTGTGGCTGACTGCTTTTACAAGGGTGCCGGGATGACCAGAATCTCCGCCCCCAGCGCCAAAATCGCCTGTGAGCGGTGGCGTAAGTCCACCAGTAAGTCCGGCATCCCGGTGGGTGCGGCGGTGTATTTTTGGTCCCCCAAATCGCCTAAGAATGGCCATGTTGGTCTGCATATCGGCAACAATCAGCTGGTCCATGCCTTTGGCTCTGTGAAGTGCATGACAATCACGCAGATCGAGGCTTGCAGCTATGGCGGGAAGCATTACCGCTTCCTTGGTTGGGGCTGGAACGGCGGAGTCAAACCCTCCGGGGCCGGGAGCACCGGGGCGGTCAGCGGCACCAGAGTGGACGCTGCCGTCTCTGACGCCCAGTCGGGCAGCAGTCAGCCGGCGGTGATCCACATTCCCCAGGTGGAGAAGGTGTATACCAAGTACACCTCCGATGTGCCCAGGAAAGCCCTGGACGGTTACACCGTTACCTGGCAGTCCGTGACCACGGGGGTGGCCAAAGATATCACCGCCCGGACCGGGGATCTGACCCTGACGGACGACTCCGCCGCCCTGTGCATGGAGTTTGCATTCCAGGTGGTCCAGAGCAGGAAGGACAAGTATTTCAAGCCCCTGGCCCTCCAGTGCGGGGACCTGGTGACCGTCATCAATGCCGGCAGCAAGGAAGCCATCTTCTCCGGCCAGATCCAGACCATTTCCGGGTCCTACCAGGAGACCATGACCGTCACCTGCCATGACAACGGCCGCCTGCTGACCTGCAACGAAGTCATTGTCCAATTCAACAATGTGGCGGCCAAGACGGCCATCACCCAGCTGGCAGGCAAGCTGGGCATCCAGAAGGTGTCCTGCCCCAACCTGGTCAGCAGCGTGTACAGCCTGGAGAAGGAGAACGCCGCCACCATCTTGCAGAACATTCTGGCCACGGTGACGGCGGAGAACGGGGTGGATTATTTCCCCCGGATGATGGGCGATACCCTGGTCATTCGCTCCTACGCCAAGGAGTGTACCCAGGGATTTTACAAGCCCGCCTCCAACCTGGCTGCCTTTGACGTGATGAAGGATCCCTCCAATCCACAGGTTTCCTGGGACATCGGGGAACTGCGCAATGCCGTCCTGGTGTACTCGGAGGCGGACAACAGCGTGTCGATGAAAGCTACCGCCCAGGACAATGCCTCCATCAAGCGATACGGCCGCCGGACTGCCTTGGAGACCTTCTCCGACCAGGACACGGTCAGCGCCAACACCAAGGCCAAGACCACCCTGGCAAAGCGCAACCGGATCTCGGAGTCCTACACCCTGGAGACCTACGGCAGCGACAAGATCGTGGCCGGCTGCCGGGTGAAAATTGACCTGGCAGAAATGAAGGGCGAGTTTTGGGTGACGGCGGTGAAGCACAGCCTTGGCCCGCCCCACATGATGAGCCTAACCCTAAGGAGGGCGACATAATGGCATGGGAACATGATATGGCCCGGCATTTCAAGGCCCGGGACAACAAGCCGTATATGGTGTATTTCACCGGAAAGGTTCAGTCCCCCAAAAAGGTTGCGGACCAGTACATCGGGCCCTTGAAAGTGACCGCTTTCGATGGTCAGGTCATCTTGGAGGCGGACCGGTTGAAAACCCTGGCGCACCTGGATCGGGTGTATTACCCCCAGGAGATCGCCCTTCTAGGCAATCCATTCGGGGGAGAGGCGGGCAGTCAGTCCATTTTAATTCTGGGGGTGATCAAAGATGCTGTTTAACAAGGAAACCACGGAAGCTGTCCAGACGGTGGACGAGCCCCTGGTGGGCGTGGCCTTCCCCTTTGACTGGGAGGCGGGGGTGTTTCCCATCTCCACCGGATCTCCGGTTGCAGTGACGGGCACAGCTGCCATCCAGGCCTGGGTGCAGCTGGTGGTCCGCACGCCTCCGGGCCGATATGCCATCTACCCCACAGACTTTGGGGCAGATCTGACCGACTTACGACAGCGGAAGGCTCCCAGAGGGCTTGCCCTGTCTGAGCTACGGCGGCAGCTGCAGGCATCGGCGGCCTACTGTCCCGGCATCCGGGACGTGGGGCCCCTGACCTACGACGGCACCACCATCTCCGGGGACATCCTCCTGGAGACGGAAGCCGGAACCGCTACGGAGGGGATTGAAATTGGAACTTGATGAACTGCACGAGACCATGCTGGCCGCCATCCCAGAAAAGTATCAAAAGACCGTGGGCTTTCCTGCCTACGATTTTACCCGGGCCTTTGCCCTGGCGGTCCTGTCTCTGGCCGGGGACGTGGAGACGGCGGAAAGCCACCTGGACGTGACCAACCTGACCGACACGGACCTGGACACCTGGGTCTGGCAGCACCGGGGTATCACCCGGCGATTTGCCACCTACGCCACCGCCACCCTGCGGGTGGTCACCGGGGCGGGGGAGATCCAGGCCGGGTCCCTGTTTGCAACAGAATCCGGGGTAGAATTTTTCTCAACCAGCGACGGCACTTATGCCGAGGGAGACACCTTCGAGGTCCAGGCCTACGAGGCCGGGAACGCCGGGAACGTGGCCGCCGGGACCATTGCCGTCATGCCGGTGACCATCCCCGGGATTGCGGCGGTGGTCAACGATGCGGCCGCCTCCGGAGGCTATGACGGGGAGCCGGATGATGATCTCCGGGACCGGTATCTTGAGGATTTACAGAACCCGAACAACGGCGGCAACATCCAGGCCTATGTCAGCTGGGCTTTGAGCGTGCCCGGCGTGGGCCGGGTGAAGGTGTTCCCCCTGGCAAACGGCATCAACACCGTGGAGGTTTGCATCGTGGACGCCAGCATGGAGCCGGCAGACTCCGGCCTGATTGCTGCCGTTCAGGCGGTCGTCGACCCAAACCACAACGGGGACGGGACCGGCATGGCCCCCATCGGCGCCATCTGCACGGTGACCACGGCCCAGCGGGTAAATGTATCCCTGTCTGTGTCGGTCACCCTGGCCCGAGGAACCACCACAGAGAGTGTCCGGGCTGCCATCCGGGAGGAGGTCACTGCCTACCTCCGTGATTTTGCCTTCTCCGGAGATGACACTTACATCAGCTACGCAAAAATCTCCAGCTGCATCAGTGCGGCCGACGGCGTGCTGGATCACACGGGCCTGCTGGTCAACGGCGGGACCGCCCACATCCCCCTGGGGGTAAAAGAAACCCCTGTTTTGAGTGAGGTGAACATCACATGACCGTACAGGAATACGCCCTGCATCAGATCCACGTAGCTCTGCGGAAGGACCCGTGGGTGCAGGCGGTGCTGCTGGCGGCGGGCCTGTCTCTGGACAGTCTGGCCGACCGGATCGTGGCCATCTACAACGTCGACGATTTTGACAACATCAATGCCGACCAGGCTGCCGTGTACGAGAAACTACTGGGCCTCATCACCGACGAGGAGCGGCCCCTGGTGGACCGGCGGGCTGCCATCCGGGCGGCCTGGAACGCAGCCAGAAAACCCACCCTGGCCACCATCCAGGCGGTGTGTGACGCCTGGGAGGAGGGCGGCGTAGTGGTGGGCTACAAGCCCGGGACCCTGGTGCTGCAGTTCATCGGGGAATACGGCGTACCCAGCAACCTGGAAGCCCTGATGGTCACCCTGCGGAAGACCATCCCGGCCCACCTGGACATGGAACACCACTACCGGTATCTCCTTATCAAGGAAGTCCATGAAACCATGACCCTGGCCCAGCTGGAAGATATGAAGCTGGGTGCCTTTGCAGGAGGTGCATAAATGGCCAGTTATACCAAGAATCTGGAACTGCTGAAAAAGGACCCCAAGGCAGACGCTGAGGACACGTTTAACATCACGACCATGTTAAACGAGAACTGGGACAAAGTAGACGAAGCCATGGGGCAGAAGGCAGAACTGAACCCGGGCGGCAAGGTCCCCTTGGAGCAGCTGCCGGACCTGGATTTCGTCCCAAACGACCAGAAGGGACAGCCCAACGGGGTTGCCACCCTGGACAAGACCGGGAAAGTCCCCGCCGGCCAGCTGCCCCCCATGGAATACGACCCCAGCGGCACGGCGAAGAAGGCGGTGACGGACCACAATACCGACACCACCGCCCATTCCGACCTCCGGGAAGCCGTCGGCCAGGCCAACAAATCGGCGGAAAAGGCCATGCAGAACGCCAACGCAGCCTTTGCAGGCGGGGGTGGCGGCAGCGGTGACCTGGGGGAGCTGGAGGATACCTCCCTGGAGGCGGGAACATTCACCAACGCCGGGGCCGGCTGGAACAGCTACAAATTCCGGGAGGCCTTTGACGGGGTGCCCCAGGTGGTACTCCAGACGGAGAATTTTAGCGGCATCGTGCAGATCAAGGACATCACGGCGACGGGATTCCTGTACTGCCTGCGGGTGCTGTCCACCGGGAGCTATTACACGGCAGCCGGCACCGCAGCCAGTTCGGCCCACAGCGCCGCTACCCTGGTCAGCGGGACCACCACCACCGCAAGCGCGGTAAAAATCAACTACCTGGCGGTAGAGTATGGAGGCGAGAGATAATGCTGGGAGCCAATCAGCTCGATTTTATCAGCTACACCGGAGCATTTAAGAACAACTACCGGAAAGGCGTCCACAAGTTGGCGGCCATCTTGTCCAACCCGACCCACGCAGCTGAATTTGCTGCCAACCTGGGTGGCGTATCCGTGGTGCTGGGCGTGCCCATCGGACGTGAGGACCGCAACAGCGAAGCCCTGCTCTCCCTGCTGCTGAACAGTGACATTGCAGACGATGCCGTCCTGACCTGGATGCACCAGTTCTACGAGTTCACGACCTGGGACGACCTCATGGGCAATTCGGCCCGCGTCCAGGAGATGATGAATAACCCTCTCCTGTGGCGGGCGCTGGGCGGCAGTAAGAAGGCTGTCGGCAAGGGTGTGGCTACCCTGGCCGGACTGTCCTGTGCAAGCTATACGGATATTGACGCAGTAGTGTCGTCTTCGACCGCTATGGCGGCAGTGGCTACGTCCCAGACCGCTATGACGGCGGTGATCGGC
>ERZ1034901.889-NODE-889-length-22312-cov-9.876713_pt1 | contig 22312 bp, 20 predicted proteins | sample MGYA00520628_ERZ1034901 | MGnify/ENA primary metagenome ERZ1034901 (study PRJEB33766, sample SAMN09781783) | gut metagenome | biome: gut microbiome | host: Homo sapiens | place: Madagascar | study: EMG produced TPA metagenomics assembly of the PRJNA485056 data set... | reverse complement strand
GAAGCATCTCTGCTTTTTTTATATTCAGTTGTAACACATGTATTGTAATCCTACAATTAAGTTAAGAGATAAGGCTAGTAAAGGCTTGACAAATTTATTTAGATTGTATCCTTTGGATATGTTGACAGTCATTAATATGTTTAAAGATATTGATGATGATTATATTCATGAAAGAATATGGCAAGCAGTGTATTCGTCTCTTATTGTATTAGCAGAACAAAAATATGTCATGCCAATTTTAGAGTATATAAAAAATAGTATCATTTTGGTTGGTATTTGGCCACAAAACGTTTTGCTACGTGATTATCTAAGGAATATTTTTGAATATGCTTATTACAAAGGTTGGTGTACTGAGAAAGAAGTAATTTTGGTTAGACCACCATATAGAAGTAAAAAGCATGAGGTAAATAAAAAGTTTGCGTTGCAATTCAAAGATCGTTTTTCTAGTTTGTTTTGGAATTGTCAGGAAAGTGATTTTGCAATATATACGATTCCTTCAGAAGTTGAGAATTATGGAGTTACAAAAAAAGATGTGGGTCTTATGATTTTTGAAGACATAGTGAAAAGCGGTTATGAGCCATGTATAAATTATGATGAAAGTATTGATTATACATATGGTTCATTGAGAAGCCGTGATGAGCAAGTGGAGAGGATAGGTAAGAAATATCAGAAAATATATCTATATAGGGAATTGGGTAATATTTATGATAATTATAAATATTCACCGAGATTTAGATATAGTGATATCGAATTAGTATGTCCGGAACAAGGAAATTCTCTTAGAGATATAGATTTGACGGTGATGCCTCAATCTAATAATTTTATAGGAACAAAGCTTGTATATCCTTTTTATAGATTTTGTAAATGGAATGATATAACTTGGTTTAAAAATAATGATGTCGAACGTTATATTCCAAATTTAATAGGATGTAATTATGAGGGCGAAGAGTACTATATGCTACAAGGATATTTGTCCTCGAAAGAAGTAGGCAAAAAGGCATTTCGTGAGGTATGGATGCAAGTGAGAACTTATTTATACACCAAGGATAAGAAAAATGATTTGCTGAAATGGTTCGAAAAAAAAGATTTTGAAGGAAGATGGATGCCAGAGGGGTATGGACAATTATATGAATGTTGTATCGGAGAGTATCCATGGAGCCCTACTATGGTAAATTATTTGGGACAAGAGGAGGAACAAGATTTTCGACAAGAAAATCCAGCACCATGTTATTTGATTACGACAGCAAATGATTATACGGCTGAGAAAGATTCACCATTTTGCACTAATGAAGAAAGCTCATATATGTTCCCATCAAAGTTTTTAATGGAACAAATGAATTTAACGTGGGATGGTTCGTTTGGATATGCTACAAATGGTAGTACAGTGATTGTTAATGGACAAAATAATGCTTTATTTATTAAGAAAAAATTCCTGCTTGAGTTTATAGAAGAAAATGAATTAGATGTTGTATGGACTGTGTTGGGAGAAAAGCAAAAAATAACTGGTGGGTTTGGTAGAGATTTCCCTGGAAGAGCTGAATTTAGTTACACATATTATATAAATGAAAAAGAAGAAGTAAGTCGAAATCACAAAGTGTATAACATTATGGAAGCAGGGAGATATTGATAAATAAATATTTTCGGCGGTTCAAATATGACCGCCGAAAATATGATTATTTTTTGTATCGCATAATTTTTTCCCAGTTTTCAGGGAACCCCATTTCCTTGAGTAATTGCTCACGAGTAAGATGCGGACATTGTTTGAGAACCCTATTGATGAGTTTAGTTAAACCGGATTTAAATGCTTTAAAATCCTCATCACTGATAAGATAGCGTAAGGCTATCACGACAGCAAATAAGTCCTGCTTCCCATATTGATAGCTTCTGTTTTTCTGGGGAATTTGTAACTTCTTATGTAATAGCGTATCTGGTATTGTTTCATGTATACGGAATGAAAAGAGACGCTCTCCATGGGCACATACATTTCTACATCGTGCAATTATTGTAACAAATTGGTGCAACTGCTTTTCTGAAATATTGGTAAAATTCTTGCTTATTTTGGTTCTTAAGTCAGTAGTCGCATATTGATACATTTTGGAAATCTGTCCAAATGTAAGTGCATTGGTTGCTACCCATAGCGGTACATTATGGTGCATATTTGCGGAATGGTTTATATATGCATATTGGCTAGGTACCGAAATAGCCTTTTGCAAAGAGTGAACTAATCTTTGAACTTGCTGTTGGTTTTTCATGTTGTAATTATAGCAGTTTACATTGAGATAATGACTTTGTTGTTCACCATATTTTTCGCAAAAGTGATATGAAAACATGGACTTCATATGACGTTCCACATGAAGGATGTATTTTAAAAATAAAGTGCGAAGCTCTTCGTCAAAATAATAAAAGGAAACCAATTCATCAAAAGTTACGCCATGAGCATATTTGTTGGATGCATTGTGTTTAAACAAAGATTTATATCCACCAATAAGGGAATAATAACTGATTTCTTCTAGCATTTTCTTGGCATAATCCGGGTCGGGAATTGCCAGTTGCTTGTCATGTTCAAGGATATGTAATTGTTGTTGGTATGTTAAAAATGTTTTTGCCAAATGTACCCCTTCTTCCTATTTTATGGTATAAAAAAAGTGGAGCCCACGCATGGAACTCCACCGGCTGCGGGCATCGCAAGTTTCCGCAGCACAACCACTAAATATAATATACCATCGAAGACAAAAGCTGTCAAATGGATTTTTAGTGGTATTGATAGTTTATGCGTTTTTACTTGTAGTTATTCTGTTTATATTAAAATACTTATCCCTGTACTCAATCGCCTTTTCCGGCTTCTTCCATCGTGCATACAGATTATTCAAATACCTATAAGTAGTTTTCATATAGTCATTATCCGTACCCACAGCATTACCAATAATACTTTCTGCCGCAAGCAAGTTAACCTCAGCCGATTCCGGCGTTCCTTCCATTATATCAATGATGCCTTTGCTCAGCTTGCAGATACCATAATCAAGAGAGGTATCTGACAGATGCTCCAGCACTAATGATTCATACTGTTCCAATACAATCTTAGCATTGTCCACATCCTTTGCCAGCAACAGTATATTGATAAGGTTCATCATCTGTTGCAGGGAATCATGGGATTCGGTAAGTCCAAAGTGTGTATATTCCATACGGATATCAAAGGCTGTACGGAGTGCATTGGCTGCCTCATTTCCACGCTTCATCAGCAGATAAGTGTTGGAAAGGTTGTTGTACAGATTGGATAGCAGGTTTGCAGTTCGCATATCTGCATCTTTTGTATGCATCTTTTCCATGATGTTGATTGCCTTTTCACGTTCCTTAACTGCATTTGCGTAATCCTTTTTCAACAGAAAACACTCTGCCTTATAATCCAGTAGCAATGCCCTGTCACATGGAGATTCCAGCTTGTATTCTTCCATAAGATAGCTGATTCTATCAGTTAGTTTCGGCAGGTAATCCGATACAAGGTATTTGTCCAGATATGGGAACATATCCTGTAAAAACAGTAAGAAATATGCACCATCATCTACTATAATGCGCTCTGATACACTGATAAGGGAAGCAATGATATTTTCCGGCCTGCGAAGTTCCAAGCCATGTGCCAGGCAGACAAGGTGGAGGCTATTAAGCAGAGTCCGGCAGGCAGTTACGGTTGGTATGGTTTCAATGGAAATCACTTCCTGTAACAGTGGATGCAGGCTGATTTTCTTGTTATCTGTATCTTCGTTGATAAATCCGTATTTAATAAGGTGGTTTACATCCGCAAGGTTATCAAGTCTCATCCAGTTCTTGAAGCTGTTCTTTAATATGCCGGCAACCGGTAGCAGAGACAGATTGCGAAGAATGTCCAATTGCTGATTGGACAATTTGCCAAGTTGTAACAGTTTGCGTAAATGTTCGATCATCAGTCCGTTAGTAAAATCATCATCTTTATACAGTTCCACATCTTCCCCGGAGGCGATATTCAGTCCACAGGTTCTCAGTTCAGCAAGCAGTTCTTCCGGTTCCATGCCGCTGGCTGTCAGGGATAATGCAGACAGGCATACAGTAAGGGTATGACAGCCCACCGTCTGGATTATGTCCTTTACTACATCTTCAGAACCCTTTGCAGAAGGGCAATGCTTATAAAACAGTTCTACAAGCTCTGTATCTGTGTCCATTTCAGAAACCTTTACCGTCTCGTACTGAGAGATATTGCACCGGCTGGTAACCAGTATCTTACAGTTCAATTTTATAAATTCCTTAAAGAAAGCATCCTCTTTTGGCAGGACATTGAAGTTGTCAATGATAATGAGACTGTCAGAATGGAGCTTTTTTAATAGTTTCATATGTCTGTCAAGGAGCATATCTTCGCTCATATCCGCGGTATCATCGCTAATTTCCATCTGAGCAACACATTTCTTTAAATCACCATCGTAAAATAAGTGAATGATGTTGGTGTATTTCTTTTCATTCTTCTTGGCATAGGTCTTTGCCAGTTCACTTTTACCCATACCGGCAGTGCCGGTGATAAATACAAGATTGTTTTCCTGCAAAGTTTTGCTAACGATCTTTAATTGCTCTTTTCTTCCGAGAAAATTGCGGTTTACAGAAGGAAGCTTGTTACTCAGCAGAATATCCGATAAATCAGGCGATAACAGGGTGTGTCTGCTGTCATGGTCATTTAATATGGAGTAACGGACAAGAGCAGTAATAAACTCGGCATCATCTGTTATCCGGGCAAATTCATCCGCCTTTTTTGTACCAATTACATCCACACTGTCCATAACCAATTCTAAAAGCAGTTTCCTTGTGGCTGGCACATTGATAAGATTTGGAATTACATCATCCTGAATATTATCCTGAATGCCGTCAAATCCACAATTGTCATAAAAGCACAATATTTCCTTGGGTATCGGGCGTTCTCCGGTACACCACCTGCTGTAGGTAACATTTTTCTCAAAATCCTCTTTTTTAAATAACTCCATGTTGCACAGGCAGTCGTAGAAGATGTCTTCAATCATCTGGTACTGTGCATAAGTTTTCTTTTTATTTTCCAATAACACTCCGATTACGTTGGAGAATGTAATGCGGTTTTGCAATTCATCACTTCCTATCTTTTTCGTCAACTTCCGATCAACTTTCCGTCAATGATAATCCAAGACAAAATTTCGTATCATTAACCCATGAAAACGTAGCCACCAGAAGCTATGAGAGAAATGGCTTGGCTACAAGAAGATTATAACACAAAGAGAACAAATGTTCTACCAAATCTTTTTGTATTTTGAACCTTGATAAACAATCCGGAAACGGATTCATGAGCTGTATCTTATGCCAACAGACCTTGCGAGGAGAACTGGAAAGTCAGGAGAAGCGAGGGAAGACACTTCCGTCAAGGGTGGGAAAGGAACTCGAGCAGGAGTAGCCCACAGGCATTGAGCTAAAGGTCAGCTGTAACGCTGACAGCATAGGATACGAATGGAAGCCAAAAGAACTTTATCTTATCAGCAATTCGTGTATTATCACAGCATTTATGCAGAAAGAAGGTGATAAGTCAGATAATTAGGAAAGAGGGGTGTTAGCTTATGACGAAGGAGCTGGAGTTGAGTAAGAAGCTTGCGGTGTTGGGATGGATTTTTCGTAAGGGACTGATTACGCAAGATGAGTACAACAGAACAAGAATTCATATTATGGGCGAATATGGTGTTATCAGTTTTATGACTGCATAATCCGCACATTCGTTAACATTTTCATTATGATTTAAAGTGTAGGCAGTAGCAGATATTTTGTTGCTGCCTACTTAACGTATACAGACATATTTTTGAAAGGAGTTTTTGAATGGAAGAAAGACAAGTAGAAGTAATTAAGAAAGTTGAAGGCCCTGTTATCAGGGACCGAAGACTGGTGGGGAAGCCACTTACCATCACAAGAAAACGAGTGGCGGCATATGTGCGTGTCAGTACAAATGCAGAGGAGCAGTTGCAGAGTTTTAAGTCTCAGAAGGAGTACTATCAGGACAAAATTTCTGCAAATAAGGAGTGGGCGCTTGTAGGCATTTATGCGGACGAGGGCATTACGGGAACAAAGACCACCAAGAGAGATGAGTTTTTGCGCATGATTGATGACTGTATGAACGGTCTGGTGGATATTGTTATTACAAAGTCGGTATCCAGATTTTCAAGAAATCTTGTGGATGTGCTTTCTTATACAAGAATGCTGAAGGCAAAGGGAGTGACAGTCATATTTGAGAAAGAAAATATAGACACTTCCACCATGGAGAGTGAAATGCAGTTATCACTCCTATCCGCACTGGCACAGAATGAGGTGGAATCTCTATCACAGAATGTTTCTTTGGGCGTTCAGATGAAGATGTCCAGAGGGGAGCTGATGGGGTTCAATGGTTGTCTTGGCTATGATTATCACCCGGAAGATAAAAGCATTACTATCAATGAGAAAGAGGCTGAGACAGTCCGTATGATTTTTGATTTGTATGTGCAGGGATATGGTGCTTATACGATTGCGAAGGAGCTTACAAGATTGGGAAAAGTGAATAAGAAGGGCGAGGTTAAGTGGACGGATAGCGGTATTAGAGGCATTCTAAAGAATGAGAAGTATAAGGGCGACCTGCTTATGGGTAAGACTTATACCGTTGATCCGATTTCCAAGAGGCGGCTTGATAATCGTGGAGAATCCAATAAGTATTATACAAGGAATCATCATGAGCCCATTATTGCGGAAGAAATATGGAACAAGGCACAGGAAATCCGTGAGAGCAGATATCGTACCAATGAGAATGTGTCCGATGGGGCAAGAACCAAGTTCGCAAGGAAGTACGCATTCAGCAGTATGTGTCAGTGTGGCTTCTGTGGAACGAATCTTACAAGGCGTTCCCATCATCAGGATACACAGCATAAAAAGCCTGTATGGAAATGCAGGACGGCAGCCAATAAAGGAATTGAAAACTGTCCGCACAGCAAGGCAATTGATGAGTTTATCATAGAAAATGCATTTCTGGAGATGTTCCGGTTACTGGCTGAGAATTTCGATGATGTGATGGAATCGGTGCTTTCCTCATTGGAAGCAGCTATTTCAAAGGATGACAGCACTGAGAAACTAAAGCGGGTGGAGAAGGAAATTTCGACTCTTGAAAAAAAGAGAAAGAAATTGACCGACATGTATCTGGATGATAAAATTTCTAAAGAGGCTTATGAGGAAAAATACAGTGAATTGAATCACAAACTGGAAAAGTGTGAGGAAGAGAAGCTGTTGTTTTCCGAGAATGCTCTGTCCCAGAAGAATATTGCAAGCCGTATGAAAACCATTAGGGCAAAGCTTAAGAATGCCGATGTGACGGATGAATTTGACAGACTGGTATTTGAAAGCATTGTGGAGAAGGTGATTGTCGGAGAGATTGCAGAGGATGGCATTACTGACCCATACAAGCTTACTTTTGTATTAAAGGGTATGGATGATTGTAGTGTGCCGGATGCAAGGGACAGGTACAAAAATCTTCATAAGCAGGCAGTATAAAAACAACAAGGAGGAGCTTTAAAATGAGCGATAATCACGACTTGTTGAATGATAATGATATGTGTTCTTTTTCAGGACACGAGGCAGAGGATATGTGTTTCAATTGCAGTGACCACACATGTGGAGAGTGTCGTGTTGATGTCAAAAGTCGAGAAGTAAATGTAAGAAAAAGGCTTGAAAACAAGGGATTTCCGAGGTGAAGCAGATTTTGGACATGGGGCAACACGACCGGAAAATGAGAAGTTTGCTGTTAGAGGGAACATATCTACATGAAAAAATGGCGGAGGGTTGAGTTGACAGCTTGTAAAATGGGTAGGTTGAGTGGATAGGTTGGATATTTGCAGGTCGAGTTGACAGGAATGATAATTTGAAGCAAAAAATGGGAGATTTGGCACCTTGTAGCGATATGAGGTGCCGTTTTTGATAGTTGTGTGGGAGCAAGAACGGGAATATGAAGAAATTTTGCAGATGTATTATTCGCAAAAGATATCGGTGATGGTGAGAGAGTTGAGATGATACGCTTTTAGAGGTAAAATAAAAAGAATAGAAAGAGTGTGATAAGTTAGGAAGAATGGAATAAAGGCCATCAAGAAGGTTGCTATTGTTGACTGTAAAAGAGGGGAGATTTAGATATGTCATATTGTTGTGAGGAATGTTTTTCAAACGAAGCGATTAAAAAATTTATTCAGGAAAATAGTAGTATTGTGGGAGAGTGCGAATATTGTGGTTCGCATAATGTATCACTAATATCACCAAGAACATTAGGGGAGTATATTTGTTCATGTTTAGAAAAAGCATATGAATATATAGATGAAGGCACCGGGGCTATGTACGATAGTGAAGACGAAATGTATTTAGGACCAGATGGAAAAGAGGCAACAGTATATTCAGTTAGAGAAATATTGATGGAAGAGGAGGTATTTGCAGATATTACAGACAGTGATGCGCTGCTTGATGAATTATTTTTAGGGCTATTATCATATGAAGAGCAAAAGGATGGGGCTTATAATCCTTTTTATGATATTGATATAGAATGTTTTGTAGTTAAAGATGATTTATATGGTTTAGAGGCAACGCAAATATATTATAACTGGGAATTATTTAAGCATACAATTAAACATTACAATAGATTTTTCGATGTAGATGGTCTTGAAATTCGCAACAAATGCTTGGAAAAAATAAACACATATCTTTATGATTTTATTACGGATATCGATATAGGTACGATATTCTATCGTGCGAGAGAGCAGGATGATTCTATTAAGGATATCACTGGAATAGATCCATATAAAGAGATGGGTCCCGCACCATATAATAAAGCAAAGACAAATAGAATGAGCCCTGCAGGAATATCATATTTATATGTTGCAGGAGACAAGGACACTGCGTTTGCTGAGTGTCGTCTTAATGGGAAAAGGGCAGTTGTAGCTGAGTTTAAATTAAAGGATTCTTTACAGATTATTGACTTTTCAAGAAGTTCTTTTTATTGGGCAGGAAGTATTTTTGAAGATGATTATAATCATGATGGGCGGTGGATATCTTCATTTTTGAAAAGTTTTGTGAATGAAATCACAATGCCAGTTGATGATAAAGTGGAAGATCACTCTTACGATTATGTTGCGACACAAGTAATCGCAGAATATTTGAGAAGCAAACATTATGATGGAATATGTTTTAAAAGTAGTGTTAGTGAAGGGAAAAGTTATGTATTCTTTTGCGGACCAGATACAGAACATATTCACGATGCGTACCCGTATCCATTTGGTGATCCATATTTATCTGATATGCTTCCTATTTTACAGTCGTTTACAAAATGCTTTGATTTAAGCTATATTGAGGTGATTGATGTTTTAAATGATGGAAAAGCTGGCAACGTGATAGAAAAGAGAATGTTATAAGAATAATTTATGGTTTGCTTATGAAATTGAAATGTAACAAAAAAGATGTTCCAATCTAAATATTATGAATTGAAATAACGGTCAAAATATAGCCTTGTGGATGGAGCGATAACTCTTGCACTCAAAGTTGTCTTAGTTCTTGGTGGATATCAAAGCGGAAATCTCAGAAAGTCGTTCATGGCGTTTGCGGTAAATGTAAAAACGATAGCATCCATTCAAAAATTGTACCAATCTGGACACCCAATATGGCTTGCGAGTTAGAGGAGGCAAGAATATATAGATATTCATTGTCGTACCGTCTTACCGGCTTGCGCACCATAAATTGATACAATGCACCCTTGACTGTCAGATGGTGCATTTCTAACGATTACCCCTACTCAAAAAACGATAGGGTGCATTTGCCTCGGATTTATAGTATTCTATGGTAAAACACAGTGATAAAATATGATTTTCAGGAAAAGCGAGGTATTGATTATGAGCAAGGTATTAGTAGCGTATTTCAGTGCCAGCGGCGTAACAGCGAAACTGGCAGAACGGCTTGCAGAGGCTATCGGGGCAGATTTACATGAGATTCAGCCGGAGATTCCATACACGGATGCTGATCTGGACTGGATGAATAAAAAGAGCCGCAGCAGTGTGGAAATGAATAATAAGTCATTCCGGCCTGCTGTTGCAAATAAAGTAGAGAACATGGAACAGTATTCGGTGATTTTCCCAGCCTTCCCTATTTGGTGGTACGTCGCCCCGACTATTGTGAACACGTTTCTGGAGCAATACGATCTGACAGGAAAGACGATTATTCCTCTGGCAACTTCGGGCAGCAGTGGTATGGGGAACACAAACAAGGAACTGGCGGTTTCCTGTCCGGGAGCAGAATTAAAGGAAGGAAAGCGATTCCCTGCGGATGCAAGTGCGGAAGAACTGAAAGCATGGGCAGAAGGGTTTGGAATTTAAGATACATAGAAAAGACTGATAAACTTATCAATATAGACCCATAAAGTTATCTTTCATGACAACGAATAATAAGAAATCTATGGTAACATCCTATCCGTAGTGGTAAATTATTCTACAGGAAAGGGTGCGAAGCATGGAAAATGAAGTATACGAAAAAGATTATGGAGAGGAATTCCGGGAACGAAGTGATAAGTCAGAGGGAAAGGATTTTCTGGATACATTAATGGAGGTTGGATTCTTTCAGAAGTACCAGGAAGAAATGGACAAAATTCCAAAGCGTGTAGTTCCCAAAGAAAAAGCGGATTATGAATACCTGCTTGGCGAGTGTGATGCTTATGCCCGGCAGTTCGGAGGAAAAATCCGAGGCGAGGTGGATTACCAGAAATGGCAGGTAACCATTGATCTGTACTTGGAGCATTTTGAGTTCTGTGACCGGGAGGCACTGACGTTGCTAAAGGAGATCGCAGAGCGGGCGGAGAATGTGACATTTTCGATTAGGGATGGGCTGTTGAGAATGTCGGTGTTTATTGGGTATTTTGATGAGGTGTATTAGATGGAGTGAGAGCATCTGTCAGCGACTGGCGGGTGCTTTTTCTACGCAGATATGGTATGCTGTTAGCAGTATATCGTAAGCGATGAATTACCTACCGTTCCAATTCTTCATAATCATATGAGATAATCTAAACACATGAAGTATATATCCGGATTTTGATATTGAGTTAAAGCATTTTGCTATAATTACACCCCTTGATCTAGAGTATTTTACTTCAAAGTATATCAGGAACGGAGTTGACATACCCGAATGGATTATCCTCAAAATTTAACTGCATCTGATCGTTACTGGTATGACCTCATACAGAAATGCCGAACCAGTGGAAAGTCAGATTATCAGTGGTTAAAAGATAACAACATCAAATCACCTACTTTTTATTATCACGTAAAGCAGCTTCGTAAGAAAGCATGCGAACTTCCTGAAGCTACGAAAAGAGCCTCCATACCGGAAGTCCAGGAAGTTGTTCCTGTTTTCTTCAAAGATGAAGAGCTTTCTATTCCAACTGCTCCATCAGAAACTACAATTCCAGAGGCTTCAGATAATGCTGTTGCTGTCCGTCTCCAGGTTCGTGGCATCTGTGTGGAGATCTCAAACTCAGCATCGCAGACCGTTATACAAAATACCTTATCTGCGTTGCGAAACTTATGTTAGGTGATATCTCCGGAATTTCCAAAATCTACTGCGTGACAGGAGCCGCAGATATGCGCCGCAGTTTTGATGGATTAATGGCAATCATCTTCCCTACGCGCATGGGTTAAGCCAAAATGGATTCTAATAAATAAGGAAGATGCTGTTTATGAAAAGGCACATACATATTTTCAAAGTAATATGGATCTGAAAAAAATACAAGATGATGCAAAGGGCATATATTTTGAAATCTCTATTTTGGATAGTGAGACTGAACTTGACAAGAAAGTAGCAGATAGAATTAGTGAAATAGCGAATAAATCTTTTGAACTATATCAGAATGGCTTGGGATATAATAATTTGTTGTTTATGTCAGCAGTACTTGGTGATATGGCAATTGAGAGGGGCGGAGTTTATCAAAATCTTTTGTTAGTCGAAGAACCAGAGGCCCATCTGCATCCACAACTACAGGAATTGGTACATGATTTTTTATCAGATGCAAATAAAAATGATGGTAATATCCAGATAATTTATACATCACATTCTCCTACGCTGGCTTCAAAAATAGATATAGATAATATTAATTTGTTATATGAGTATGGGCATAAGAAATATTGTTTGCCTTTCTCACAAACAAACTTAACAGAGGAGAATAAAAAATATTTACAGAGGTACTTGGATGTAACAATGTCTCAGATGTTTTTTGCGCGAGGAATTTTATTTGTAGAAGGAATCAGTGAAGCAATTTTACTTCCGGCAATGGCGAAGGCATTGGGCAGACCTTTTGAAAAGTATGCGGTAGAATTGGTCAATGTAGATAGTGTTGCATTTACACTATTTGTGAATCTCTTATCATCTGATAAAGTTAAGACCTGTTTTTCAAAAGTGTCCGTTATTACGGATGATGACAGATGTGCTAAAAAGAATGAAAAAGACTATATTGACAAAAATTATGATTATGATGATGTCAGTAGTGAAGTTGCCACAAACCTACAAAATGGACAACCTTCGGATAGATGTAATGATTTGACAACATTATGTTCTGGTGCGGGGATAAACATATTTACGGCAACTAAAACATTAGAGTATGCATTATGCTGTAGTGAAAATAATGTTTATTATATGGTAGAAGCATTGAAAGTATGTTATACGGAATTGGGTCCGAAGTTAGAAACGAAGGTTAGCTCGTTATCTCAATTAAGTGAAAAAGCAGCATGTGTATGGCTGTTTATAAGAACCAGAGATAAATGCAAAGGAGCAGTTGCACAATACATAAGTCAAGTAATTAGTGACCAGCATGAATTAAGAAAAAAAGGAAAGAAAATTCAGAAAGAGTTTGTTATCCCAGATTATTTGAAAAATGCGATTTATAGTGTGACGGAGCAATAGTATGGTAGAGAAAATGACGGAAGAACAGAAAGAATTTTTGAATGCAGAGGGTAAGGTGGTTATAAATGCCTGTCCAGGGAGTGGGAAGACGTATACTGTTGCACATAAATTACTATCGTATGTGGATAATTGGAAGGATTACCACAGCGGTGTTGCAGTATTATCATTTACGAATGTGGCAAGTAATGAAATATATGAAAAAGTACAATCAATTCATGGTAGTTTAGGTAAACTGGGATATCCTCATTTTATTGGAACTGTGGATAGTTTTATTGATGAATTTATTGTGTTGCGTTACGGTCATTTGCATACTGTTGGTAAAGTGCGTCCAAGAATAGCACTGTCTGATAACTGGAAGATACCATACAAATATTGGCGGTCAGAATGCCATAGGAATGGGTGTGTAGATAATATAGAGCAATTTTATTATGGAGTTGATAAAAAACTTTATAAAGGAAATGAACAGGTAATTTGTGACCGAAGAAAAGCGAAGATGCTTCCATGCCAGCAATATAAGAAGATGTTGTCGGACAGGGGAATTGTTTTTCAGAATGAGACGGCGTTATTCGCATATCAACTATTAAAGAAGTATCCGGAAGTGGCAGCTGCTATAGCGGAAAGATTTCCGATAATTATTATTGATGAAGTTCAAGATACATCGATAAATCAGATGGCAGTTTTTGACTTGTTAAGTGAATCGGGAATGAAATCAATATTTTTGGTGGGAGATCCAGATCAGTCGATATATGAATGGAGAAACGCAAATCTAAAGTGTATGCTCCAGAAATTAGAAGATCCAAATTGGAAAACTATAGAATTGACGGGGAATTTCAGAAGCTCACAGAATATCTGTAATGTTACTTCATTTTTTTTTCTGCCAGTTTGCAGGGAAATGGTAGCAATAATGCAATAGGTGATTGGAAAGACGAAAAGGAAAAGCTGGTTTTATTGCTGACAAAGAAAAATTCGGAGGATGAAATTATTAACTACTTTCTTGATAAGTGCAATAAAATGGGGATAGAGATATTGCCCAAGAACGTTGCGGTTTTAACCAGAGGGAGAATATATTCTGATACAGATATAGCAGGTTTATGGAAAAGTAAAGAAATAGAATTATTCGCTAAAGCGGCATATGAATGGAAGTGTGGTTAAAGAAAAAAAGCCTACCAAGAGGCATCAAAGGCATCATATAGTATGATTTTCAATGAAGATATAGATGAATATGTGATGAACCAGAAAATTCGGGAATATACCGATGAAGATACATGGAAGGATTATGTAATAGATATTTTGGTAGATATGCCTGATGTTGAAACGGAAATTGGAGAATGGGTAAAAAGCTTTTCAACGTTTTTTTACTCAGTATGTGCTAAATATGGTTATGAAATATTACCAGATAAAAAATTAAAGGATATTTTCAAGATAAAGCAGAGTGATAAAAAAACACCGAATTTCAAACAAATACCGTTAAGGAAATATTTTGAGAAAAAAACAGAAGGTAAGTATACCCGCTCCTCAATTCATGGAGTAAAAGGGGAATCTTACGATGCTGTGTTAATTTATGTTAAAAGCCGTACAGGGAGTACAATTACTCCCAAATTACTTATGGAAGGGACTCTTAATCAGGAATTAATGCGTTTGGCATATGTGGCAATGACTAGACCTAGAAGATTGCTTATGCTTGCTATGCCGGATGCCAAGGGAATAAAGAATTGTGGAAGATTTTCAGAAGAGTTATGGAATTATGAGATTTTGGAAAGCAATTTACAAAATGTATGATGAACTTTTTTGAACAAAAGCATGCGCAGAATGACGGTAGCGTTTCGCAGTATTATGTGGGAAACAGCCATTTGCCGATTATTCTCAGTGATCTTTATATCTGGGTGCGGGAAGAAATGGTGTGGCGGCAAGTTCCCAAAAGGACTGCGACAGCATAGCCGATGAGATTTAACGCTTGTGGGTGACGAGGCAGAATACCCCAGCGGGGAGTACTGAGTGGGAGAACTTAAAAAAACAAATTACTGAGATGTGAAAGCTTTTGAACGGCCGTTCAACGGAGGCCTTGAAATATGGTGGGCAGTTCGTACGGCGACTGGTCGAGAAGGGGGCAGTGTACGATGAACGGTTTGTATTAGAATTTAAATTGGGAATGACAGTGGATGGGAAATGTTGGTGATTATTTAGCGTTTCTCGTTGTGGGTTCTTCAAAAATGTGCTATAATTTAAACGTAAATTTTTGTGAAAGTATTATCATTTGAACACTGTAAAGAGTTTTGCTAAGTTGTTTTGAGATAGAGTAATAGTATTGTATTTTATTGAATGGAGGAGAGTAATGTATCGTATTGCAGTTATTCAAAATGAAGTCGAAATGCAACATTCGGGATATGTTGACTCTGTTCCGAAGTACAGAAAACAGGATTTTGACTTGCATGAACATGTTTTCAATCGTTTTTCAAGTGTTAATATTGGGGAATTGTTCATAGAGGGTGAAAACTATCTGCTTGACTATGATTGTGTAATCATAGGGACCAATGCTACTAGCGATGGTGATGTGTATAGTATTCTCTGTGATGAAGCTAATAAATTAATTTTAGAAAAATTTATTTCTATGGGAAAGGGACTTCTTATATGTTCTCAGAAGAAATTGCGAGAGGATCCAGATGCAGATGAGAGCGAATACAAGGCACGGAAAACCTATTTTCTGCCCGACCCATATGAATATAAGGTTGTATCAAGACCACCTAAAGAAGGTTCTGATCAGGGAAATGTTACGGTTTTTAATCAGGAGCCAAATGGTATCCAGAAGTTCTTGTGTTCTTTTCCACAAGTAATTGATAATAAGACAATTCTTGAACACTGTACAAAAAATGATTTTCAAAAACATTTTTACCGCGATTATATTATACCGTTAAATGATTCATCATATTTTCCAGTTTTACAGGATGAATGTGAAACTGTAAGAAATACATTAATGGTTGCTAGGCCTAGAAAAAATGAGAAGATTGTTATATCAACAATGGCATTGGATTGGGCTGGACATTATGAACTTATCGAAAATATTTTGTATTATCTTATTATTGGAATACCAACGGTTGCTTTTGTCGATAAAGAAGAACAGCCTGTTCAGGATTTTCAATTCCTGATGTCAGAAGCGGAGTTATCCAATATCTCCTATTTTACTTATTTATCTACAGCGGAAGTTATTAATAGCAGTTTACGTCAATATCACACACTTTATGTTTTTTCACCTTCGTATTCCGAAAATGAAGTATCTGAGTTTTGGGAAAGTCATGTTAAAGAACAAAATGGATATATTAAACTCTTCTATTATAAATACATAAACAGTGAGCTTGTATTAGTTAATTTTTCGTATTTTAGTTATATCGATGCCCAAAAACATGAGGTGGAAACTTGGCTGAAGAGTGAGTATAAGGACGGTCTGTGGGGAAATAGCTTTTGGAAGACGTATGATGCGTTGTTTGCATTGCATCGTATGGGGGAGGATATTTCACCATATTTGCGAGGCGCTTTTTCAAAAATTGAAAAACATTATCGTAATGGAAGTTATGATGGTGTGCTGGCTCCGACATGCGGTTTGTTTGAACTCGAAGCTCTTATTATGCAAGATGAGAACCTTCGAAAAGAGGTTCCTAGAGTTGAAGAATATTTAAAGGAGACTCAGAGTTGGCTTGTTGGTAGATATAATGGAACTTCAAGCTACAATAAGAAGTTTATTATTCGATCTTTTCACAATGCTGGATTTTTTAATGAGTTTATTGCATCAAAACCTAACTTTGAGAACGAACTGTTCGAGGTGGCAACGGACGGTTCTTTACAGGATAAACTTGAGATTGATTTGTGTCTTGATGCAGAGGTGTGCCTTGTCTACCTAAAAACGTATCGAGAACGAAAAGAAATAAAGATAAGAATCAATGAGTGTATAGACAGTATACTAAGCACTCAGATGCAGAATGGACGTTGGGATAATAACTTAGGAAAAACTGCGCGATTGTTAGTGTTTTTTATTGCACATCAGTCACAGAATGAGTTCAACCGAAAAGAAAAGGAAATTAGTGAGGCTATATCACGTGGCATCATTGCACTTCGTAATTCTTATCAAGGGAATAATTGGGAGAACAATGTTGTTACCACTGCTAATGCCATTACCGCTATTGTGTCGCATGATCGGATTGCTGCATATAAGTCCAAGGATTTCTTAAATCAGGTAAACAAAGAAGCAAAATTGGCAGACTCATATAATTCTTTGATTTTAGCTTTAGACACTATTGACATTTTAACTAAAAAATGCGGAAAAGCCGAGGTTGAACTTCGAAAACTTCAGAATGTGACTAAGAAGTATGAAATTAGTCAGGGAAGATTACACACAATGACATCTGTAGCGACTGTTTCAGTTTTGCTGGTGCTTTCGTATTACTTGTTCTTGGGACTTAAAGATATGGAGCTTTTTAAATCAATGATATTAGAGTCATTCATGTGGATACCGATTGTTGTAGGTGCGGCGATTACTGGTTTAATTGAATTTTTGCCAAAGATTATAACTAGGTCAAGAAAGAAAAAAAACAAGTGATAAATTCATATATAGGATACTCCAAGATTTATGGAATATCCTATGTAGAACTTTAGAGTTATCATATGTTTGATTACCATTTGTGTATGTATTATAGGCTATTATCTTTTAACTATGATGGAGGTATATTATGCTTACAAGATTTATTGATACAGTTACTGCTCAGGAATTGAATATTGACAGCATTATCGTCACTAAAAGGAATGAGAGATTTGAACATTTTTTTACAAATGACAATGAGGGAAGTATTCGGTCTATTAGCAAAACCGTCAGTTGTTTAGGTGCTGGCAAAGCAATAGAGAAGGGATTATATTCGCTCGATACTGATGTTCTCCCGTTCTTTGATTTGAGCAAAATTGTAAACACTAGGAATATTCCGTATCTGAAAAAAATGAAAATTCGTCATTTGCTTAATTTGACAATTGGGCAAGATAAGGGATTAATGTTTAGCAAGGACATTAAGCAACTTCCGGCTGATACAGATTTTCTTTATTATATTCTGAATTATGATATTAATCATGATCCGGGTACTCATTTTGTTTATAACAATGCGGCAACATATTTGCTATGTGCAATTACGCAGAAGATTACTGGTCGATATTTCCGTGATTGGGTTCAAGAAGTATTGTTCGATGAAATGGATGTCACTCTTGGTGAATGGGAAAAATCATGGCAAGGGATTTGTCTCGGTGCATCAGGTTTGAAATTGAAGAATAGTGATATGCATGAGATTGCACTACTTCTCTTAAATGGTGGCACTTATGAGGGAAAAAAACTCATTAATAAAGAATGGATTTCCTTAATGAATACTCCGCAGTTTTTTACTGCAGATTTGCCGGACTATGTTAAGAAACAAGGACGTTGCATTAATAAGATGTCTTACGGATTTGGATTGTGGATATGTGGTAATGGTACCCTTGAATATCCGAAAACGCATTATTTTTGTGATGGAACTGATGGACAGCTTTTAATTGTATCGCCAAGTGATCAAATGGCTATTACTATTCTTTCGCATCAGAAGGATATGAATCCTATTTATGATGCTATCCGGTATTTCTTTGATTAAGAATACTTTAAAAAGACAGACATGTAAAAAAGGCACATGTGCAAATATATCACATTTGTGTTATGCTTTTTTACGGGGCTACAGATGATAGTATTTTGCTACTCTGTAGCCTTATGTTTTAATACGGTAGAGGTGTTTATATGCTGTTATATGAGATTGAGAAAAATCCCACATTAGCATTTGACTATTTAGAACGTCAAGTAAATGATGGGTCTAAAAGTGGATTCACGGATATACATAATACATCAATTCAGACTAATCCATTTTATAGCGATGGATATCACATAATGAAGCTTGTCTCGAAGAGAAGAAATATAGAGTGTTTTGGCACTCCAAATTGTGACAATAATTTGTTTGGTGATGATGAAAGCATTTTTATTCATCCAGACTGGCTTCTTCCACAAAACATCGGAATAATTTCTGAGGTGGGAACAGTAGAAAAAGGTTTGTGGGTAATACCTACATCTAGTTCAAGAACAGTACGTGTTGATGGAAGTGATGTCTATATTAAACTTCATTACCCAGGTGTCATAGGACGGCTAAACCGCATTCTTGGTTTTCAGCAGCTTATATCAGGAATTGAGATATCTTCTATATTTGAGGAAGCACGCCATAACAACGAACTTCCAGCTTGTTTTGATTATATGCCAGAATCATATGGCAGGCTGTTTCGAGATGGGCAGAATGAGATTGGATATATTATTCGAGAATTACCCAAAACCATCAAAGATTGTTACCTCGTTCCAGGTTTTTCTTTGTTCTCGTATGATCGAAATGTGCTTGATGCACCGCAATTATTAACGCAAATCCTTGAACGGAGTAATTCTCCTAGAGAGTTCTTCTTTGAAGAGATATGTTTCAAACTGATAGATGTCTTTTTTGGGTGCGCACTGGAAGAAGGTTTAATTCCTGAAATGCATTCTCAGAATGTGGTATTTGCATTTAATAAGAAGTGGGAAATTGAGAAAATTGTTTTACGTGACTTTGAGTCTATTGATAAAGATATTAGCATTAGACGCAGGTTGGGAAAACATACAAACTTTGAGGAGTATCCATATAAATGTATTTCAAGTGATGGCCAAAATTATTTAAAACGTCATAGTTTCATGTATGATCATAAATTAGGCGAATATTTGTTGGACCCGCTTGTAGAATGCGCAGCATCTTTTTTACATATAGATACTCAAGATATTCGCAAGAATTTGAGAAATTATGTACGAGAGATATACGGTAATACTATAAACAATTTCTTTCCTCCTGATGGTTGTTGGTATAAATACCCGAATATTGAAATTGACCGTAGTACAAATGAAAGACCTTTTACATCAATGGGTAGTGCTGTATACAGATAATTAAGAAAGTGATGTCTGTTTTTCTACAGGATAACGATTTCTTGGCATATGAAGATAATATGTTCCCTTTTACGACCGTAATGCTAAAATAGTGGTGGATCAAGTCGGACGAACCGTTCGGCAAATGACGTACTTCCTATCCTCTCGTGCCATGTAGAGACGGTGTGCCTTCTGTCAAGAAAAGCCCAATAAATCAAAGGATTTCGCCATTTTTGGAGTAAAATAGATGTGTGTTTCTGTTTTTGTAGAGTGATGATATAATCGGAGATTTACCCCAGGGGATAGGCTTTGGAGAACGGGAAGTATACATTTGGGCGAAAGGATACTTTTTGACAGAAGAAAAATATAAAAGATAAATTTTATAGGGGAACTCAGGGATGATTACAATAAAGAATTATATTTCAATGATATATGATGATTTCAGAGAGTATATAGACCAAAACGTTAATTTATGTATGCTGAAAACATTAAATTATCAAGCTGGACAAAAGCCGGATTATTCAGACATACATATTCAACAATTATATTTGTTACGGTATGTTTTTTCATATGCCTTTGAATATAAAAGTATGTTTGATACATTATTTGCACGAGAAAAATTTAAAGATAGCATAGAGGTGGCATCCATCGGATGTGGAAATATGATAGATTATTGGGGATTGGTTGAAGCACTTGGTGAGATTGGAAGTGGAGAATGTTATATTAAATATAGGGGCATTGATACTATTGATTGGAATTATAAAATAGAAGCAAGAGAAAAAGATGAAGTCAAGTTTACAAAAGTCAATGCTGCAACTATTTTTCAAAAAACAAGTACGCTAATATCCAATGTATATATTTTCCCTAAATCTATTAGTGAATTTTCAAATGAAGAGTTTCAAGATATTTGTGAGAGTTTTAGAAAAAAAGAAATTCAAAGAGATAGAATTCATATATTAATATCTCTTCGTTCTGATCAGGAAAGTATGGATAGAGATATGGAAAGAAGTGAAAAAATCATATCAGCCATAAAACAGAATGGATTTATTACAGAAGATAATGCAACGACATTTATTCACTATAAAGATGAAGATAGAGGAATCAAAAAGATTGATTACAAGTTCGAATATCCGAATGAGGCTATTGAATTATTAACTTCTTTAAATACAGAATGTAGTACATATGTTAGTAATAGAGAAAATTGTACAAGTGATTGCAAAAATTTAAATAGATGGCCGGTGTTGAAAGCGAGAAATATTCGTTATCAAGTATTGACTTTCGATAGGAAGGATTCATTATGATATTAAGTGTGAGTAGAAGAACAGATGTGCCAAATTACTATTCAGATTGGTTTGTTAACAGAATTAAAGAGGGATTCTTATATGTGCGAAATCCTATGAATGCACATCAAATAAGTAGAATAGATTTATCGCCAGATGTAGTGGACTGCATTGTATTTTGGACCAAAAACCCTGCGAATATGATGGAAAAGCTGGAATGTTTGAAAGATTATGTATACTATTTTCAGTTTACTCTTACGGGATATGGTAAGGATATTGAACCGAACCTTCCAAATAAGAGAGAGGAACTTATTTCAACGTTTAAGGCATTGTCTAAAAAAATAGGAAAAGAAAAAGTAATATGGAGATATGATCCTATTTTGATAAGCAAGCGATATACAATGGATTACCATTTAAAAGCGTTTGAGGAAATAGCGAGTAGTCTTGCGGATTACACGGAAAAGGTAGTTATCAGTTTTGTTGATTTATATGCAAAAACACAACGAAACACTAAGAAACTTGGCATTAGGCAAATGACAAATGATGAGATGATTAGTTTGGCGGCGCAAATGGTACAAATTGCTTCAAAATATAATTTAGTAATTGAATCTTGTGCAGAGCAAATCAATCTTCACAATGTTGGTGTTCAGCATGGAAGCTGTATAGATAAAAAACTAATTGAGAAGATATTAGGGTGTAAGTTGATTGGTGAAAAGGACAAAAATCAGAGAGAAGAGTGTGGATGTTTTGAAAGTGTGGAAGTAGGAGCGTATAATACTTGTCTCAATGGTTGCAAATATTGCTATGCAAATTTTAATGATGAGAAAGTAAAAGAGAATGTAAGATTGTACAATCAAGCGTCCCCATTATTATGTGGAAATATCACTTCGGATGATAAAATTACTGATAGAAAAGTAAAGTCATTAAAAGACGCTCAACTTAGTTTTTTTGAATAATTAACATTTGGACGAGAGGGAGGGAATGGTTTCATGGGGTAAATTTTTTACCCCAGCCTAAAGTGAATTATCTACTTTCGCTATGCAGTATAAAATCAAAGTTCAGGGGAATATTGAAACCGTTTGTC